>Ga0126335_1001450_pt1 | contig 13240 bp, 12 predicted proteins | sample OlaspJWI45metaG_FD_108409 | JGI IMG/M metagenome (GOLD analysis project Ga0126335, IMG submission 108409) | Marine gutless worms symbiont microbial communities from Oahu, Hawaii - Olavius sp. 1 OAHU.JWI-45 metaG | ecosystem: Host-associated > Annelida > Digestive system > Unclassified | place... | reverse complement strand
TAATCACTGAATTGTGTCATATTTCACTGAAATTATTTCTTCCTATATGGCATTCCTTTGCAAGGTTCTAATGCTTCAAATTCACACTTTTATTTTTTATTGTGTAATGATGGGCCACCCTAAAGTAGTGTTTACTGTTTAGGGTCAGTACTAGTGTTACGGTTAGGTTTAGACCCTAAGCTGCATTTCTGGAATAACGAACCTTCGGAATATCGATCCAAATCCTTCTATTTTAGAGCATCTCTTAGAAACAAAATACAGACTATATATAAAATCTACAGTTTAAACAGTGCTGGGTGAGGTACTGACGGGGGGTGCTGATGATGTATTTGGCCAGTCTGGATCGACGACCTGCAATGAGTGAAGTGCGCCAGTATCAAGCAGAACATCGTGCAGGCGAGCATACAGACGGTGTCCACTCAGGCGCTCCAGGAAGTTGTTCAACACGTATGAACCCTGTCAACGTCAGCATCAGCATCAGTCACACCACAACATCATTCGAGATGGCGTTTGCTTCCGCTATTGTCCCAATATTTTCCATTTGTATTTATTTTTGCAAGAGATATCTGGCAAAGTTTCTAAGAACAGAAATAGTTAACCAATAATGCTTTTCAGTCGATGACTCGAAAACCACCAGCGTGTGTGTATTTTTTTATAGTTACACACATGTTTACATTTTCTACAACTTTGACCCTGTGATCTTGATTATCAAACTCGATATGTATATTATGCACATGCAGGCTAAGGCTACCTGCGTGCCAAGTTTCCAGGTCAGGGCATTTAAAAAATAAACGTTTATGCTCGTCTGACTGGCATAAGGTTGGCAGCTGATAATCTGCCGCTAACAGTAAATAGCCTGATTATGCCACCATAGATAGCACTTACCCTGCCCATAAACTGTTAAGTTCTAACCTTTGACTGTAAATAACTCCCTTATTTTTATTCCCATCCCACTTTAGATAGTTTTTCCTGGTCGGCTGTATTCCCTACTTCCGGTATACAAAAGCGGAAGTGGTGAGCCCCCTCGTCCTTCCGGTTTCGGTTGGGCACTTCCGGTTCCGGTTTCTACTTCCGGTCGGTATAAAAACACTCACCTGTAGCTCGGGACTCACTTCCTGTTTGGTCTCCGTGGTGAACGGACATGTTTTGGATGCTAAATATTTTCTTGATATGTTATTGTCTTCCGTTTTCGAGTAGATTGTGGACGTTTGGAAGAACAGTTTGTTGCCTACTTTTGACGGAGAAGAGAAGACTCGGTGCTGAATTTTATTGTCTTTCCGAAATTTTAGGCGCTTTTATTCTTAGCAATTTTCACTCTATTTTAGTTGTAAGCTGTATCTCCTGTTAGATTCTCTGCTTAGGCCTTAGGTTTAAAATCGTCAGTAAATTAGGGAGTTTAAGTCTGTCCACAGAAATTAAGTACGTGAGTAAGTTAAAATAAAATTATTAGGTTAAATTTGGCGAGATGGTGGGGTCAGACCCTCTCTAGTTCTGGGCAGATAGGTGGGTAGGCGTAGATTAAAACCACACACACTTGTACACATTTAATTAGGGAAACTTATTTAGCGTCTTAGGGGGACTCCCGTCTGTCTAAGCGCCGAGTTGGGGGCCCCAGCAACGATAGCCCCGTCACCGCGACAGAACCAGGATATTCTCTCCGGCGCGGGTTCCTCCGGTGTCCGGAGAGAGGAGAATCACCTACACCATGCAGACCGACCTGTGAGCCCTGCCCCCCAGTCGCCTGTAGGAGCACCGAGAGCGCCGGGGTGACACGGCCGAGATGTACCAGCCGCCGCCAGGCCAGGGCTTCCGCCCATCCAGTTCCAGCGATGATGGCTTGCCACTCCGGCCAGAGCCTCTCCCGTCGTCTGGGATAGCTCCAGAAGGCACCGGAAGAGCCCTGAGCCTCAGAGAGCTGCCAGCTATGGACATTTCCTGTCTGATACAGTCAACTGTACCGCTCACCTATGGGGCCCGGTCTGCTCCTACGGCAGATCTGGGCCACATCTACACTTCATCACGGGCTAGTACCACCACTACAAGACAACATCTGGTTCCCACCGGGCCTACAAGTTCCTACATTGGTTTACAGTCAACTCGTCCCCAGGACTAACCCAACCCTGGCCTAACCCTAAGCCTAACCCTGATCAAGACTTTAACCCTTGCCCTAATCATAACCTTAACCCTAACGAGCTTTAACGCGTTGACATGGGAACGACTTGGCTTGGGAACGAGTCTACCTGACACAAGGTGACTGCCACCCGTGTGACCTTGACGTTGACCACATGACCTTGATACTCAACCTTCGCCCACACAATTTTCTGCACACCATAAATGAAGTTGCTACGACAGGGCAATTATAAGTCAGAACAGTTAACAAGAGGGCAAAGAGGCCAAAGTAATTTGGCAAAGGCTGCATCGAATGCACCGCATACACTGCACACGCAGGACTATCTAGCTTTAGCCGATCCTGAGATATGTAAGGGGTCGCAGAAGTTAAAACTAGGTCACTTGACACCACGCAGTACCCCCAATATGAAACTTCTGCATAGTTTTGGTCAGGCTCCGCAGCCGCCTATACGAATGCAAAATTTCAAGTCTATAGCCTCCGCCGATCCTGAGATACGAGGGGGTCCCAAATTTCAAACTAGGTCACGTTACTCTGCCCCGACCCCCTGTGACCCACTTTTGCATAGTTTTCATTAGGGTCCCCACCCCTCTATACGCACGCAAAATTTCAAGTCTCTAGCTTCAGCTCTTCCGGAGATACGAGGGGTCCCAAACAGCATTTTGATCATGCAGCAGTATACATTAAAACTGTATGTAATTAGCCGTTTTTTTTCACAGTGAAGCCGAGCTGATCCGCGTGACAGACAGACTGACGGACAGACACCGTGATCATCAGTTACAATAGTCTGCATCTTCTGCATTTGATGCAGCCACTGAAAACAGGCACAGCGGCACACGGACAAACACACACACACACAGAGACAGACGCAAGTGAAAAGATAACAAACTCACGATGTAGAGGGCGAGTAGGAGGCCGATGACGAATCCGACGACGACGTCCGGCCAATGATTGTGGTGTAGTCCGTAGCGAGCGAGACAGCACAGTAGGGACATCATCATGAAGCCTAGTGCGACGAACGGACGTAGAACGCGCACCTTACGACTGCCGCACGACACGTTGTGTATGTAGATCTGTACGCAGACATCAGTCTTGCGTTCCACTCGACACATTAAACAATATAGGATGAATTCAGTCAGGCTCAAAGTGTGTACAGTATACATTGCTAATCATTATTCCAAAGTTCCATAACTGACAAAAAAGTTAAAAACACATTATAACTGAGTCAAACAGTTCACACACACAGAAGGTAATGTAGATACACAAAAATTATACGTGCATTAACAAACAGACTGAGATACTAGAGCATCGGCAATCCCACGACACAATTCAGCTTATTAAAATACAAATTTTTATTTGTATTGCTTAAAAGTATCGCTATTGTGACTCTCCTCGATCCCCCGATCTTGCGCGGTCACATCTCTTCCACGGGGTGCTTCGTTATCTAGCCCGGCTCCGAATGCATTCCCCATGGTAGGTCGCGGGGTCTGTCGAACAGAGGTTTACCGGATGCGAATCTGAGACGAAGAAGCGGCAGAGAACAGCTGGGGGTGGATGATGGACTTCGGCGCTCTATCACTTCTCCCACAGGAGACACTTCTTTAGGTAGGTGAAGATAGAGGAAGAAGATAGATGACGGAGATAGATGAAAGGGATAGATGGAGAGGGTGGATGGAGGATGATGAAGGATGCACTTCCTTCAATAGAAGGATGAGGGACTCTTCTGTCGGACGTACTCTTCTGTCGGGCGGTCTCTTCTCGACCGGACGGTCTCTTCTCGACCGGACGGTCTTTTCTCGACCGGTCGGTCTCTTCTCGACCGGACGATCTTCTTCTCGACCGGATGGTCTATTCTCGACCTGTCGGTCTCTTTCCTTCCCCGGTCAGGTGTCCGGCGCCGTTCAACAAGGAGCTTGGCACCGCGACACCAAGTGTTCTTGTCTGCGTCGCGTCGCTTCTTATATACCCACCGGCCGAGTCCACTACTACTTTTCGGCTTAAAGTGAGGGTGGACAGGATGGTTGGGCTTACAGTGAGGGGTGGCGGGTAGGACTGAAACTAAGTTCGTTACACTATTACCAATATATTTCTAACAAAGTGTCAGTACTAGTTATAGTGATGCTTCTGTATCATTTTTTCGATTTTGATATGATATTATTTATATCATTTAGTAAGTATAAGTAAATATGTTAGTAAAATATACACATAACAGGCCATTTCAGGGACGAGTCTTTCCAGGCAACTGATTGAACCAGTACTCTGAGTACTGACAACCAAACTGAGCAACAAGATAAGATATGTATCAAAACTCAAAGTGTTTAATGGAAATAACTAACCCTAACAGACAAAAACACAAAACCAAAAATTATCCAACTTTGTCGTCTTTAACAACATCCGACCACGCAGGAAACAGAACGGTTCAGCTCTTATAACCGCAGAGCACACTTCGTCATCCAAAATCAAAAGGGAGTGCAAAATAATGTTAAGAATTATGTTGAGGCCAAAATGTAATTACACACATTACATATATTTATCTATCTTTATTTCAAAATTCTGACTAATTAGCCCAACAAAACATGGGGCAGTGTAGTCACTGTAGTGGCTAAATGCAACATTCACTGCTCGTGAAAACACTTACCGCCATGAAACAAGCTGCAAATGCTGTCACTGCTGCCTGCATAGAAGGAAACGACTGTCTGTCAACACACCAGAAACACTTATATACGCAACTGGCCATTTTCGGTGTTTTCCACGTTTGGACGGCCACCTGTTTTCCACAGAAAATAATAAAAAGACAACTAAATGTAGTAAAGTCTAGTTGGTGATATCACCGGCTGTCAATCACCTGACGAAATAAACGAAGCAAACACGATAACTGCATCTCACACACGTCTGACACACAACTTTAATATCGGTTACTAAGCCGCATTTGTTAGGCTGAATTCAGTGCACGAGATGCGGCCTATTGCGACCGATGATCCCGTAGCGTGGTGTAACGGTCAGCCTGTCTGCCAGTCTGTCGCGAGTTTGCGCTCTGTAGAAACAGCTAAACGGATCCACGTCCTGTTTAGAGTGGAGACGCCCGGGGGCCAAGGGAACAAAGTGTTTGATGGAAGTCCTGATCCCTCTACAGCGAGAAGACAAGGTGTGAGTAAATGTTGCCCATTGTAGAGTGTATAAATACAACTGTTTTGGTTCATTCGCACTCGTCAGATGGCGCCACATTCGATGCAGCCGTCGCTATTACTCTTGCCACTTGTTACATAGCTTACCTTGCTGTTCTAATGAGGTACGCGTCAGTCTGCAGGCAGACGTTGCGTGCGTCGTGGTGTTCGGCGTCGTCACAGACTGTCCAGTTAGGACGACACGTGTGGATGAACGTGGGACGCAGGCGGCCAGTCATGATCTTGGTCACATCGACGAACACCATCGTCATCAGCAGGCCAAACACGAACGCACCTGACACAAAATGAGACGATAACACCAGCTGTATCTTTTCACCTTTGTAGATTATCATAATAGGTTGGCGCTATCTTCAGTTGTTCTGCCCCGATCTATCTATTTGTCTGTATGCATGTTAATTTGTCGACAATTTTCTTCTACCTGACCTGGAATGAAAACTAGTTAATGAAATTGGCACGTAGGCCCATTTTAGAGTTTCCCCGTGCGCCTCAAAAATTGGCCTCCAAGAAATTAAGCTAAGCAGTGAAATTTGCCGCTGCAAACCTGCAGGTAACGTCACTTACTGGCTTGTCAGTTATCGGCTGCCACTATAAACGGGTGTCACGCAATCATGTCTACCATAGTGTAATCTGTCCTCACTGGCGTCAAAGAAAGCTATCAATCCTTGATCGGCGTAAGAGACTTAGCTAGAGCCAGCCCCGTCGCCTACCGGCTTGTTAAAGTTTTTTTCTGCTCGTTATTAAAGCTATAGCCGACAATGATGAGGTGCCTGATATGCCCCGTGTTTGTGGGTTGTCTACAGAGGTTGTTCAGGGCAACAGGAGCTGACGTAGGCTAAGTGTAAGAAATTTTATAATTTTAAGAATATTTTCTGTAGAACTAGCATTAATTACCCGTGAAACGAATGATGCGTCTCAGTGGTTGCGGTAGACGACAAGGCTGACAAAACAGTCTGACAGTCTTCTGATCATCGGTCGTAAACAGCCACAGAACGAGCTCGCTCACCGATATCTGCATTTCGAAATTGTTTCTCATATTAATGCTCTGACTTTGAAAAAAAATACATTTAATACATTCTATATTAAACTTTATCCTATGTTCCAATCTGGAAATTAAATAACTTTGAAAGTCCTTGATCAGACAGTTAAAGTCACAAAAACTGAATTGTGAAAAAAAATTCCTATGAGTTAGACTGCTTTAACGTCGTATTTTATGTTGTGTATTGTAAACGTTGAAATGACTATAATCGTTATTTAAGTCAAAAAGTGGCACAAAAAGTTTGCTTTCCAAAAGTTCCTACCAGGATAACTCGGTGGCTTCGGCGACGCGGTGGCTCAGTGGTTAGCGTCACGGCTTGCGGCCCGAGAGGTCGTGAGTTCGACGCTCACCTGTGCTCCAGTTGCCAGTGAGGCGTGACGGCTTGAGCAGCTAACATAGGTGATAGCTCTCACGTGGCGGTCTTGGGCAGACTGTTTAGTCACCTTGGTGGTACCTAGGCTAACTCAGCCTTCCATCCCTCCGGGATCGGTAAATGAGGACCAGCTTCGGCTGGAAAGGCAAAGGCAGGTATGGTTTGTTCTATTCGTGGACAAACGCGTGTGCAGGTAACTGTGAAATCCCTCGACAAAGCGTGCCATACCCAGCGCTTCTACAGTGAGGTTCCTGCACTAAGGGGCGCTATATCAAGTGTATGGCCTGAAACTTTACCCCCACGGAGGTTTATACTAGTAAGCCGAACAATGTTCCTATCCAGATCATAACGCTCGTTGCGAGAGAGTTGGACTTACGACGAAGGGCGGCAGACAGAAGGCGACGATGATGATCGCCTCGTACGGCACGTCAGCTGCGTAGGCGAACGACGAGAAGGTTTTGTGTCCTGGCTCGTAAGATATATCCGCATCAGTGCAGCTGAAAGTTAACTCGCGTATCGGAAAGTAGTCTGTCTTCCTGTATATCATACATCAAAATCAATGATCAACCGCCTTCGCCCACACCCGTTCACCGTGGCTCTACCGCATGTATGCATCACTTAATTTATCAAATCTATACATGTAGCCTATGGTCATGGATATACATGCCATTTTGTACATCAAGAAATGTGGTTTCGTCGCAGTGTAAATAATTACACTTTGATGCCCTACAAGATGGCGGCAGCAATATACTGGTCATAGAGTTACTTAGCATATAACGTCATTGTCGTCATTATGTATTCACTGTTATAATTACCTGCGTGCCACCTATGCTGCGAGCAGGTATTGTTTTAGGCGGCGTCTGTCTGTGCGTCTGTCCGCACAATGTCTCGAAAACTACTGGTCGGAAATTGATGTAACTTGGTAGGAATTTGTGCCATGGTGAACGCTAGAAGTGGTTGGAAGTTGGTGACATTTGACCTTGACCTTTGACATTGAGAGCAATATCGCACGCATCCACCGTTAGGAGTTTCGAATGCCTTAACCTAGCAACTTCATTTTCTGCGTGAAGGTACATTTTTAGAATATCTAAGTTACCTTCGAGTTTCGAGGTCATGAGGTTAATATCAAGATCACAACAGCGAAAAAGCGGCCGCGCGCAGGTATGCACTCCCCTCGGACACATTTTAATTTCCATTCTTATGCGTCTGCACAGGCTCAAAGAACCTATCAAAATTTTCTTGGTTTCTGTTTATGCGCTCCAACCTAACAATAACAATATAACAACAAGTAACCAAAGTAACTTGGCGACGGTCGTATCGAATTCCTCCCCCTGCCTCTCGCGGTGGGAGATCTGGGCCCCATCTAATACAGTGTTCCTTTGGCCTCAAGAGTCTCCACGCCAAACAGAACCTCGATCCGTTCAGCCGTTTTTGCAGTGGCTGGCACGTGACAGACTGACAGAAGACACCACGCTACGGGATCATCGACCACAATAGGCCACATTTTATGCCTTCCATTAGTAATAACAGTAATCATAATCTTAGACAGCCAAATAGACCTTGTGCATTGCGCAATTTACGCCATGTACGTGTTGCCTTGTTAGCGAGTGACAACCAACCTGAGAAAGTATTCGAGCAGCGCAAGACCGACGATGATAAGAAGTTCAAGAATGAACGTGAAAGCGACGAAGAATCTGACGTCATCATCGCTGCCGTCATCAAGGCGGCGGTGCAGTCTCTGTCGCTGACGTTCGGCGGCCAGTGCTCGGCGCGACCCTGCGCTCTCCGCCGCAGCCGACGTCGACGACGATGACGACGACGACGTAGGCGATTCGGCGTTGTTTGTGGCCGTCGTTGGGTACCACAGCTGTGTGGGCTGCTGCTGCTGCTGCTGCTGTGGGTACCCGGTATGATGATGCTGCTGGTGGTGGTGGCCAGCGTCGTCGTTGTACGCGTCGTAGGACGAGCCGCGATAACGGTCTGCGTTACCACGCCATCGCGATGACGCCGCCGGCTGCCGCGGACGACGGTCTTCACCTCTCGCGTTGCTTTCTGTACACCAGTCCAATTACCGTTTACACCGTGTCCCAAAAATGTCCCACAACTAACTGACTCTGAGCTAGTCAAAATCCTAACCGATCTTTAAAAGTCTTTCACTGCTTGAAACATTTGCAGCAAAACGCATAAAACAATAATACGGAGGTTAAGATTTGACGAAGTTAGAACCAAACCAATTATAGATGCGGGACGTTTTGGGATATGCAGACTGCAGTTAGGCTACTGAGTTACTGCAATGTATGGAAATAGTATAACAATACTGTAACAGTATTACGTGTGTCTGTTGTAACCTAGAAGAAATCGCTAGAACACTGGCAATACTTTCAGTTCACTACAGCTTTAAAAAAAATAAAACTTTCAAAATCGCGCATTACAGAATTGACGTCGACTATCGACAATTTCCCACAGCAACAGAAATAACGATATGGTAACTCAAAATGGCATAAATGGACAATGGTCTGAAGAAACGAGAAGTTTCACCCATAAGCCATTTTGATGTGGCTACGACAATGAAATAAGAATATGTGGTCAGCCAAATTTCAGGATTGTCATGGCCAACGTGGTACCGAAGCATTGGTGCGTGACTGATCTCGACATATGGTCGGCATACTGATTCGTATGAGAGGGGCTGAGTGGCGGCCTATGTGCTCGTCGGTCAATTGATTGCGAGCGACATCGCATGCACACGCACGCATACGCAGATCAATTTCCTGCTTGGCCGGAACAGTACGTGCGTTCCGCTGACTTGGCACGCCGGCCGCTGCGACTGATGCTGCATGCCTTGATATAGGCCCACTGACGCGCTTCACTGCCGGACGATCGATCTGTCGACGAGCTGAAATGCAAAAACAGGTGCGCGGGCCCGTCCGTTGATGCACACTTGTACGTTCACGCGACTCAATAGGTCGTATTTAATCGCGGTTCGACTACTGACCACTGCACTTTTGGGCAGCAGTTGTAACTAGCCAGTGCGGCGTGACGATTTGAACATGTGGTAATAATGAGTGAGAGGCCGAGAAGGGAAGCTGGCCCAATTTCGGGGATGATGCTGCGATGTCAGTGGAAGGCTGCTTGGCCGATGGCTGTGGAGCTACGCGTCCCTATGATATGGATACAGATGATGTGTGATGATGTGTCGGGGTCTACGATCGCGTGGTGACACGGCTCGGGGACGTGCTGTGTATGCACATAGACTGTAAATAAACCTACAGTATATAACGTGACTCAGTATACGGTCTTCATTCTGTACAGCAGCACTGTAGAGGCCTCATGGCCGGTACCTAGCTGTCAAGTAGGACAACGCTACCCAGGGACAACTACACGGCAGCTAGGGCCAGGAGCGTCATAGCTAACAGTTGCGATGTTCGCCACGTAAACGATCCTGGGCAGACTGTTTACTTACCGTTGTGGTGCTACAGGCTAACAAAACATTCCATCCCTCCAGGATCGGTAAATGAGGACCAGCTTCAGTTGGGAAGGCAAAGGCATGTATAGTTCATTTCGTTCGTAGATAAACGCGTGGGTAAAAGTAGAATTTTGAAATACTTTGACTGAGCATTTCTGCAGTAGGGTTTCGCTACATCGAGTGCCCACTTACCTTTACCTACCTACGGGTGCTGAACGCCGCCACTCGTCTCATCAGTGGCACGCTCAAGTACGACCGTGGACTGCTGACTTGCACTGGCTCGATGTGGCAGACCGGGTTCGGTACAAGCTTGGCGTAACCTTCCACCGATGTCTCAACAACAAAGGCCGCAATATCTGGTAAACTGCTGCGTTCCAGTCTCAGACATCGCCAGTCGTCAGCGACTACGTTCTGCATGTCGTTGCCTGCTGACCGTACCACGCCATCGACGTAGCACACTCGGCAGTGGGGCATTCTCAGTCGCCGGACCCACTGTCTGGAACTCGCTTCCAGACAAATTCAGAGACGCCGACTGCACTGAGTCTACCTTCTAGCAGTCACTGAAGACATTCTTCTTCAGCCAGTATTAGTGTGTCTGGCGCACTTGAGATGTAGGCCTACACGATTATGTGCCATACACCGTGTCCGAAAAAATGAACCACTAGTATTTTATGCATAACTTTGACAAAGTTCAACAAATTTTCGTAATTTCTGACACAATTCATCTTGACGTTTAAGGTAACTGAAAAATAAAAAAGTATTATCACTACTTGCACAACACTACGTAATGATGACGTAAGTTTGACGTCATCAAAATGCTTGCGCTATACCGTGGAGTTCCTGGAAAGAGAAACGCTACTGTGGCCTCCAAATTCGCCAGATTCAAATCCGGTTGACTACAGCGTGTGGAGCATACTGCAAGAGAAGGTGTACAAAACACGCATCAGTGATTTCGACGACCTCAAACAGCAGCGCATCAGAAATGAGTGGGCCGAGTTGGATCACGCCGTCATTGCTGCACTGTGCGTCAGTGGCGTCGTCGTCTTTCAGTTCGACTTGTGTGAGGGCGGGCGGTGGTCATTTCGAGCACTGCTTTTAATTCGGACATTGTGTTTTTGCGATAACTGGGGCCTTCGTTCACTAGTCGAATCAAACAGTTGCAGGCTGATATTCCGGTCTGATTTTCTTGCAGTTGTCAGTTATGACGCTGTGCATTTTAATGCATGACGATCGTTTAATTCACAAGGTAAAGTAGTGACACTGTTTAGGTGCGGCGGACATTTGTTGTGTTGGCTTGGTTACGACATTCCTTACAAAAATTACAACTATATAATTGTACATGCATATATCATTGACTTTGCACGTACACAAACTCATAGTGCAGTTTACAAAAATAAAACTGTATGTTAGCAAACCGACAATGTATAGGCTACATGTAGGCCTATCCTGCAAATGAGGTAGCCTACCAAATATGAAAAGTGAACAAACCAATGTGTCACCTTGGGGATAGAAAAATATTTTTTCTCACCCCTCGCACTGATCGCCGCGAGAACGCACTGCTAGAGAGAATTCAGTAGGCCTATACAAGCGACAGGTATGCATCGACCATCCCAATACGTTACTGCGTTTCATCGACTTTATAGAATTAATTAAGATCGGTTTCTGTTGCTGTTCGGCTATAATGGAGTTGCAGATTACGCTTTATACACCGCTAAGTTTACACTTCACAGTGTGCTATATACTTTCCAGACGACGACCTACTGTTTCTGTTTCAATTATTGGCCAAGACGTGGATTTTTGACGCAAGAAAACTATTTTAGCCTTCTGACGTCCATATGAAATGATAAAATGCACCTCATTCTTGGTGAATTGCCAATAGCTAAGTAAGTTCATGGACCTTACAAGTGGACCCTGGTGGAATTTGGGGGTGGGTAGTCCAACCGGTCATCCCCTCCTTGGCGGCTGGATTGAATTGTAACAAAATGACAAAGCAAAGATGTAACGCGCAATGAGACTGTGACAGAGAAACAAACTGATACACAAACTTATGTTACAGTACACTATTATAGCATGTAAATAGGACTGTGCCGTACTTACTTGATTTCATGAACAGCATGGCGAAGGTGATAGCTGCGGCAGCTTCCCGCGCACTGATCACTGAACAGTGACTATATAGGCCTATATGTAGCGCCGAGTGGCGAGCAGACTGCCAGCAGTCCCGACTCTCGAGCACACTGAAAATCAATCAAACAAACACGATGCATTGTGCGAACCAATCCACTGCAGTTGGCTGATGATCTGATTCAACAGTAGACCATTTTATAGTAACTATGGCCAGTATGGAGGATAACCATAATTAATTAACGCAGAGGTCAGTGTGATACGGGTCTATCAGCAATCTGCGTGCAGTACCGGTGTAATAGGCTGTACTGTGCCCTGACACAGACTATACCAGGGGTTAAACTGGGCTAGGCTAGATTATACCCCGGGTATATTATGTCCTAGGCCAGGGGTATGAGCTGGCCTAGAACATAATATACCCGAGGTGTAATCTAGCCTAGCCAAGTTTAACCCCGGGTATAGTCTGGTGTCGGGGTAGGTATAGGCCTACTGCGGCCTGTTACACCGGTACTCTTTCGTTGTTTTCGTAAAGCGACATGTATCAAACGGCATCTTGTCATAGCGCAAACAAAAAAGTTACTACAGAAAGATGAACGGCGAATTGGAACGCGTGTGAGACGTGGGACAGTTTTACTGCATTTCACCTGCGGGCTGTCGGCGCCGATTCAGCTGCAGCGACAGCAAGGAAGTGATGCGTACGTAGACGACAAGCGGATGACCAGTCGTTCACTCACACGCCAACCAACAGTTAGACAGCCATCACACTGTGCAAGACCTAACTGTCAGTTTACGACTATCAGCACACGCGAACGGCATGACATCGTCTGCTGCTTGCTGTGTTTCGACTGTAGGAAAAACTTGGTCCATCGTAAATTTAGCACGGTGGTAATTAACACCCACGTAATGGCGTGGCAATGCGTTCGGTCACGTTAGC
>Ga0126335_1001449_pt1 | contig 13241 bp, 4 predicted proteins | sample OlaspJWI45metaG_FD_108409 | JGI IMG/M metagenome (GOLD analysis project Ga0126335, IMG submission 108409) | Marine gutless worms symbiont microbial communities from Oahu, Hawaii - Olavius sp. 1 OAHU.JWI-45 metaG | ecosystem: Host-associated > Annelida > Digestive system > Unclassified | place... | reverse complement strand
TGACTATGTTACTCAATACTCACATGATTAGCTATTGCATGAAAGCAGCAAAACAGATATTGAATGAGTGAGCAAATAAGTAGTTTCTTGATGAAACAGCAGCATATAATAGGCTTAGTGCCACGCAAATACGAAAACACGTACATCATGCAAAACAAGCATGCATCTCAAAACCTATCTGTTTGTCACTTATAGTTTTATACATTCTACATTAAGCCACTATAATCAACACTAATATGATATCTAGTAAAAACATAAAACAGTCCCTGCTGAACTTACATGACATCAGATCTTGAGCACTTGATGGGAGTTGTAGGAACGCTGCGGGTGCCTGAGAGCTGAGCCTGGACTGACTGAGCAAGTGATGCGTCCGAGTACAAACTTGCAGTGTCAGAATCAACGTCAGATGTTGAGTTCAGCTTCACTTTCTTGCGAGAAAATGCTTTTGTAAATGGAATCTTCAACTAAACAACAATAGCCAATTAATTATTCTGTTAGTCAAAACTACATAGGCCTATACTGCAACTGTATTATACATGTTATAAAACCAGAATAATGCTTGCATAATACAGAATAAAACTAAAAACTGTTAACAAGTTAACAGGATTTATTTTTATTTTTAAAATGTCACTGAATGCATCTACAGTTCAAAAAACATTGCTGATTTTTCAAATAACTGTATTATTAAGGTTTATTTTAGCTTGAATTTAAACCTATTGCAACCATTTCACAGACGTTGCTGCGGTGCTGCCACAAAACTGCATACACTGTTATACATCAACATAATAAATCCATAGCATAAAATGAAGCGGCCATGGCTCATTACCCAGACTTTCGGCTTTTTCTTCTTGTCGCTACTGACATCCCCAGCAGCGGACTGCTGGCTGCCACCGCTGCTGCACACGCTGACCATGCTGTCAGTTGACATGTGACGTCGAATTATATCAGATTCACTTCCTGGCAGCAACCAACAACTTCTCAACTTCAGCATCACAACATCAGAGCTCAAACTATACAGTTTTCCAACATCGCATTGGGCCTAAGTGGGGCCAATTTTGATAATTCTAAGCAGTTCAGTAACTTAACTACAGACTCTGCAGTAATGGAGTAAAAGTAATGCGTACTTAAGTAACACTTAGTTACTTTTTAGTTACTTTTTTGAAGTAATGAAGTGCTCCAATGTAAGAGTTCTTTTTACTTGTAACGAAGTAACTTTTTCCCCATTTACCTGTACTCTTACTCTGTTACTCTGTAATATATGCCGATCGTTACAAGTAATTTTTTCCAGGAAGCCATGCCATGCTACAGTCTGAGATTTGCACCATCCCTCCCGCCGTTTCGTTTTGGTGCAAACTGTCTGCCTGCCTCACTGTGTGGGCCTACCATGTGTAGCGTCATGATCGCCCACTGAGTTCACCGAGACTTAGTTTTGTAGTTTCCCTAACGAGTAGACAGTTCACAGCATTGCACCCTGTTACTGGTATGTAATGGTGAAACGTCTGCAATAAGTGAAAAGGTTTTCTGCGAAAGTTACTTTTTACTTCAATTACTTGAGTAACTTTTTCCATCGTTACTTTTTTAACTTTTACTCAAGTAACTTTTTAGACAGTACTTTTACTTTTATTTAAGTAATAAAATCAAGACTTACTTTTACTTTTACTCAAGTACAGATCTTAAGTACTTTGAACAAGTGTGCTTAACTACAGAATCCTATGACAATAAAAACATTAAAAGAATGTCTAATGAAATGTGATGCACTGCCACAAAAACATGCTACCGTTAAGATTAAGACAAAATGCCATACAACAAAGGCACAATTGACACCACTGAGCCACTAACCATTGCTAGTGACGTCTTTACGGGGTGTGCAGACACTGAGTGGTGGCGGCAGACGGCGAAGTGGTGTCAGCTGTGCGTGGCCTTGTTGACGTAACAGCTCAATTGTACTACGAAGCTCGTTCAGTTCCGCTTCCTGCAGTTACCATTATCACACAATTAACAGCTGCCAATCGCTCTCCAGCTACCACTCATTCACGATTCATGAACCAATAGTACTCTGGTATTAATCAACAAGACAAATTTCAACATTGTTACATTAAACTCCAAAAGACAGAAGGATATAATTATGAACAGTATGTACGCACACCCGAAATTATAATATATCCATCTTTATTCACCAAAAACATGGTAGCAGTAGAAAAAAGCAACTGTAACAATATATGTACAGAAAAACAATTGAACTGAATGCACAATGTGCCTAGGCTAACTAATGAGACAAAAGCGATAGGTTTATGCTCTGGTACCTATCTAGGCATGAAGAGGCATAAAGCCCTAGCTACCACGTATTTACAGCTCTTTCCCCTGCCTTTCACTACTGCTAAGTGCTAACTTGTCGCAGTGTCCGTCACTTTAAAGCTTTAAATATTCTTTGGCTAAAATTTTATTAAAGGCTTTGCTTTAACCAATTCGCTGTCATTCACTAGATGACGCCACTCTTCGAGACGTGAAACGTGCGAAGCTCGATGTTTTTTACAGTGTCAAACTTGTGCCATTTGGAGGCAACTAGTATCAGTCTGAAATCTGACTTTTGAAATCAGAAACATTCAGTGCCATCAGCATTAAGTTATAAAGATCATCATACCTTCTGATCAGTGTTAGCGGCAAGTTGTTGCAATCGGTGTGTCATGTTTGACAGACTCTGTTCAAATGCGCCGACCACATGTGCCTGCAACAGAAGCAACACGCAAATTCTACAGCTCTATCACACATCAGCTAATTTCACACGTCAGCTACTCTACATGATATATGCAAAATATACTACAGCATAGAACACATCCCTATGATAGCAGGCCTGTAATTTAGCCATATAAACTAGATACCTTTACGGTACAGTAATAAAGAGCACCCAGAATGAAGGAGCACTATATAGGCCTATGCTTTACCACATCAGAACAACTCTGGTACTACACTTAATAACTGCCAGATGAAGCTTTACAAAACACAACGTTTTAAAGCAACTACATCGCTAAAATTCTGACAAGAGGCCAAAGTAATTGGCAAAGGCTGCACGAATGCACCACACGCAGTTAAGCTGCTTGACAGATAGACTGACAGACGGACAGACTGACAGACATATACCGCAAACACCGACAACAATAATCCGCATATCATGTACTCGATGCAGCCTAAAAATATCAATGTCATGGACTAAAGGGTGAAAATTATAATCACCACTGGAGTTAGAATGGTTAAATTAATTTGCGTCATAGCAGTGTACTTATCACATACATTTGTGCTGAGTTGAGTGCTGAGAGATATTATTTTGGCTTGAGCCGACTCCAGTTCATGTCTTAACCGTCGAATCTGCAAAACAATTCAACTTCATTTATAAGTTTCCTAAATGCACAGTGATCGATAAACTATACTGCTTTATTTTTCACATAGTTTCAACAAAATTCAAGACTGTTCACTAGTATTAATTCAGCAACACTACCAACCTCCTGCGCTTGCTGTTCTTCAGCCTGAAAGATAAAAAACAGCACACCATAGTATGTCATTTAACCACACAGATGCACTGAAAAATAAAATTCCATTTAAAATTAGTCTTTATACATACATAACTTACAGTAACAAGTAAGGTGACTATCGTCACAGGGTCCTCAGCGCTCCGCACTGTCTGGGGTAGCGTGTGGAGAATCCACTCGCATGGAGGCGCTACGTATATGCTGTTTCTGCGTACGTATACATATGTCGCCACTGCGCGAGGGAAAAATGGCGTTTTGGCCGATTTTGGCATTTCTTTGCAAATTCTGTCACAATTAAAAAACCTTTTCCAAAAATCTAAGTGCGAATCATCCTCGTACTATACGCCACCTTTGTGCCAAATTTGACATTCTTAGGCCTTTTCAGTCCTGAGATATCGTTTGAAGAAAAAACAGTCACCCACACAGACACCCACCTAGCTTATTTCGCCATCCGTGAACCACAGTGCTCTTAGGCAAAACAGTACAAAAACCTTGTCATCACATAAAACAGAGCACTCGAACCCACAAAATTAGCTTTTTAGCTTTTAACAACATGAGCACTGAAACGACCATGGCAAAAAGAATAGTGGAAAGAAAAGAATAAAATGAATTGTCAGTCACTGCATAAAATGTTGACAGCACAACTAACCGTTGAGTAGGCCGAGGAGTTGGAGGCAATTGACAGCGATGAACTGTGTACTGCAGTCACACAACATAACATGTCAACATCAGCATCATCACACGTTTTAGTTCAGAAACATATTGTACAACACTGTCAAACTTGCAATGCATGCACTGAACTAACTAGAGTTTTCGGTTAAAAACGCCGAAGAACGGCCAAAAGGGGACGGAACGCCGTTGAACGTCACCAATTTTGGTACTACTGGAAAGCTTATATGCGACTTCCCATTAGTGAGTAATACTAACTCACGTTATATCTCGCACCGTTTTCGACATATCGGAGATTATTGGTCAAATTTTTGCTGCTGATTGGCTGGGTATACCTGTTAAACACATTTGTTTGGGGGTGACCCTCTAAACCTATGACCACGACATTTGGCAAAAGAATCCTCAGACATTGGGGCATCGGAGGGTGCAAACCGCATTTCGATATTTGAACCGTTTTGACGTGGAGAGATGGAGAGACGGAATTGCGATAGCAAGCGGCGTCTGGCGACGCGCGCTATAATTTTTAAGCACTGTAACTTTTACAATACAGAAACTGGTTAGTGGTTATAAAGAAGACGCCGCCGCCGCACGGCGCACTGTCAGTCAGACTACAAAGCAACCATCTAACAGAAACTGCACTACTGCGGCGTGTGAGGTCCCAGAATTGATTCCCATAATGGACAGTCGTGCTCTTATCATAAAAGCCACAGGCGCTGTTTACCGCGGTGCTTATAGTTCGACTCAGCCTTCTATCTCCCACGGGACAATAAAACGAGTATCGCATTGCTGGCGACGGATGATCGCATTTAGGCGGCCTTAGAACCAAGTGAGTTGGCATGGTCCTGGGGTCGGCACTCAGTAGTAGCGTTTAAATGAACAGCACTACAAACACTGTGACTGTTACTGCCACGTACTCCCACAGCTCTCAGAATCCATCTTCGTCTTCTAAAACAGGCGCTAACTTGGAGATCAAGTAATATCCCAACCACTACGTAAAACTGCAAAGTTCACGTGATAAAGCTTGCTATGAACTCAGATAACAAACATTAACATTAACAAGCTGAGTGTAAGTATGTTTGTCATAATTATGCTAACATTGTACCGGTATGCAACGTCAGTGATCTATTCACTAACTAGGGGAGTCACCAATCTAGAACGAAAGACGACTGACGTTCATCCGTTTATCTCCCAGATACTAGACACAAAGTTAGGACCAAATTCCTATTAACTTCACTGGATAAACGACGCCGGACAACAAGTTAGCGACTGTAGCAGGTAGATCTATCTAGCAACAACAAGCTGTGAAAGGTGCAACACTCAGAATACCCAACGTACAGTTGTTGTCTTTTGACGCTGAGAGTCTTGACTTGTGAGCAAAGACAGCTGACGCGCCTGGTGCTACGGCAGCAGAAGACCTCGGCGAGCTGCCGGCTGCAGTGAACGGCGCGTGCCCGGCGGCGGCAAGGCGAAACGTGGCGAGACACGGTCCAGCGCCGTCTTCCCTCCACATCTGCGCCACAGACCCGTACCGCGGCAGTGACGACGACATCGTTGGACGACCGCCACCGCTGTTACTCTCGCCGTACGCTGACTTGAAGCTGTCAGAGCGATTCAGCGGTCCGGTGCCGTACGAAGGCCACGCTGCCGCCGTCGGAAGATTCTCCACACTTTCTGTCTCCGACATCGCCATCCGACCGCCAGCGAAAGGGAGACCGACATCCGCCATGACCCAAGGTGACCGCGTCGTCCCAGTGCTGCCTGTCGAAGCGCCACTGTTTGGCCGTGCCGCACCGGTGCCCCGTGACGCCAGAAGATAGTTCACGTTTACGTAATCGTGAAACCCAGCTGCCGTGGCAGAGGCGTTTGTCGGAGGGTAGAAGCTTGGCTGTGCCGGACCCTGGCCGCCGTCCTGGACGATAGCACCCGACGACGAGGACGTCCAGTCAGTGAGACTACATCGACTGCCTAGCTTCCTCTGTCCGTCGTCCGGGCTGTCCAGTGCATCATCCGTCATGTCTGTATCAGCAGCTGAGCAGTCGTATGCTGGAGATGATGGTCTCTCCGTTGTCTCAGTTGTCGCGTCCTCGGTTCCACTTTCACTGTCGTTTCCAGACGCGTGTCCGGCGCTACCAGGGCGCGATATTGTAGCGCGACTGTAGTTACTGAGTCGTTCTCCACGTTGCGCGTCGGCCGAGTGTACAGCAGCACGTCGCGGCGACGGCGTCAGCAGCCCTGACGGCCTCACGCCGACGCCAGCTGCACCTGCGGCCGTTGAACGACCCCCGGCCAGTAACGACGTGGCCTGAGAGCGTACTGCTAGGCTGACCGGAAGTGCAAATCCGACTGTCGGCGTGCGACACTCTGCGTTCACCTCCGCCCCGTCTCGACGAGAGCTAAACGTTGACACGCGCTCGTCACGGGATGATCGGCGTCCAGGCCCAGCTCGCTGCAGACACGACTGATCGCCCCGCTTCACTAGGATACTAGCGGCAGCGGAATCGCGGATCCGGGCAGCAAGAGGCAGCGTTACACGTTGGCTTGATCCTCGCTCAAACGGTACCGCACTTCCTCCGGCTATCTCTCTCTGTTGGCCACGACCCACGTCAGTCGGGTCAATGTAATATTTCTTCCAGCCGATGCCGAGGACATGCGTATCATTACATTCCTCGCCACGATAGACACTGCGCAACGCTGGCCCGTCAGCACGTCGCGGCGCGCGAAGGTGACCGGTCGACAGAACACCACTGCCGCTCGGAGGACTGTCGCCGTCTGCTGCTTCCAGGATGGCGTCGACCTGAGCTTCATCGAGAGTAGACTCGTCCACGGCAGCGTCGTCGCTGCTATTGGAACTGTACTCGTCAAAACTGATCGTACACACACACAAAACGTTGAAAGTGGAATGAAGCAAAATACAGCGACGAGAATCAATGCAGCGCTCTCACACCTGAAACAGGGGATACAACAGGAACCGAATAAAACACGCAACTTGCTAATGGCGCACAACGGCGCCTTCGCCACAACGCCACTGCAATTTTTTTTATAACGATCCTCCAAAGACAGCTCGTTAAAATCAAGAAACCCTAATCCTCAGATAATCGATGCATATAAATGCATAATGGTAATACTTTTTTGACGCTTTTTCAAGATATATGATGGTGCTCGGCCAAGCTATAATCAGGTATTGTTAGGTATTAATAGGTTCCATCCGAGCCTGACTGATGTTAACGCCAAGCCAGCCATGTCATGTAGAACAACAATGAAGTTGACGCCAGCTGTGAACATCACCTAAAATATACGGTATTTAAACTATAAAATTATATAATTTAGCACAAAGCCACTTTACAAGACGAGGGTCACATATAGCTACGTAGATAATATATAAAGATTAATGCAATGTTTGTTAAATCGCTAGACACCCGATTCTTAACCATGATTCTATGACGCTGCTGTACACGATACGACAACGCCATACAAACCATCTTCGTATTTTGTAATAATCATCGTCGTCGTCGCCGTACAACCAAGACTCGAAGTCAGCGATTAGATCCGGTCGACGCATGTCGCGTGCTACGTTACGTTTCGCGCCCGAACGTCAACGAACTACTTGACGCAGCGCACGACGAAGCCGACGACCGCGTCACCGCCACCGGCAAAATGGCGTCATTCTCAGCGCCGCCGACCATATTATTGCTCGTCGGCACTAAAAGCGCTATAAACCATAGCCAATCTGCGAAACGCCATGAAAGACCGCGCTGATTTCTGGCCGCAGCGGCTTGGAACGACAACGCGTTAAAGCGATGCGCCGCGACTGAACGCAGCTGGATATAACATGCAGCAGACAAGCAGACCAGCTGGCGTCGCGAAGCCGTAGAAGATCGATCGATAGATTCTTACTGCTCAGCTCCACGGTCCAAGTTGCTAAAGCCGCGGCCAATGGGCACGACTGCTGGGCTATATACGACATGTGGGCGTGATAGGCTACTGGGGCGAGTGTGATGGGTTGCAGTGCACTTGCGACTTGACACGCGCCAAGAAGAGGTCGATTAGATCGCACCTGACCAATCACATTAAATAATCACGAAGTCGTAGATTTTATGGCATTACACTTATCACGACCGACGAACATCGTTCCCAATCGAATGCATGAACTTGCTAATGACAGTGACTTACGACATGTGTAATCATCGGCGTAACAGAACAACGAACGTCACGACAACTACGTTTGGACGTGACCTTAAACCCAAAATTAGCCACCAGTGAAACATGCGAAAGACACACAGCTTACAATAAAGATCAAAATTCATATCAATTTAAAATTTAAATGTGCATAAAATGATGAAAAATATGAAATTAAATTGGCCTAAAAGCTGCACATGTGGGACATGACAGTTTTAACGTGAACGAAAACAGAATATAGCAAACAAATGCGCAACTACAAAATTCCGCCGCAAGGCCTCATTTGTCTACAGGTAGTTACGCCACTGGTTGTAAACCTGTCATTGGCTCATAGAGTTCCTGTGCAATTTCTTACAAACTGCACGTTTGATGCAAACACTGCATTGATAATTGTGATAACTCTGACATTAGTTTCCACAAAAATTACACTGAGGTTAAAATTATTATTATTGCGCGTGACCTCAAAGCAATGCGACTGACCTGTCGTCATCAGTAAACTGAGGTGCTCGTTCCATGGACTGCCGGACAGCCATGATGCCTTCAAGAAAGCGCTGCTGCATGCGACGAGCGTATGACGAGACGCCACCGCCACCTTCACTCGTGTAACCACTCATCAGTCGGTCTGTCGCTCTGCTGACAGCCGCCCTGCCGCTACCACCACCGCGCACCACGTCGCCGTCCGACATGTACCCACACGCTGTAATCGACTCTTCGCCGCTTGCTCTCGTCCCTGTCTGCCCACCCAAGGCTCCACGACTGCCAGCACCCGGGCCGATCGGCGGCCGGTTAAAGACAAGGCGATGTGACGGCCCGCCGCTCTGGGCAAGTAGCGTCGGTAGACGACGCGTGCTTGGCTCATAGACGCAGCAAGGTATCGACGATCGTATTAACGGCTGCATTGGTTTGATGCCGTCAAACGCGTCGATGAGTTCTGTCGTCCCGGGAGAAGTCGTTTCGCTGGTTGACGTCGGTGCGTGGTCTACGGGTGACGAGGCCGTCTGCTCTGCAGGTGCGCTGGGCTTGGCGTCGTCGGACGACTGACGACGACTGACGCGCAGACTCGTGATATGGTCGACCGTCTGATGTGTCGGCTGTGGAGACTGCACGGGAGATGACGCCGCAGAACAGTCGACTCCCGACGACGCGACGGTTTTTCTTCCGGTCGTTTCAGACGGCGGCGAGTCGCTGTCAATTGCCGACGACGACGACTCGCAAAGTGGGTTTTTGTTTGACGACGTGGCGACGGCGAGGTGCGACGCTGCTGACGACGGTGGCTGAAAGATGACGCTGTCAGTGCTGTCCGACGTACTGTTGTTCGACTCGTCGCCGAAGCCGCTGCTGATGCTGCTGTTGCTTTTCTCTTTCACCGGTCGGCCGACAGATGCAGACCGGTACATTAGGGCTTCGCCGCCACTGATCGCCGGTGATGGAGGCGCCGTGAGGCTGCCGCTACTGACGGGAGTTGTTGCGTGTCTGTCTTCGCGTAAGGTGCTGGCGGACACCTGTCTGCGCTGCTCCATGTCGAGGCTTTCGCAGCTGGTTATGGTCGGCGTTGTTAACCGCGGTGACGTTGGTGTACCGGCAGAAAGGCGAGGTGTACCGGAGACTGACGGCTGAGGCATCTTTGACGTCTTTGACGTGCCGTCCACCGAGCCGTCCGCAGTCAACTTGCGGTTTACTGACGCAATCTCGGACGACGGTGTACAGCTATGTATAGCGTCCGTATTCGTCGTCGCCAAACGTCGACTGTCGATGCTCTGCGGCAACTTTCTGCCACTCGACGGCGACATCACGTCAACTTCACCTTTGTCCACCAGCTGCCCAGCCCTTGAGCTGTTGCGATGTATTATCAACCCTCTACTCGTTTTGCTTTCGTTCTCCGTCTCAGCCGCTGTCACTGAGCTACTGACATTATCGTTCTTGGTCGTCGTCGAAGTCGAAGCTTTCTGCCGTCTTACCGGCTCTGCGGACGTCGCCGACTGCTTGGAAGCTGTGCGGTTGATGGATCCAGGAGTGGATGGTGCCGGGATTGAAGACGTCGATGACGGTTTGGCGGACTTTGCTCTGGAGCTGCTGCCGCCACTAGCAGCAGTCGCAGCGGAGGTGGTGGTCTTACCATTGCGTTTGTCTGGCTGAGCGCTGGAGACGATGCGCCGAGCAAGTCCCGACCGACGGGCACCGGACACGCCGCTGGTGGTCGAGCTGCTGGCGATGCTGTTGATACTCGTCGACGACTCCGTACGACTAGGTATGGACGACGACGACGACCGGTTACCGTCATAAACAACTCCACCATCGTCACCACCGCCAGGCGGCTGGTCTATGAATATTTCCTTCGAATTATTATTACCCGCAGTTCGCCGAGACTGGATCGCTCTCTGCTGCGGATATCGGTTCGACGATCCAGAACCGAATCCGAAACTGCTTGTCGACGAGGCCTCGCCAGCGTACTGATCTGATGGCGGACCGGTAGGCAAGGCCCGACCGCGTCGCGATTCCTGTAAACCAGGAGAGAAGTGACGCTCAGGAGGCGGAGGTACGCGCTGACGCTGAGGTCGTCCCGGAGACCCGACACCCACCGAGCTACGTCCTCTCGGCCCAGACTGTACGGGCTGCGCCAGCTGCTGATGCTCGGGAAATGTTCCTGCTGAATACGACGGGATGTGACTGCCGCCGTTGCTCTTAATCTGCGTCGACGAATACATTGGAAGCTGGCGCCTCGGGGCCGGTGAGCTCTCCTGACTTACCGAAGACGTATGAACCACAGCACCATTGCACGCATCTTTAACGGCGGGACCGGCAGACGTCCTGTCGCGCGAGTTAAACAGTTTGAATCTATTCAGCATGGAAGCCGGCTTAGATGCGTTAGAGTCAAGTTGCGGTACTAGAACTGGACTAGCGACGTCCCTGGTTGACTCGCTGGTTGACGGTCGACCTCTGACGCTAGCAGCTGGACTTGTCGCCGCCGATCTTGCGTCTACACCGCGCCACCTGCCGTCGCTGATCGGCGACAGCGGCCTCTGAGCGTTGTTCTGCCAAACTTGATCGTTGTCTGCACAACCCAAAAGCTTGGTGTTCACATCGGTTTAGACGCACACGATGCATGCACAGTATGAAATTGGGCCGACAAACAAGGCTAAAGTCCTCGCGGTAACTTCGGCAAATCTTGACCAATTGATTGCGTTGTCTAATTTGTCTTCAGAATCTAAGAACTTATCAAAGTTAGTGCAGTAGCATGCGTAATGTATGGCGGGAATATTAAGCCTATATGAATTTTGTTGGAAATCTACCATTCTTTCAGATGTGAAAGAATTTAGAAAATTGATTAAGATTTGACGAGGTCATTGCCGAGTTTTGTGGGGGGTGGTTGTTGTTGTACAAAGACGGCGTATAGATACTGTAAAATCGATCACAAACGCAAGACTAAGATGTAAGATGTAAGTGAAAGCCTGTCCACCATTCGTTCACCCGGACAAGTAAAGCATTAAACGCCGGACGGTGCTCGAACCACTGAAAGCTGATTTGCTGTAAAATCCTCGAGAAGATTCGCCAGTCGGCGCCACCTGCTGCTCGTTGCCGCTGTTCAGATTTTCTGCCCTTGCGTCGCCAGGACAGAGTCAATATTGATCCAAGAACCGACCGACAGGCGGTTCCTACTTCATGCAGCTGTTTCCGACAATTTGCCGCGTCGCTGGCGCTCGTTCGAATGTTTCGCACACATTCCTACGACAGCTGGTCAGTCGCTTTCAATCCGGCCGTGCACGCATTGCTGCAATCGAGACTCGGTCGAGATAAACCAATTATGCTCCAACCGACGCAGACCATTCGTCATCTCCGCTCAATGTTCATTTGCGCCTCATTTAATATAGCGCGCAACTGTTGACAGCAGAGGCGCTTCTTGTCAAAGCAAAAATCACGAGTCATCACCGCATTAGTCTGACAAATATTGTCATAAATTAATAAATTACACTTAATCGCAAGTTTCATTTTCACTGACAGAGGCGTGGAAACTGTTATAAAAGTATTGTGAGCCAATTAAGCAGTAAGCTATATCAAATAACTACATCTGTTTGTCTCTGAAAACCCATCTGTTTGGCGACCGAGGTGCTTAGTGACTCTTTTGAGTACATAGGCGCTATATAAATATGTTTATCTATCTATCTATCTATCTGACATAATGCGCAAGTTTTTACCTTGACGTTTTGGTCTCTATCAGACTATCAGAGGCCTTTGTCAGAAGAAGGTTGTTTATTTCTTCTTCCGGTTCTTACCACGGTATATGTGACGTGGCAAGAAATCGGTCGTATATGTGGCTCGGTGTGTAGCTGCTCTCGTCCCAGTACAGTAAGGTATAGAGAGGTTAACCACCGAGAGTTCACCCACAAATTTTTTGGATGGACACTTCATCTATTGGCAACTTGCCCTAAATGGCTAAATTCAAACTGCACGTAGCTGCATGAAGGCAATTCGGATTACCGATTACATATTACTGTAGCTCGAAACTGGTGCAATCTTTTTAGTTACTCTGTATTGTAGAAAGTTCTGATGTGCGAAGCAGTCCTTTCAATTAATCAATCAATCAAGTTTATTTCAGGCAATGGTTCTAAGTCCCATAGAAAAATAGCACCAATCATTTTCATTGCGCATGAACTGAACAACAGCCTGGCCCAGCGTAGGACAAACTAGATGGAAGTCGACAGAAAGCCGCCGATGGGTATGCCTCCGCGTGTGCCCACAGTCCATTGTTGCGTACGTTACCCGGGGAGTGGAGTTTATCCGGGGAGTTCTGTTCAACGAGAGGGGGTGTTTGTGTTGCGTCCGCGGCATAGGCATAACAAGAAAATTTCTTGGGAGGGGATACCCGAAGGGGGG
>Ga0126335_1001448_pt1 | contig 13244 bp, 10 predicted proteins | sample OlaspJWI45metaG_FD_108409 | JGI IMG/M metagenome (GOLD analysis project Ga0126335, IMG submission 108409) | Marine gutless worms symbiont microbial communities from Oahu, Hawaii - Olavius sp. 1 OAHU.JWI-45 metaG | ecosystem: Host-associated > Annelida > Digestive system > Unclassified | place... | reverse complement strand
TTGGGCACTGGATAGAGGTGCTCATCCTGACGCGAAATGGGTAGCATGGCCTGCCTCCTATATTTGGGGTTGTTCCGTAGTATTGCAGGCCATTACTTAAAAATCAAGTAATAATTGATATAAATTTCGTTGTAGGGCTAGAAGCGATTGTCAAAAAATGAAGGCTGCTTTAATATCATCTGGCAGCCGAAATTTCAAGCGTTTCAAGCATTTTCCAATACTAACCATTCTTGACAGTTCATCGGCCTTCCGAATATAATTCAATATCCAGTGAAAAAAAGGAGCTTGCAGATGCGTATGCGTTTATTTGTCCTGTGGATTGGGGTAATGGTAACAATGATTGCACCGGCCGTGCCGGCCGAGGCGGCCGGGGGAAGGTTGGTGGCTGTAAGTGGTGGGGTTTGGACCCGGGCACCCGGAGACACAGAAATGATTGCCCGGCCGGGATCCGACCTGGCACCCGGTACCCGTATTCGTACAGGCGCCGACGGAAAAGCTGAAGTCATTTTCGTCGACGGCTCGTCTGTTCTTGTCCGGAGCAATACCGCCATGGTTTTGTCAGGTATCAAACGCCAGGAAAAAAAGAAAACCGCGTTGCTCATATTTTTCGGTCGAATATGGAATAAAGTCACGCGTTCTGCCGGCGATCAGAACCGCTATGCGGTGCATACACCCCTGGTGGTCTGCGGGGTCCGGGGAACGGTTTTTGAAACAGCTGTGGGTGCAGACGGTTCCGTGCGGGTGATGGTTGAACAGGGCAGCGTCGGTGTGAACGACCAGGGACAGGGACAGCTCCTCCAGCCCGGACAGGAAGTGGAAGTTGATGTCGACCGCATCGGCATGGTTTCCGAGTCCCGGGAGGCGGTTGACTGGGGACAATGGCAGGAACAAAAGCGCGATCATTTGCGCCGCCAGGGACGTAAAATCATTAACGATATGAACCGGCGCCTGCATAGCCGCAAGGAACAGGTGACGATTCTCAGGCAGCGGCAAAACGAGATTGTCCAAAAAAGAAAAGCGGCCGAATTGCGCTATAAAAACGGAGACGATGCGACCCTGGACCAAATCAGGCAATATAATTCAGAATTGATTTCCGCCGCTGATCAGATCGCCGACCAGGGCGATGCCGCTGCCAGTCAGTTTGGCCTGGTGGACCACCTGGGTGAGCGCGCCGCCGATCCGCTCTTTGAGATGGCCGATGGCCCGTATGTGGCGGCCGAGGCTGAGCGTTTGAAGCGTATCAAGGCGGATTTCGATCAAATGATAGCCGAGGGTACGGACCTTTCCATCGCGGCCATGGAAAAAATGCTCGAGGAAATGAGCCGGGGCCGCCGGGGCAGTTTAAAGTTCAAGAAAGGGTCCAGCGCCGATGATCTGTGGGGCGAATAGCGTAGTGTCTCAAAAAAACGCTTTAGGATAATCGAGTAAAGCCGAATGGCTGAATATAGAAAATCCAAGCACTAATGGACAATTAGACGTAAATTCCAATTCAATGAATCAAAGTAGATCACACGTTTCGAATTTGATTGATTGGAGATCGAGATTTGTTTGATATTTGATTCTTGTTATTTGGGATTTAAAATCTTGATTTTTATGGCATCTTACAAACCGTTTCATCGCAGGGACAGCAGCCGTCGACCTCATAGGCATAAAAAATGCGCGATTCCATTTCGGCCCGCTCTGTTGATATCGGTTTAAATAGATGGGCGTTGACGATATTTTCCAGTTCACCGCGTTCTGGAAGGGATCCAAGGCCGTTTCCCGATACTTTACCGGACCCGCCATCCATAACTTCCGCATCCTTTCCATTCGTTACAACTACCAGTGGCACCTGATATTCGGCCAGCAGACGCGAAGCTGCCAGCGCCGGGCGGCGCCGGGTGACCAGCGAGCCGGGGCCGTACTTTATGAGCATGGCTATCTTAGCCTGGACGGTAACCAAAAAATCGATCCGGGTCAGGGCCTTTTTTTCGCCCGCCTTTGAAACAAGGGGATGGCGCGGTGAAATATCCGACTTGAGATAACCTTTCTGTTCAACCAGAAAGCAAGCCAGTTTTTGGCGATAACGCTCATCATGGGTATCTTCGAGTGTTTCGCCGGTCAAATAGTCGGTTAACTCGCCCAGGATCAGATGATGTCCGTTCATTTTCAGCCTGTACTTATCTAATTTTACATGTTAACGACGCTTGTTGCGGTTATGCTTCCATTATAATAAGACAAATTTTTGACATCGGAAGGTCTCATGCTGGAAAGGATTGCCCATCTGGATCCTGAAAAACGGGCCGAATATCTGGACGCACTGAACAATCTGTTTGAAAAAATGGATTGTGCGTATGAACAGATTGCCGGCCGGTACGGGTTTGGCTGTACCGGCTGTGAGGACAACTGCTGCCGGTCGCTGTTTTACCACCACACGGTGCTGGAGTACCTGTTGCTGAAAACCGGATTCCAGGCGCTCGATCCCACCGAGCGGGCCGAAATTCATCACAAAGCGCTGCAGGTGCGTGCGGCCCATACCCGGGCAGAGCGCACCGGCAAACCGGTCGTGGCGATGTGCCCCTTGAATCAGGCGGGCCTGTGCCGGCTATATCATCAGCGGCCCATGATCTGCCGTCTGCACGGGATCCCGCACGAGTTGCACAAAGCCGGTCAGGTGCCGGTGACAGGCCCGGGGTGTGGTGAATTTGAAAAAAATTACGGCAAAATGGCCGTTGTGCGCCTCGACCGGACGCCGTTTTATATGCAACTGGCAAACCTGGAACGTCGCTTGCGCAATGCCTTCGGGCTGCAGGAGAAGCTTAAAATGACGGTGGCCCACATGATAACATCGTTTTAAGTTAACACCTGACAACACCGGTGCGCGCGTCCGGACATCGTAACTGATATGAAAAAAGTCGATATCGAAAAAATAGATCAGCTACCCGGCAGGCGCCTGAAATCCGGTGATACGTTTAATTTCAGCTGCCATCCGGGCATCGGCTGTTTCAACAAATGCTGCCGCAACTTGAACCTGTTTCTATATCCTTACGATGTATTGCGGTTAAAAAACCAGCTGGGGCTCGCTTCCGATCGTTTCCTGGACCGGTACGTCGACGTGGTGCTGCGGGCGGGAAATTATTTTCCCGAAGTGCTGTTACGCATGGCTGATAACAGCGAAAAAAGCTGCCCATTTCTTACCCCCGACGGTTGCAGCGTTTACCCGGACCGTCCCGATACCTGCCGAACGTTTCCGGTGGAGCAGGGTCTTGTTCATGATACCCGCAAAGATTGCGGCCGGTTGATACACTTCTTCCGTCCACCGGATTTTTGCCTGGGCCAGCATGAATCCCGGCACTGGACAACAAACACCTGGAGCCGGGACCAGGATGCCGCCGTGTACAACAAAATGACTTTACGCTGGGCCGAAATCAAACAGCTGTTTCAGTCCGATCCCTGGGGTGGCGAGGGACCGCAAGGCCCCAGGGCCAGAATGGCCTTTATGGCCACTTTCAACATCGACGGCTTTCGGGATTTTATTTTTGGCAGCAGCTTTTTCAAGCGATACAAGGTCAAAAGCACCCTGGTCAAAAAGCTGCAGGAGGACGATCTCGAATTGCTGAAATTTGGATTTGCCTGGGTAAAGTTTTTTTTATGGGGAATTAAGACGAAAAAATTTCGGTTGCGGTAAAAGTGCCTGGGTAGATACGTTAATAATGGCTCCGGCAAGCTGAATTACGGTAACCCGTGAGAGATATTAGATCTTGGATCAAGGAATTCTGTCTAATTTTCGATCACCCCGTCTCCAGGTCTCCCCGTCAATCTATTTTGTATCCGGCATCCAGCACCAACGCTATGCCATCCTTCCAAACAGTTCTTTTTTCACCCAATCATGTGCGAAGGTCAGCAGGGCTTCATCGTCATTTTTGAGCCGTTCGACAGTTTGATCGTCCAGATTTGCTCCGGTGGACAGACCTTTTATAAACAGGCGCTCCCGAAAGGTGTCGATGTCGTAAAGGGCCAGATGAAACAGGTGTTGCCGGCGCAGGTCGAGCGGACCCGGGATAAGTCGGTTTATAAGTCTTATAATTTCCATCAGCATGTCGTTATATCGGCAGTATGGGTCAAAACCCTGATCCCGGGTCCATTCACGTACAGTCTGGGAGGTATTCTGCGAAAATCCCTCACAATGGGGCTCTTTGAGCAGCGCAAAGTGTTCGGCGATCTGACCGGTTTTGCGGTTCTGGCTGATGGCCCGGGCAACCGGGTAGATACGGCAGGATGATGGTCGTTCAGCATATACCCGGCAGCCGTCGGTGGTTACAAAGGGGCAGCATCTGTCGTGTGCGCTATCCGGGCGCAGGGTTATGATTGGCAGACCTGTTTCGGGGCCGATATGCTGATTGGCATACTGCGCCAGAAACCTGTCCGATGATAATTGCAGGTGCCTTTTCAGCCGGAGGATATCATAGGGCATCAGGGTCTGATTCAGATCCCGGCAGCAGGCATTGAAACAGGAGATTTTTTTATTACACGCAAAGCGAAACGGTTGGTCCTTGTCGACGGGTGTCATCAAATTATCCATGACGATTGCCTTAGCATGTTCGGCCGGCATGTCAACCAGATATTTTCAACTCCGGGTACAAAAGCCTTGCAGGAAAAAATTAAACTATTTATTAGCCAGATCACAGGGGACAGCGGCAATCAGGCCGGCAACCGCTATCGAACCGGAGATAATGTCCGATTGGATCGATTTTACACTATATCTTGTATTGTGTGATCGATTACCAACCAGATATTGGTGCCCCTGCCATATTGGTGTAAATGACTGCAAATTTTGATATTTGTTTGATCGAAATTTCTTGACAACCCTAATCGGGAATGGTAAACATCTATCTTTGCAGGAGTTATATCTAAGTGAATTTATTCGATATTTTTAATATTTCAACCCAAAAGTGCCAACTCGGTGCCCTTTGCGCATTTGATGGAATTCCCGTTGTGCGTTAGCCACAACACCGTATCAAATATGAATATAAATCCATTGGCCAGAAAATTGAGCGCTCTGGCGAAAGTGAAGAAGGGAGGTGTGACAGGCTTAGGTTGCGAGATCTAGGAATTATCGGATTTTCCGGTAATAAAAAATCGATTTAAAATTAAATTAGGAGGTATAGTCAATGCCAAGTTTCGTAATTGATGAAAAATGTGATGGCTGCAAGGGCGGGGACAAGACCGCTTGCATGTACATTTGCCCGAACGATCTGATGGTGCTGGAGCCTGATGCCATGAAAGCCTACAATCAGGAACCGGATCAGTGCTGGGAATGTTTTTCATGCGTCAAGATTTGCCCCACCCAGGCGATCGAAGTTCGCGGTTATGCCGACTTTGTGCCGCTGGGAAGCAGCATTATGCCGATGCTGGGTACCGAAGATGTTATGTGGACCTGCAAGTTTCGCAACGGCACCATCAAGCGCTTTAAGTTCCCCATCCGCACCACTCCTGAAGGCTCAGCCAACGCTTACGCGGATCTGAAAGGTAGCGATATCGAAAGTGGTCTGCTTTCCACGCAGGAAGCCGACGGTTACAGCATCCCGACACCCAAAGAAACCGTTTAAGCAGGTTGATGCATTTTCGACTGTTTCGATAAAATACGAATTATTAGATATTCAAGGAGGATGGAATATGGGATTACCGAATAAACCTATGGGTGAACTAAAAGCCGTAGCGAATCCGGAAGTTGAGGAGCGCGAGGTTGATATTCTGATCGTGGGCGGCGGTATGGCGGCCTGCGGTGCTGCGTTTGAAGTAAAAAAATGGATGGACGAAGGCCAGAGCGTTCTGCTGTGCGACAAAGCGGCCATGGAAAGAAGTGGCGCTGTTGCCCAGGGCCTGTCCGCGATCAATACCTTCATCGGCGACAACAGCCCGGACGACTATGTCCGTATGGTCCGCAACGACCTGATGGGTCTGGTCCGTGAAGACCTGATCTTCGACCTGGGCTGCCACGTGGACGATTCGGTCCATCTGTTCGAAGAATGGGGCCTGCCGATCTGGAAAAAGACCGAAGACGGGAAAAACCTGGACGGTAAAAAAGGCCAGAAGATGGGCACTCTGAAATCCGGCGCCCAGCCGGTGCGCACCGGCAAATGGCAGATCATGATCAACGGCGAATCCTACAAACGTATCGTGGCCGAAGCTGCCAAACTGGCCATTGGCGAAGAAAACGTTCTGGAACGCTGCTTTATCGTCGAACTGCTCCTGGACGCCGACAAGGAAAACCAGATCGCCGGCGCGGTCGGTTTTTCCGTCCGTGAAAACAAAGTCTTCGTCATCAAATGCAAAACCATGCTGGTTGCCTGCGGCGGCGCGGTCAACATTTACCAGCCGCGTTCGGTTGGCGAAGGCAAGGGCCGTGCCTGGTACCCGGTCTGGAATTCCGGCTCCACCTACACCATGCTGATGCGCGTGGGTGCCGAGCTGTCGATGATGGAAAACCGTTTCACCCCGGCCCGTTTTAAAGACGGCTACGGCCCGGTCGGTGCCTGGTTCCTGCTGTTCAAAGCCAAGACTCTCAACGGTCTGGGCGAGGCCTTTGCCGGCAGCGATGCCGCCAAGGCCGAGCTGGAAAACTACGCACCGTACGGAACCGCCGCCATTACGCCGACCTGTCTGCGTAACCACCTGATGCTGTTCGAGATGAAAGAAGGCCGCGGCCCGATCATAATGGACACCGTTTCCGCGCTGGCCGAAATGGGCAAAACCATGGACAAGAAAGAACTCAAGCATCTGGAATCCGAAGCCTGGGAAGATTTTCTTGACATGACCTGCGGTCAGGCCAACCTGTGGTGCGCCACCAACACCGAACCGGAAAAGAAAAATTCCGAAGTTATGCCGACCGAACCTTACCTGCTGGGATCTCACTCCGGCTGCTGCGGTCTGTGGACCTCCGGCCCGGATTATGACTGGGTACCGGATGCTTACAAAATCAAGGCCGACAACGGCAAGGTCTACAACCGCATGACCACGGTCAACGGCCTGTTTACCGCCGGCGACGGTGTGGGCTGCTCCGGCCACAAATTCTCCTCCGGTTCCCATGCCGAAGGACGGATGGCGGTCAAACAGATGGTCCGCTACGCCAAAGACCATGCTGACTATTCCCCGGTCCTGGCACAGTCCAACGACGAGCTGGTTGACATGATTTACAAACCGGTCCGGACATTCCTGGAGCACAGCGCCTACACCACGGCTATCGACATCAACCCCAATTATATCAAGCCCGAGGGGATGATGTACCGCCTGATGAAAGCCACCCACGAATACGGCGCAGGAACGGCGACTTACTACCAGACCACCTCCAAGAACCTGGAGATCGTCATGGAGCTGCTGGCCACCATGCGTGAAGACACCCAAAAACTGGCTGCCGGCGACCTGCACGAACTGATGCGGGCCTGGGAGATCACCCACCGTATTTGGACCGTGGAATCTCATCTGCGTCACATCCAGTTCCGTAAAGAAACCCGCTATCCGGGCTTTTACTATCAGTCCGACTACCCGGGCCAGGATGACGAGAATTGGTTCTGCTTCGTCAACTCCAAATACGATCCGAAAACCGGCGAATGGGATATCTTCAAGAAAGATTACATCAAGATTATCCCTGATTGATCGGAGGATTGACCCGGTGAGATAGTCAAACCATAAATGCCTCCAGGCGCGTGCGCGTGCCTGGAGGTTTTTATTAAACAGGGCCGATCTCACCCGGCAACCTTTGGGCGATATCCAGCGCTGCAACTGGAAACCGGAAACTTGGCCTGGGCGTTAGGGTCAGGATCGAATTCAAAGTGCTGTCCAAGTTTCGAGTTTCAAGTTTCGAGTTTCAAAATAGCGGATATCGCCTGAAGAATACGCATTCAGGCGAATTAACAGCTATCGTCATAACCATCTTTTAATCTATGGAGGATTAATATGACAGAAAACACAGCCCCTGCTAATGGAAGCAGCATCATGGTTGTTGGCGGCGGGATCAGCGGGTTGACCACGGCCCTTGAAGCCGCCGAAGTGGGCTACGAGGTGTTCCTGGTTGAAAAGAACCCGTATCTGGGCGGACGTGTGGCCCAACTGAACCAGTACTTTCCAAAACTGTGTCCTCCGACCTGTGGCCTCGAGATTAACTTTAGAAGGATCAAAGACAATCCGAAAGTGAAAGTCTTCACCCTGGCAGAGGTCGAAAAAGTCGAGGGAACAGCGGGCAATTACACTGTTTCGCTGAAACTCAAACCGCGTTTTGTCAATGAAAACTGCACCTGCTGCGGCGATTGCACCGAGGCCTGTCAGACGGAAATCGACAGCCCCTTTGATTTTGAAATGCAAAAGATCAAAGGCGCCCATCTGCCGTTTGAGATGGCCTTTCCGGCGCGCTTTATCATCCATCCGTCGGTAAAAGATACTGCCGAGGATGCCCGGCGGGTCAAGGATGCCTGCAAGTATGACGCGGTCGACTTTGACATGGAAGCCAAAACCATCGATTTGCAGGTTGGTTCCATCGTCTGGGCCACCGGCTGGGAACTCTATGATGCCAATAAGATCGATAATCTGGGGTTCGGGCTGTATCCGAACATCATCACCAATATGATGATGGAAAGAATGGCCGCACCCAATGGTCCCACCAAGGGTCAGATCCTGCGTCCTTCGGATAAAAAGGCACCCGGAAGTGTGGCCTTTGTTCAGTGCGCCGGCTCCCGGGACGAAAACCATCTGCCCTACTGCTCTTACATCTGCTGTATGGCATCACTGAAACAGGCCACCTACGTGCGCGAACGCTATCCGGAGGCCAAAATTTATATTTTCTACATCGATATGCGCGCACCGGGACTGCGTTACGAAAAATTTTACCAGACCATCAAAGAAGACCAGAACATCTTTTTTGTCAAAGGTAAGGTCGCTGAAGTCAGTGATGCCGGCGCCGGTAAGGTCACCGTGGTGGCCGAAAATGCCGTTACCGGGGAAAAGATCCATCAGACGGTCGACATGGCGGTGCTGGCCACCGGTATGCAACCGACCGCGGCCAACGCTAAACTGCCGGCCGATCTCCAGTATACCGAGGACGGCTTTGTCATTAATGATTTTGACAAGGGCGGCATGTATGCTGCTGGATGCGCCAACAAGCCGCTGGACGTTGTCACTTCAAACCAGAATGCGACCGGCGTGGCCCTCAAGGCGATTCAAACCCTGGTGAATAAGTAGGAGGTATCCATGGATAAGAAATATGGTGTCTATATCTGCACAGGATGCGGCATCGGAGAAGCCCTGGACATCGATGCACTCAAAGATGTCGCCGAAGAAGAGGCGCTGCCGGTCCAAGTCCATTCGATGTTTTGCGGTCAAGAAGGCCTTGCGGTCATCAAAAAGGATATTGAAGAAAAAGGAATCAACACGATGGTCATCGCCGCCTGTTCGCGGCGGGTCAATTTCGATGTGTTTAATTTTGAAGGCTGCATTGTTGACCGGACCAACATCCGGGAACAGGTGGTCTGGTCCCACCCGCGGTCTGATTTTCCAGCCCTGGAGCAAGACCAGGTCGACGACGGCGTTCATTTCGATCGGCTGCAGATGCTGGCCGAAGATTACCTGCGCATGGGCATGGCCCGGGTCGAAAAAGTCGATCTGCCCGAACCCTCCCTGCTCGATGAGCTGTCCAGGAAGATACTGGTGGTTGGCGGCGGCATTACCGGTCTGTCGGCGGCCCTGGATGCGGCCAGTCTCGGCTATGATGTGACCATCGTGGAAAAACAGGCCCAGCTGGGCGGTCAGGCGAAAAACTGGCGCAAGCAGTTGCCCCTGGGCACGCCTTACGCCGAATTGAGTGCTCCGATTATCGAAGCCAAAATTCTGGCGGTTCAGGACCATCCGAAAATCGAGGTCAAAACCGAAACCGTGGTCGCCCGGCTGGCCGGTGAACCGGGTAATTTTACGGTGACGCTGAAAAAACCGGGTGAAAAAATTGAATTTGACGTACCCTATCCCCTGCCCGATGACATGAAAGTCGATGAAAACGGTAAAGAGCTCAACGCCGAGCAACTCCATGAAAAATACATGGAGTACAACCAGGGCAGACAGGACATCTTGAAATTCGATCCCGCTGGACTGAAATACGGTGCCGTTGTTCTGGCCGCCGGCTGGCGTCCGGCCGAACTGAAAGGCGACGCCTACGCCCATCTGGGCGTGGCGCTGCCCGACGTGGTCACCAATGCCCGGTTTGAAGAAATCGCCAGGGACGGAAAAATTACCCGTCCATCGGATGGCAAAGAAGCCAAATCGGTGGTGTTTATTCAGAGCCCCGGCACAGAAGATGACAAAGACTTTGCATACAGTGGTGCCGTGACCAGCCTGGTGGCTCTCAAGCAGGCCAAGTACGTGCGCGAAGATTATCCGGATGACGGCAAATCCTTTATTTTCTATCAGCACATGCGCACACCCGGCCTGACGGAAAACTTTTACAAAACCACCCAGCAGGATCCCGGCATATTCATGACCAAAGGCACGGTTAAAGGTGTTTCGCAAAATGGCGGCGGCTTGATCGTGGAAGCTGAAAATACGCTTTTGGGAGAAAGCATGCAGGTCAAGGCCGACATGGTCGTTCTGGGCGCCGGCATGGTGCCGGCCACTGCCGATGATCCGGTGATCAATATGGCCTACCGCCAGGGTCCGGCGTTCCGTGATGTCGGACTGTTCGATGGGTATGTCGACTCCAACTACATCTGCTTTCCGTACGAGACCCAGCGGACCGGTATCTACGCGGCCGGCGGTGTGCGCCGCAGCATGACAGTCGAAGAATCGATCGAAGATGCTTCCGGTGCGGCCCTGAAAGCCATTCAGAGCATTCAGGCGGTGAGCAAAGGCGTCGCGGTGCATCCGCGTGCCGGCGATATGACTTTCCCGGATTTCTTCTTTCAGCGCTGCACCCAGTGCAAGCGCTGTACGGAAGAATGTCCTTTCGGCGCCCTGGATGATGATGAAAAAGGGACACCCAAACCCAATGCGGCCCGTTGCCGGCGCTGCGGCACCTGCATGGGCGCCTGTCCGGAGCGTATCATCGGTTTTGCCGATTACAACATCGACTCCATCGGTTCGATGGTCAAATCGATCCAGGTTCCGTCGGAAGACGATTATGAAGAGCCGCCCATGCGGGTCCTGGGCCTGGTATGTGAAAACGATGCCTATCCGGCGCTGGATATCGCCGGACTCAACCGGCTTTCCTATTCAGCCGACGTGCGCTTTATTCCGGTGCGCTGCCTGGGCTCGATGAATGTGATCTGGATCAAGGATGCCCTCTCCCAGGGCATGGACGGGGTCTTTTTGCTCGGTTGCAAACACGGTGATGACTATCAGTGCCACTTTATAAAGGGAAGTGAGCTGGCTGAAATCCGGATCAAAAAGATCGGTGATGCGCTGGCCAGCCTGGCACTGGAAAACGAGCGTGTGGCCCAGTTCAACATTGCCATCGACGAGTACGATAAAATTCCGCAGATCGTGAATGAATTTGTGGAAATGATCGAAGAACTGGGTCCGAACCCGTTCAAGGGTTTCTAACCGTAAAGATATACCAAGCAATGCCGGGCGGTGGGCCGGCCCAAGCGCCGCCGCCGCCGGCTGGATTTTCAGGAGGTACATACTATGGCGGAAACGACCATGCTCGAGCCTGATCTTAGTTTTATCAGAGAAGTCGGCAAACTGGGTGGTGGTGACCTGAAAAAATGTTATCAATGCGCGACCTGTTCGGTGGCCTGTAAAATTTCGCCGGACAACCAACTGTTCCCGCGCAAGGAGATGATTGCTGCATCCTGGGGGCTCAAGGACCGGCTGGTGGCCGATGCGGATATCTGGCTGTGCCATAACTGTGGCGACTGCACCACGCTGTGCCCGCGGGGCGCTCATCCCGGCGAGGTGCTGGCGGCCGTGCGCGCTTACGCGGTCAGAGAATATGCCACCCCCAAGGCCCTGGCCGCAGCGGTGGCCAATCCCAAAATGCTGCCGGTACTGCTTGCCATCCCGGCGATCATATTTATCGTGGCCGGTCTGATTTCAAATGCGGTCGGGCTCAACTGGTTCAATCTGGTGCCCGATTCAGGCGAAATCTGGCAGTCCCATTTTTTCAATAACTATTTGGTGGACATCATCATGATTCCCACCTTTTTTGGTGCGATCGGGGTCTTTGCACTGGGCCTCAAGCGTTTTGTGGCCGATATGCACGCCGAAGCCCTGGCCTCAGGCAAAACGACCACCGAAAAAATCGATCCGGTCGGGATGCTGAAAGCCCTTGGCACTGTCGTCCTGACCATCGCCAAACACAGTAAATTTGATGAATGCGGTGTAAACAAGGACCGGTCCACGGCCCACATGCTGGTGCTGTTCAGTTTTATCGGCCTGTTTATCGTCACCAATTGCTTTTTCATTGCAGAGTGGGTGCTGCACATTGAAGGTCCTTACAGTCAGATGAACCCGGTCAAATGGCTCGGCAATATTGCCGGTGTGGCACTGGTTATCGGTTCGGTATTGATGTGGCGCAATCGGTTGTCCAAACCCGACCAGACGTCCTCTTACTGGGACTGGTACCTGATCGTGCTCGCCTTCGGGCTGGGGGTAACCGGTCTGGGGACCCAAATCGCCCGGCTGCTGGAACTGGCCAACCTTTCTTATTTTATTTACTTTATACACCTGATTTTCATCTGGAGCCTGTTCGCCTACACGCCTTTTTCAAAACTGGCGCACCTGGTCTACAGGTCCACGGCCATGGTCTATTCAGAATACACAGGCAGGCGCTAAGCCTCTGCAGATAACTGGTTAAATAAAAAAAGGGAGGCCTATTCGCCTCCCTTTTTTTACTCGCAATATCTCTTCTTTTGGCCATTTCCCTAAATTTCCAAATTACAAATACCAAAAATCAAACAAATACAAAATCCCAATGACCCTATTGTTAGAGCGTTTGTCAGAATAACGTTCGGATATGGGTCGTTTTTTGAGTTTGTGTGGATCGTCGGTAACGCCTTTTATGGCCTGATCCAAACGCTCTAAAAGTAGTTTGTCCCTAAAAAAACTGTCCTGAGAATGTGCAGACCATCCCGATGGCATTCATCTGATCGACCGTAGCTCAGTGAAATAATATAATAGACAGCGCGCAAGCGCTTCCACAACCCTGGCCCAGAACTGGCTACATATCGGACATCGAAATGTCAGGCTTTTAAAAATAATCTTTACAAATGCCACTATTTTTCGCT
>Ga0126335_1001447_pt1 | contig 13245 bp, 7 predicted proteins | sample OlaspJWI45metaG_FD_108409 | JGI IMG/M metagenome (GOLD analysis project Ga0126335, IMG submission 108409) | Marine gutless worms symbiont microbial communities from Oahu, Hawaii - Olavius sp. 1 OAHU.JWI-45 metaG | ecosystem: Host-associated > Annelida > Digestive system > Unclassified | place... | reverse complement strand
TACCACAGAGTTGACACCTGCCAATGTCAGTCTGCAGCTTCCAGTGCCTAAAATTTGCAATTTTTTCGTAGATATACGGTCATTCATGACAACTTCTTGGCGTTCAAGTCAGAAATAATGTAACGAACCGAACCCAGTTCATGCTATTTGAGAACGACACGACTTGGTTGTCAGCGAGTTTGTCTTATCAGCGAGTTGACCATTTACCTTTAGCTTTGAGTTGTGTTACGCACTCTATGCAGTAGTCCAGTAGTTGAGTTCACATATTTCAGTAATAGTTTCTCTTACTACCTCTGGTATTTGTTATGCACGACTCAGTGCAATAGACTATGTATTGTGTTCGCCCCTTGCGGTTTAGGCTATAGTGAACACGGGCGTTGGGCAAGTCAGTCACTGTCAGTGTCAGGCACAGCCTGTAGTGTCGGCCTAAAACAAGGGGCATCGGAGGACATCATCGTGCCACGCCCACCTTTGCACAAGTTTGCAGCTGGTCAAGCTGAAGGATTATGCCAAGTTTGAATGGAATTAATCAAGTCATTTTGTCACCATGAGCGAAGGCATTATCATGCACCATGCCCACACTTCACAATGGGCCGAAGCTTTCCCACCATAATTGCCCCTTCCCCGGGGGATGCAGGTCCTTATCTATGGTATTGAATTGGCCAAGGCCAACCGCCATGCATTGCAAATCGGCATCTCGATCCAGTCCAGCTGTTTATGCACAGCTCACGGGTGTGATAAACAGACTAGACAGACGGACATTCCTGTAGCACGAGCAGAAAGTTGTGATCAAAATGGCCGCAAGTCGACCAAGTCGATCGGAAATCGGCCAAGTCGAGTCGAGTTGTAAGTTCGTCGACTAGTCGATGAAGTCGATCGAGTCGATCGACAAAACAGCCAAGTCGATCGTTTCGTCCGACTCGAACGACTACAGGGTCTACTGGTTACTAGTTTTTTTCTTGTTCTTGTGATGTTATAGTGCATGAGTATTACAGGCATTCCAGTGGTTATTTAATATTTGCCTTATTGACTTTTTGTCTCCTGTGTTTTTACAGACTTCTTGAATTCATTTGATGAGAACCAACAGCAAGAAATGGTAACTGTATTTTTTGTACCAAAATTTATCTCTGCATACATTGCATTATTGAACTTCTTAATAATTTGGTAATTTGACAAAAGTAATAGTAGCCTGCAGAAGATAAATCATTGTATTGTGTGTGTGATAAGAATAACTCTTGGTGGTATGTATCGACATTTACATTTGTGATTCTGTTGTGAATGTAAATGAACAGTTTTGGGGCTTTGTACTTTAGTGTTTTTCAGCCTGCAAGCATTGCTGAAGATCAGCACAGTCTGAACAGGCATGGTCACAGTCGGCATGTTATAGCTTGCTCTGATGTGTGACATTCCACTGACCTTGCTGCTCTTGTACAAGTTAATAATATTACGTTCTGTATTGTACTTAGGAAAGAGTGACGCAGCTTGAAGGTAACATTGTGCATCTGCTGGAGAGTATCAGTCGTGTATGTTACATTGTCATGTCATTTTCTCTCAGCTGTGGAAAGATGCTGTGTTGTTGTGTTTTTAACTAATTAGCGTTGTTGATTGTGTTTTTATGTTAGTTGTATATGTTAGTAATTAGTAGCTAAGATTAAAAATATGTGCATTGTTTGTACAAAAAATATGCTGCAAATATTTTGGCATAACTTTAATGTTTGTGGAATGCAGTAGTTTTTAAAGTAATTATATCAGAGTCAGTGCTGGTTATGTGTTTATTTGTATTTTTCAGTAAGTCTTATGTTACGTAATATGTCATTTCAACATGTTGTATTCACAAGGAATACCATAAACCGTCTATGCAGCAGTTCAGAAATCTATCACATATGCCAGCAACTGTGCAGTTCTTGCAGTGTGTTGCCTGTGGTCTGTGTCTGTAGGATCTGCAGCGAACTGATATTCTGCCATCTCCTGCCGAACTTGCTCAGATGAAGGCCGATCTGTCATTTAAACAGAATGAGATGGAGAAGTCTGAAGCGACAGCATCTGGCCTTGCTGGCGGTAGGTATAACTAGTACTACGACAGCTCCAGCTACTACTACAACTACTACTGCTGCTAGTAGTCTCCTATAGTATGAAACATTTTTCTTGGCAGCATTATAAACATATCTAGCAGATTATGATGCTGGATTTCCTTTATTAGGCTGCATTGAATGCATGAGATGCAAACTATTGCGACCAACGTCCCAATAGAGTGATGTGTCTGTCAGTCCTGCAGCTGCACTGTGCAAAAACAGGTGAATGAAGTGATTTCCTGTTTGGAGTGGAGATGCTTATAACAAGTTTGTATGTTTATTTGTTAGCTTAAACTCGTGAACGTGTTTGTCCATCGCTTCCAAGTTTTCAGGGTAGCCCCAGAGCGCCCCCAGGGATGGTTTTAGGTGCCAAAAATTTTGGGGTCATAGGTGGGGGCCAGAAAATGGGCATTTTTTGTATCCCGCGGCACACGCCACTGCAGGCAGGACTAGGCACTATAGACAGGCTATAGCCATAGGCACACGCACTGCAGGCACAGGCAGGTAGCCTGGTAGGCACAGAAGCGATCTGGCAGGTTGAGTCTAGCAGGATTCGGTGCTGACGGTCCTCAACGCATATTCACGGGCACGGGATAGGAAGCAAAAGGTGGGGTCGGGGCTACCTACATAATTGCCCGTCAGCATGTGAGAGTGTGTGTGAGTGACGAGTAGGGGGCTTATAACCACAGTATACCTAATACCCATCAGAGGCAGATACTCAGCTAGTTGTGCCATATATAAACATGGCTTTTCTGACCCTCTCACAGTATTGGCATATTTGATGCGGCTATCACTAAATTACTTTGGCTACTTGTGTGTATTTCGTATGATCAAATTTCTGTCTTTTTTCTTCGGATTTTGATGTTTAACAGCAATAATATTATTGGTAATAATAATAAAATGATATGATTATTGTTGTAATTTTTTCTGTTTGCAATCAGAAAATGCCAAGCTGCAGCAAGACCTGATGAAGCTGATGCAATTTGATGCAAAAGCAACACAAGAGCTGCAGATGCTGCGTGAACGGATAGACAAGATGACATCGGAACTCGAGACATACAGCGACATTGACAAACTCAAGCTTGATGCTGATGCCAAGAAAAAGGTGCACTTTGCTATTGCAGCACTAACATTTTGGCTTTTATTCAAGACAAGTGTAATATGTATTGCAGTATATACATTTGTTGTATTTTTTACAGTATGTGCACATAAAATTTGAAACAGTATGTGTATTTCAGTAATTTTTGTTTGAAGTATGCACAGTTTTACACTTTTAACTCATCGACTAGTTACACAGTTGTGGATTAAATTGAAGATACTTGTGAATAAAGTTTAAACTTTGTAATTTATTGTGATTTCGGAAGTGAAACTGTCAGCCAGTTTGCGGCTAATAACGATGGATTGCATTATGAATACATTCTATATTAATGATTAATTAAAATACATGCAGAACTTCATAATACATGTCCACTTCATCCTGCGTTGCGGGATGAAGTGGACCACTGAGCTGATGTGTCACTATTTGCTGTGTTACAGAAATTGACAGAGAACAAGGTATCGCTACAGAGACAGCGAGACATACTGAAGCGGACTGTGGAGGAGCTTAGTCGTCAGTATGAGGCTTTGAAGAGGCAACTTAATGAAAATGAAACTTATGTGCAGGTGCATTAATAGGCACACAGTATTAGCTTGTTATATTATCTACATGCTTAAATTATGTGATGGCTTTTGCGTTTTATAGCTGTTGCTTGAGCATTAGAAAAGCTGTGCAGCTTGAAAAAATAGAGGCAACTGTTGACAAATGTGGCTTAACCATTGATGACCACTGACCACAATACATGGACCTCACGGTAGCACAGTCGTGTTACACTGTTATAGGCATATTAGATCTAGGCCAAGGATATGTATTGTGTCTTCAGTGAATTTGTGCAGTTAGTGTTCATCAGTATGACCTATTTTGTGCAGCATTGGCTTTTGGTTTTGATACAGCTTGATGTTTATTTTTACATTATTGAGCATTGTGAACTATGACATCAGTATTATTATTTTATCTGATAATGAACACAACAAAATTATATTCTGACCAGTTTTTGATACTGTCTGTATATTAATACATTGTCATAGATATGTTCACTGTTGCAGTTGAGCAATCTGGAACGAAAGTGGCAGCATGGTGAACAGAACAATTTTGTCGTCAAGGAATGTATCCTCATTTGTATTTAACTGTTTTTCTATCTCATAATTAATACTATTGCTATGCAACAGTACTGACTGGCATGCATAAACATATTTACAGATAAGTTGAATTTGAGGCCATGTGACGTACGATAGCTGTCATGAGATTACTTCTGCCACCATAGCCATAACAGAGTATTTGAACAAAACATAACTATTGTGTTTCGTGAACACAAGCACACAGATGATCTCAAAACGTTTGACTTTTCTCAAAGCCATTATTGACACTGCTGGCCTTTGTTGACAGCAAATGTTGTTTTACTGATGCAAGATTTGCATTATTTGCCTCAACACTGTTGGCCAGACATTGCAGGTAAGACGCAGGAGACAGACTATCAGCTGACTGCCAAGAAGGTGTCAAAGCTAGTTGCTGACTACAATCAGATTCTGATTGATCAGTTGTCAGGAAAGATTGCCAGACTCAGCTAGCATCTTGATCAGTTTCCTATCATTAGTTTTTATTTGTCTTTTGACCTATGACAGTGTGTGCTTGCATCTCACTTAACAAGTTCTGTTTTAAAATGACAGTGTGTGCTTGCATCTCACTTAACAAGTTCTGTTTTAAAATTTCCTTGTTGTTAAAACTGGCGATAGTTATTTATATTCATTGCTGCAGTCTTAGCATCAAAGAATGTAATAAAATTAGCTTAATTGTAAATTATTTCATTTTTCTATTGTCTTTCATGCCATAGAAATTTGATATACAGCATATGATGATTGTCACTGCGCTGAAAGTGTACATTGTACATGTGAAAACATCTGCATTAAAACATATTTTTCACTTAGTACTTGGATGATCTCTCTGTCTTAGTAACATTGTTGTCATCTTCTTTACCAGTCAATGAAATCTGGTTTTGTTGATTTTTTGTTTATAATTCATCATATTTCATGAAAACTCAATTATTATTTGTTGTGTTAATTGGCAAATTAATTAACAGTTTTGTTTATGTCAGAGTACGATATGTTTATAAGTGTTTGTATCTCTGGTCTTGTAACTTTTGCTCTATGCCAGATAGTGCTATGCTCAGTATTGCTGTATTTTACTGGTAATATGTCAGACTTGTCAGAAAATGTTATAAATTTGTGTGTCAGTTTGTCTATTGTAAATGCTGTGACGCCACCACCTAGTGAATGCAGTCAAATGCTACCAGCCTATGCACTCAGAATTAACATCTCTTCCATAAAAAGCTATTTTGCATTTATTTATATTTTACCTTAATAACCACCTTTGACCATTCTTGAAAAGTATTCAAATTTATTTTGGAGTACCTGATGGTCATCGTCAGTAATTATATGCTTAGCGTCGTCAGCAAACAGATAGACGTTAATAAACTGCTTACATACCTCTGGTAAGTCATTAATATAAATAATAAACAAAATAGGACCTAAGATAGTTCCCTGTGGTATTCCACTTTATACATCAACCCAGTCTGAGTAAAAGCCATTAATTTTAACTCGTTTCTTATTACACAAAAATGATTCTATCCAAAGAATTACTGATTCGTTAACCTTATAATAACGCAACTTACGATTTAATAATATATGTGATACCTTATCAAATGCCTTTTCAAAATCTGCATATATGACATTTATCTGTCTACCGCTTTCTAGACATTCAGTCCATTCATCCATTATACAAAGGAGTTGTAACACTGTTAATCGTCCTTTAAGAAAGCCATATTGGTTGTTATTAAACAGATTATTATCAGAAAAGTGCTTCATTATATGGTCTCTAATAAATCCCGCAAGCAAAGGTAGTCAAAGATGAAGATCAGTTGCCAAGACTTCGTGTTGAAAGAAGGTTCAGTAGGCCCCACGTCATTAATTACAAATGTTAAGAAATTGTGAAGTTGTCTGAAACTTCCGTTAAGCTTGCTATATTTATGAATAAAGCCATATATGCTGTTTCTGCAAGCTCTTTTGTTGTGTAGGATTCAAAGCAATTACACATTACACACGTACAATAAACTGTTGGAACAGGTATATTCACGTAGTAATAAATAGCAAGCTTTTTTGGAAGCAACAACTTGTGAAACTAGAGGTTTAGGATGTATAGGGGGACCGGATAGACAAAACGAATTACATGCGGGCAATATGTGATTGCTGAGTGAGCGTGATTGAGTGAAGAGTGACAGACTGATAACAGACATTATCAGCTTGGTCCGTATGATCAAAGACCGCCGCATGATTTCGATCGAGTTTTAGATTTCTATCTGTCAAATGTATTTCCGGCTTGTGTACGAAGTAAACAACAGTTAAAAGCTAATTTTTGAAGGATAAAACATTGACGCTGTCTGCACCGTGCACAGCCGCTGCACATGACCACGGTTTGATGAAATTTCGTGTATTCAGCTGTTGAAAAACTGAAATATGTCGGCAGCTGTCGCAGACTTGGAAGTTTCTCGAAAAGTGACTGAATGGCTGGACTGGGACAAGGTATTTTATTCAAAACAACTAGATGATTTTGCTAGATCATTGTTTTAAATCATATTGCATGGATGAAACAAGAAATTTTCGTAATGATCTCAGTTATGGTTCTGTTAATATTTTTGTCATTGTAAAATGAGTATGAATGTCTGGAAATTCTGATATCCTTGTTTCAGTGATAATGTCTTATTGTAGTGTTCATTTTAATGTATGCAAAATTTGTACAAGGCCAGTTTTAGGTGATGATATGATATGATACTGCCAGTGCTTTAACGTCATTACTGTATGTTTGACGACATGTTTATTTTAGAATGAACATACACGAGCTGAAATAGATGCATTAGTCAAAGCCAACGATGTTGCCAAGCTGAAAAACATACTGTGTATGCGCATGGAGTTTGGTACAGCTGGTATGTTTACTTTGTTCTTTGTGAAAAAACCAACTCCGTATATTATCCCAACTATGTTAAGTTAGAAGTAAAATTCTAAATGCATTCTAAAGCTTACACCATTTCTGAGAAATTGACATGATTTTGAGCAGATCTTAGAAAGATTTATGCGACTGGTATCATTTAAATGAAAATGACCCAACTCTTCAGACAACACAAATGGCGTTTTAGCATTACTTTATATCACCATGATGGTTATTTGGCTCGGTGTTAACTTTTGTGAAAATTTCATGGAAGGTAACTTGTGTTGTGATCTTCCATGAAACTTTCACGGCATTAGCTTTGTCTGTTTGTGTTGTTTTCTGTGAAAATTGACTTTGACTTAAACTTAAGATTTTTATTTCTTTTGTTGAGTTTTCACCAATTTATTGACAAACATGCTGTTCATGTGCGAAGAAAAACTTTTCATTAAATTTGTTTGTCAAAGTAAGGGATGAAGAACAAAATGTATTTGTAAAGAGTTTTCAATCAAGAAGTGGGCTGTCAGCTCTGTTAAAGATCAGTGCAAGATGCAGAAGATAAACTCGATTGAACATAGGAATGGTGTGGAACGACTACAGACTGCTAGATCAGAACAGAATTGCAGGCATGTGACAGAGCTAATGTGCAGCCAAGAAGGCACCACAGGGTCTAGCAGAAGTCCAACTTGACAGCGATATCTCTCAGCTCTGGTGCTGTAAGAATCTGTCGTGGACACAAACACATCATCGCTAATATATTTTGCCATTGTGTGAAAATGCTTCTGGGTGCTTTGATTATATCATAATATTTCCGTTTAAAACTTAACACATTTATCAAGCTTTGGTTTCATTTTGTGTAAAAAATGATGACTGAAATACTTTATTGCTTGTGCAGCTTAATGTACACATGCAATATAAACAGCATAATCTGAGGGGTTGGTTTTTTCTGGCCCACTCTGTATCATGGTCATATTTAACATTGACCAGTTTGCTTGGTGCATACAAATGAACAGGATTGCGTGCTGCTATGGGTGCTGGATATGCTCGAATGAATGACTTGACAATTATTCAGACAACACAGGTATTAAAACATTTCTGATACTAGTAGTGATACTGTTAGATGGTGATGTCTGCACTTGTTGTCTTACAACTCATTTGTTGCCGGTATATTGAAGTGTCTTTTTCAAACATTATCTGTTGAAAATTGAAATAGTTGGTTTTGTTGCTTAACTCAGAAGTGTATTTTCTGTTTTTTTGTAGGGTTTTGCTAAGTACATGCTGGAGAAGACTCCTACGGTCAAAGAACATGGAGTTGCTATCGGTCACGATGCAAGACATAACAGTCTACGGTAGTGATTTCTATCTCTTTTTACTAGTTTTTGAAGATTCAGTTGAGCTAAGTTATGTTTGATTTGTCAGAAACACCACAATGATGATTGTGCTGGCAGGGATTGAAGAAACGTGTATGCATGTAGCAAATAATTATAATGACAGAACTTGTTGTGCTTGTTGTGCTCGGAGTATGATTTGTGATGCAGTGTCTGCAGATTGTTGCTGATCTCACATGCAGCATGTGTAAAATTTGGCAATTAGCTTGATCACTTATAAGGAAGAGAGTTTTGGCACTGTTTGGTACTTTGCCTAATACAGTATTGTAGTCATTCAGAAGTGATGTCAGATTAGTAAGCTTATAGCACAGGAGAGCAGTTTGGACATTTTGTTAGCTCAAAGCAATTTATACGCTATAGATCAGTTTTGGCAGTTAGATCAGATGGTTGCTGCTTTGTCAGACCATCTATAGCTGTGATTAATGATATGTACAGTGTACACACACTCACTGACCACTTGTATGGGCAGTGTACATGGCTTGAGTTGTGTAAACAAGGTCACAGTATGGTGTTGAGTGTTTGCATTGTGAACTGATAATAGGGATGATGCTTCATGCTTCATGCTGGACATACAAACTGACTGAAACGTTATCAGTAATAACAGTGGTTACTAATGACAGTAATTATAATTTATAAGGTGCCATATCATGGCCATAGTCATTACAAGAGTGTTTTTCAGCATTCACTAATACCTTGTGAATTAGTTATGTAGTATATATGTAAAAACAAATGTTTTGAGAATTTTTCAAAGTACTGGCACTTAATACAGCAAGATGTTAGAACTGTAGTGAGCAGAAACCAATATCAAATAGTGAAGAACAGAATTTCAATTTAGATTTCTAAAACAAAGCTCAAAAGTATCGATTTAGTTCTTTGAGTAAGTCATTATATGTAGCATAGTTGAAACAATAGCTAATATGTAAAATGCATATGTATGGATACATGTATTTGGAGTAAATTGAAGCGTTGTTTTTTTTGTGATGTTGTCAGGTTTGCTAGGCTGGCAGCTGCAGTATTTCTTCATTGTAATATTCCAGTTTACCTTTTCTCAAAAATCGTGCCTACGCCATTTGTTGTGAGTGTTCTGAATTGCTAGTGTACTGTTGGCTTTATTAAGAGACTGAATGATGAATTTTACATACTAATTAATTTGTGTGAGTTAGTGTTGTTGTAACTTGGAGAATTGTGTTCTTCTGTCAATATTCTGCATTATATTTAGTTAGTAGCAACTGTATTGAGAATGGTTAACTCTGTAGTTTATCACTATTTGTATAATATTCATATTTAATTTGCTGTTATAGCTTGCTATGGAAATGCCAGTCATGTTGTATTCCGTAGTTGCACATTATGGCCAGACATCACTATATATGTTTTTGGACTTTTTTGCTGTCGTCCTTGTGTTACATTTTAGCTGTTAACAGTCAAATATTGGGCTTGTAAGCCTTTTTGTTCTTGCGACACAGTGTAGTATCAATATAGTACCGTTAAAAATGCATAGTGAAGACCAACAGCTACTTTAGCCTACCACATGGAATGAACGGAAAGTTATAAGAAAGAACTAAGCAGAAACGAAGATAAGCTTAATACCATCTATACAAATTCTTCTCTGCAGTTGGCCTTAGAATCCAGATGTCGTGTATCCTTTTTTCTCTTCATCTCCGTTGCAGTTGTACACTTTAGATAGGTGCTGCAGTATATAGTCTACTTGCTTTGTTTACATGTTTTTATTGTTTTAGACGTTTTTAGTCGACTGTGTCTGTATTTTTTTTATTGTTTTTATCTTATATATTCAGCTATTCAGCCACGGCTGCAGAAGTGATAATAAAGTCTTGTAGCTGGAAAAGTTGTCCCAGTGTCCATGAATGCAGTCTGATAGGCAACATTTTTTTCAAGAAGTTAGATTTTTAAGACATATGAAAGAGTAAGATGTAATGAGTCCTGTACTGAAGGATAATTTTCTTATGTTTTAAGAAGTTGTGTACATGTTGCCTCTTTGTTGTGCATTCTATTGCAGGCATACTGCGTACTTCAGAAACACTGTGACTGGGGTCTTATGATAACTGCTTCACACAATCCTAAAGAAGACAATGGATACAAAGTTAGTGCTGCTGTCTTATAGATGTGGTTATTTTACAGTTTGTGGAACAGTAAAGTAGCTGTCGGTCTTCACTGTGCATTTTTAACAGTATTGGAAGAAGAGTTATTTATGCAGTCAAAAAGTCATTGTTGATTATGTATAGGCTAATATAGTTGTGATGTCCAGTTTTGAATAGTTAGTGAAGAATTGTGTACAAGAAATTCTATGATGGATGTTACTCATTTTGTTTGAGTATGACTGTTTACTAGCGTAACCTTTTGTTGCAGTAAAAATTAAATTTATTGCGTTCATTTTTTTCTAAAATTAGTTTGTTTTTGGAGTCGTGTAATTCTGTGTTAAGCACATGCATTGATAAATGTATGTTCACCATCATTATTAAATGAGATGTTTATAATTTTTGGTGTTGACAGGTGTACTATGCGAATGGTGCACAGGTGTGTTGATTGTATTTGATGTTACATTATAGTTGATTATATCACGTGTATTTTACAGTAGACTAATCAGTGTGTGTAATTATTTTATAATATTATTTGATATTTTTATTGTAATTGTGTTTGGAGTAATGGTGAAGTATGTGCTGTTTTTTTAATCTTTGTTGATGTTAAGATTATTATGAAACATTGTTCAAACACTTTGTATCTAACAGTAGCCTTCTGTTCCTTTTATTATTACATTTATTTGTTTCTGTTCACATATAGGTATAATATAGCAGACTGGTTAAAGTTATGCTTAATTTATTATTTGTAATTATGCAAAAAACTTAATGTACTCATTATCAGCCATCTGAAATCTTGAGAGTGGTGGAATAGGCTTGCTGACATTAACAGAGTTGCTGTTGTTCCTATAGTGTTGTGCAACATGTTGTAGTGTGATATTCTAGGCAGCTTACAGGTCCAGCAGATTGGGTGTTTCTCACACTGGGACTCTTATGCTGTGCTTAGCCTTAGAGGTGGTTGCCTTGAGTCTGTATTGTAACGTGGTAAAGTGGTTCTGGTGAGAGTGAAGCCTATCTCAGTGGCCAACTGGATTCCTTCAGTGCTTTGACGCTATTGGTTGCGTCATCTGGCCTGTAAAAATCGTCCCTGAAATGACCTATAATGCATTGAGTGGGACATAAGTCGTTCTTCTGATTCAGATTGATGTATGTCAGTAGTTTTACTGTTTGTATTTTGTTTTTCTGGGTTATATTGCATTTTCTGTTGTGAGTTTGGTCATCAGAATCAGTGCCTGGATCTCCTTCGTGATGTGTCATGTATTAAGTGCGATGTACAATGCTACTCACTCAGTTTTCAAATGTTTAAACTGTTGTGAAATTATGTGTGAACTCTCAGATAATTTCGCCGCATGACAAAGGAATTTCAGCTGAGATCGAAGCTAACCTGCAGCCTTGGCCAGATTCTTGGGACACGTCCATTGTCGATAGTTCACCGCTGATCAAAGATTCATATGATGACATATTTTCATCGTATATGGAAGACCTCAAGAAGCTTTGCTTCAGCCGGTGTGTTGAACAGTTTTTATAGTTATTCTTTTAGATATTTTCATCTTTAAGTAGTTTGCTGATTACTTAACAAACTGTGCAGTGAGTGCCTGCATTGTAAGTCATGTGACAGCGAAGCCTGGAATTGAGCTTGGCTGTGATCATCTCGGAAATCTGGTGTAAAGTGGTGATGCTACATTTTAACTGTAATTTACCTGACTGTCCAGTTACAGTAGGGCATTGTCGGTGAGCAATTTTCATGCAGTCTATTAAACGCACTAAAATTTTTACTTTTTCTGGAGAAAGAGACTGACGAGTTGCTCTAGTATGCAGAACACAGAGTTTTCACATCTTCAGAATATCTTCTTAATGACCCCCATTAATTTTTAATGGTTAAGTTTGTGCTTGTTTTTGAATTTTAATCATGCTACATTGTTAGGCTGTATCGATCCTTAGAGTAGGCATCGATCTGTCAGGTGGGCATTCCCAGATGACGCCACAATGCCGCTGTTCCTGCACTTCTGTAGCCATTTGTTAGTCGTTAAATATGTTTACCTGTGATAGTAAATTTTGCAGCTGACTTGCTGTCGCATAGAAATCTATGTACAGTTGTAATACTGCTGTACAGTGAGCAGAATGCGGCTACACCACTCAAGTTCACATACACGCCAATGCACGGTGTTGGTTATCCGTTCTTTGCTGAAGCAATGAAAGTTTTCGGATTTGCACCATGCATCACTGTTGAAGAGCAGGTTGTTTTCACGCTCTCTGCAGTCGTTGCTTGTAATTTGACTACATCCATGTTATTGTAATGAATTCTGTCAAGCTGTTTTAAAACAGTGTTAGTGTGACAGTGATAAATCTGTTTGAAGTGGAGGATATTGAAATAAAGGCAAGCCATAAGTTACACAGAAACGGATAAGCATGAGTAACTGTGGCTAAATTTGTATATCCGGTCTTAAGATGGGGTGTGTGCCGCTTCTGACATAGGGATACGATATATATGCACAAACCCAAAACAAACAGGTGACTAAAAGTTGCAAAGCACCATCAACCAAAGTAGCGAAATGTCTGCAGCATGTAGCACCTCCAGGAAACGATTCATACAGAATAACACAGCACAAGTAAAGTATAAT
>Ga0126335_1001446_pt1 | contig 13250 bp, 9 predicted proteins | sample OlaspJWI45metaG_FD_108409 | JGI IMG/M metagenome (GOLD analysis project Ga0126335, IMG submission 108409) | Marine gutless worms symbiont microbial communities from Oahu, Hawaii - Olavius sp. 1 OAHU.JWI-45 metaG | ecosystem: Host-associated > Annelida > Digestive system > Unclassified | place... | reverse complement strand
TTATTAAAGCTGTGTAACTTATCTAATATTCTACAAACAGCCAAGATAATAGTTAAAAACCTTGTCGATAAACGTTGTGTGCCATTCGCCTCAGTTCAACGTTATCGTAGAAAAAAACACAAATCGCCATATAGAAGCAACGACAAACAAGACGCCAAAGTAATTTAGCGATAGCCGCATCGAATACGTGCTGCAATGAGGCGCTTCTAATGAGCTTTGCTCACGGTCTGCGACCGGAGTTTAGGTTTCCTAATGGGTTATTCTACGCTAACAGTAAAATAATAGTGGACAAATGGAGAGTAAAATGTACTCATAAGCAGTCAAACCTGAAAATTACAGTGCTATTCTATTTTTAGGTAACTTTTTCATAAATTCAGTTTGAAAATACTATGAAGTTTTTGCTTACGGAACAAGTAAACCTCAAGCGATAACTGCCACGCCCACTTGCTTACAATCAACATTGTCTGCAAAATGTAAGAGAGAATTTATTTACTGTACCTAGTCAGTTATACAAAATATCACTTAACTCGAAGGCTGCCAGAATAGCCAAATGTCCATCGATGGCCGCAATATTTCCAGCTATTTGGCGGCAAGAACTGACGCAAACAACAGTGGGTGTGGCATTCAGCAAGTCAGTAAACTGCTGCAAATTTTGTAAGACTGTGTCTAGAGTACGGGAACCCGTAGTGTAATTTAAACCTTCCAGTATGGGTAGGTCCTCTACTGCAGTACAGCAGCCCTATACAAACCCTAAACTGACCTAACGCTAAATGCAATATGTACCTGGTCAAGATACAAACGTGTTTGCAATGCTGTAAAAATAGGTAAGGGGTGAGGGAAATTCTATTCGATTTTTAAGTTCAGCCAGGGCCCCCACTGACTGCACAAAACGACAAGCGTCCATCCGGCTGATGTGGATCAGTCCAACCCATGCTTGGACTGATCCACAGGCCACACAGAATACTTCTGCAGGCCACATGCGGCCTGTAGAAGTATTCTGTGTGGCCTGCGCAAGGCCAACCAAAATATTATACTTTAGTCACTTCTCTTCGTGTAAGCTTTGGCTTAAACTTAAATTCTGCACTTTTCTGGCATCACTCGGAGATCCACAGACACGGAACTCCATCTACATGAGTAGGCCTATGATGCATGCATTCTGTGTATTGTCACTTACTGCTCTGTGTCTGTTTCGACATGCAGGTGCAGCGCCTTAGAACAGTGAGACTCTTCACTCATGGCTCGTTGGTGTCACAAGTTCCTCTGTCAGACATTATATGTCAGCAACATCTGACACTCTTTAGGCATGTTGCCTGCACGGACACTCATATTGACACTCGATGCTTGTTGACTGCTGCTGTTCTGGATGCCTGGCAACGGCTTTCTGGTAGATCACGACAGTCATGGCTCTCAAACATCCTGAGTGACCTCTCACAGCTGAACCTCTTCTTCAGTGAGGTCATTGACCAAGCAAGCATTTTTTTAGAATGGAAAAACCTTGTGTGTCAGTGTAAGATGCTGTGTAGCAGAGCTTGCTGCTGATGATGATGACGGTTTTCTTGTAGACGCGTGAGACATGATCAGATATAATTCAACTGAACACATGTAATTTAAATTTTAAAATGCTAAAAAGTGCCCACTGTGCTTAATGAAGTTCATATGTTTGCGGCTGAGTTAGATTTTAGCTGTCAGTGCAAAAATCTGATTTTACACACTTTCCAAATTCCAGAACTGTTGGAAGCTACTGTTAAAATCGATTTTCTTTCTTTAGCATGTTTGTTAATGCGATGAACTGCCCTAACTAATCAAAACTGATGGTGATTGTGGTTGATCACCACTAAACTAGGCTTAGATGACGTATCAGTCTTCACAAGTAAATGTTTCTTTTTATAACTATTGCACTTACGTGTGGTAGGCTATGTGACTTTTCAGAAAAATAGCATAAAATTGCAATTTTTCATTCACCAGTGTACAGCCTACAACATGCTGCGCGACAGTTGTGGCCCGCCGCCTTATCACAGATACAAAAGTGGCCCACATCCCCAAAAAGGCTGGACAGCACTGATCTGGATCCATAAGTGTGGGTGTCAAAAAAGCACGACAGTAAAATATAAGGCCTTGCTTCACACAGCCTAACTAGATAAAACACTGGCGAGCCACCCACTCCCGCCAGGTTGGTATCATGAGGTACGTCCACCATCAGTCATCAACAAGTTTTTTTAGAATTGCGAAAAAGTCCTCCAGTTCAAAATGGTGACCCTCCAAAGACGAATGGTATCAAAATTTGGGCCAAAATTTGGCACTCTTTGCCGCCCCTGTAAAATAAAGAAATGGGGAAAATTTTATTTCATTACTGAGTTCAGCCGATGGCACAAAAACAATGGTACGGCAGCTGTGGTGCGAGGCTGAAATAACTACAAAGCTGAATTAACCGGAGTCAGCAATAGGAGCCATACTAATATTCTACATGCATAATGTATTGTTTTCAGTACTGATCTGTGTTATTCATAATTTCAAGGGCATAGAGGCTAGTGATTGTACCCTTTTCTCTGCTTTGCTTTGTCCACACGGTGGTTTAATAAAAATTTTTACAAACACCCACTTTTGCTTGATTTCACATCTCCTAGGAAAATTAGTAAATTCACTTAAAAAGTTACATGAATGTTGCTAGGTACATTCATACTTCAGCAACCTAAAATTATTTCATTTGTGAATAAACATTTGGTCGTATCAAATTCAATGCCACTGTTCTGACGTCACTGCAACTTCTTACACTATGGTCATGACTAGTGTAGGTGAGTTAGTCAGAAATTTTCATTTACGGGAACACTGATAGCAAGCGCATTAGCCCGAGGTGGGCTGGGTTCACGATAGGGGATAATGGGTGCAAAGACCCTTGAAACTAAAAGCTTTTCTCAGCATTAAGGCCTAATTATATCATTTGTTATAGTTTTCAATTTTAACAAGAACTTTAAGAACTACAATTCTGCTAAATTTCATTGTGGTCTATTTAAAATTTACTGACATATGGTAAAAACACAGTGGGCATTTTATTGTAACACAGTGTAGGCCTGCCTACCTTTACTACCTACTTCAGCTACAGAGTGGTCCAAAAAAGTGAAAACTTGTCACTTTTTTGTCTCTAACTTTGTCAAATCTTAACCAATCTTCAACATTGTTTTACTGTTGGAAAGCGTAAAAAATGTTCACATAACACGTCATGCCACACCTTAAATACGTTGCTGCACTTACTTGGGAAATGCTAAAAGTCCATTTTCTTGTTGTATTACAACAGATGCTACTTAAGACCGTTTATCATGTGTGTTAAAAATTAAATATTTCATGTCATATAGATGAATACATATTGATACTGTCACGACAGTTGCTCATACATGTTTAAAGATGCCAATGCTACTCATCAGTTGCACTGTGAATAATGCTTTAGTCAGTGCCACTGTGCCACACGACATGCACACTTCAGTTCATTGACGTTATACAACTGTGGCTGATAAACACGCTGCTGGATGACACCCCATAAATTGTACAGTGATGCATACTCAGTGTGCCCAGCTATCAACATTTAGGCCTGTTTAAAGAAAAAATCTGCTATTTCAAAGAACATATAACAGGAACCAGAAAATGATCTAATCTAATAAGTAAGTCAGCAACTAAGTAATGAAGCTAGACAAATTGTATACTGTGATGCAAAACCAATGTATTTAGTTTTCATTTTCCTCAAGATTTGCATCATATTTGAATATATCAGTAATTTCACAAGATATGGTAGTGAGCAACTTATTTCACATGCAGCGGAATGTATTACCATATATTTTTGTTGTTGGATATTTCTTCCTCTTTCAAATAGCGAAAGAACTTCGCAAACCGGTTAAGATTTGACAATATTAGAGGCAAAATCGAGACTGGTTCTCACTTTTTTAACCATCCTGCAGAGTGTCTGGTAGGATGCTGTAAGCTTCCCCAGCTTGTCCTGGCACAGCCCTGCCGCCAAATGATATTTCCTGACGTCCAAATGATGTATTCACTAGGAGGTGCCACCGTTCTATATGCTGCTTATACAGTTTATGAATAAATTATGCTGTGTTTGACATCCCAACTTTCACCGCTCTTTAACAACCCCCTTCCAAAATCGTTAAATACACACAGTTCATCTAAGTTCGCTAGGTCACCGCCATTCTCTTCGCTGCTTTTTGACGTTTTTCTGTGCGTGTTTAGATTGATTTTTCGTCACTGTTTTAAAATGTACCCACCCAAACCCCGTTTTACTCTCGGTCCCGATAGAGTTGTCGCATTTAGTACCAACTTTGGATTGCATTTCTGGTAAAAAAATTAAGTTTTTTCTGCCTTTCGGTAATGGTTTGCAATAGGTCCGGTGCTGGAAACTACCATTTTTGCGACTTACAACCAATAGCAAACCACGTTAGAAAGGCAGAAAAGGCTAAATTTTCTACCGGAAATGCAATGCAAAGTCTCCACTAACTGCGACAACTCTAGCAGGACCGAGTATAAAACATGGGGTTTTGAGTGGGTGCATTCTTAAAGAGCAACGAAATGCACAGAAATTTGTCCAAAAAACTGTATAAGCAGCATATGCAATGGTTGCGCCACCTAGCGAATTTATCTGAACTATTTATAGCAGGAAAAAAATTGATGGAGAGGACGTTGAAGAAGGACAAAAATTTGGTGGGAAAATCCACAAAAATTCATCCCTAAACTCAATAAACAGCAAATAGAACGATGGCGCCACCTAACAAATTTATATGAACTATTTTTACTGAAATACAGTTTTGAAATAAAGTTTTGATGGAGACAATGTTGAAGAAAGTTAAAAATTTCCAAAAAAACGCACCAAAATTCGTCTATTAACTGTATAAGCAGCAAACAGAACTATGGAAAAATATCTGAATAAGCTGCATACAGTGTTAGTGACCCATACAGAATGGTTTAAGAGAAACAGTTGTCGCACTAAGCAGAGTACATAAACTAACAGTAACAGACTGCATTTCCAGTAGAAAATCAAGCCTTTTCTGCCTTTCTAACATCGTTTGCTATCGTTTATAGGTCGCAAAATAACATAAAATTTACATTAACATACTACAAAGAAAATGCAAGCACTTGCCGGTAACCACGTGCGACGCATACAGGTCTAGACAATGTGCTTGCCAAACGCGCACAAGCGAAAGCCCTTAATGCAACATGAGTCGTGAATGCCAGTAATGCCTACAGTAAAAAGAGAGCAGACAAAGGGGAGGGTAAGGAGTAAAGGGGAAAGTCAAGAAGACGGGAGACGAATGACTGACAACAGGAAGGTAGGTGAGGGCAGACGACAATGGCAGGTTAACGGGTATGTAATCCGAAGTGCGTGAAAACATGTACATCAACAAGGGTGCATTATAGGCATGCCACACACCAACAGTGTGCACAAAGTAGGCTTAACATATTTATGCACGTTCCTCTATTTGTCATTATTTTTTTGTTTCAATTAGAGGCTCTGAAACCGCTAACACAAACTTGGCCTATACAGGTAATGCAAAGTTAATTAGGCCTATAGCAACTTAATTGCATGGTGAAAGTGGCAGTTTCCACCACCGGACATATCGCAAACCATTACCTTAAACTTTCCCATACTTTAATTCTGGAACTTCCTGTATGGGAAAGTCTAAAATTGCAGTACCAGTTCCTGTACAGGTTCCCATACTCTAGACACTTCCATTTTGTGGAGCACTGCATCTGCACTGAAACTCAAGTTGGCGCTACTAGAGATCCACTAACGCACCTGCAAATTAGGCTACTTACCACATCCTAACCGTAAACCTTAAAGTTTGAAACTGACCCTAACCCTAACGATATCCCTAAACCAGTAGCCTATTTTCCAGGCGAGGATGTAAATCTCCAAAAGCGCCCTCAAATTTTTAGTTAACGCTTACCACTGGAAAACAAATTCCTTTATCGCTTCATGCGCTTGTGTCAAGTGATGTGCAAAGGCATTAGAAAGACATATGATGCTAGGCCACGCCCACTTACGGTCACGAGCACGCATGCTACTTTCCGGGTATTTAAATGCTAAAGTAAATTACTTCATATATCTATTATGCCCACTAACAAAAATCTGAAAATGTTACCCGATATTTATCAAATCCGGCTAGAACATCATATGTTAAGTATCGAAAACCCATCCTCTCGACATAAACATTTACCCAACCGGAAACTGTTACCGTGTTTTACGTCGATTCAGGATAACGCTACAACCGGGACTTATCGTATCGTATCGGCAATGTGGGCGCAGGCTGATGCGGCGATGCCTCTTTGCCCACATTCTATATACATAACATAATAAACGATAAGCCTACAATCACACTAAGAATAACTTCTACTTCCGGTTCCCAAAAACGGTGCTTTAAAGTTATACAAAACATCTTGGTTAGACCAAAACTTATCTAATCGCATCTTAAAACAGTTAATTGATGGTGCTTCAACAACCAAGGATGATAAGGAATTCCACAAGGTAACAATTCTTTCTGTTAAAAAATATTTTCTAATATCATACTTGAATACATTTTTGTAACTTATACATATTACCTCTAGTATGAGAAACTTGACTCACCATCAAGCTTGGTGCCACAGCAGTGTCATATAGGCCTAGTCCATGTAATATTTTACATGTTTCAATCATATCACCTCTATGTCGACGATATTTTAGTGTTGGCAATTTCAAGTACTTTAATCTTTCGATATATGGTAAGTGTTTACACTCATGTACTAATTTAGTCGCTCTCTTTTGAACTTTCTCCACTACCTCGATTAAATATTGCTTATACGGAAAACAAACTGTATTGGCGTATTCCAAATGAGACCGAACCAAAGCTTTATACAGTAAAACAAAAGCAACTTTATCTACATGCTGAAAATTACGTTTAATTATGCCAAGAATACTATATGCCTTATCAACCTTTTCAGTTATATGATCAGAAAATGACAATTTGCTATCCACAATTAATACTCTGCTTCGCAGGGACTGCTTAGGCCTATACGGCGAATCAAACTAAACGTAGTTGTGTAATATCAGACGCACATTCTAGCTATAAGGTGGCGCTGCCATCACTGGTATTACACATAGGCGAGGCTTACAAAGCTGTCACAATATTGCTAACGCCATATCTCTTAAAGTGTAATTGCTGACTTCATAAGCGAAAATTGTGGTGATAGGCTCCTCACCTCCCATTGGTTACTGCACTATTCGTACCAGTCACTGTTTGTACCTGTGTACGCATACGCTGCACGCCGCAGCTGCGCGGCATTGTCCGACCGCCGACCCGCCGACTCAGTTTCCGACTTAGTTTCACCTGTTACCTGCCGTGTGACTGTAGGTCACGTGACCGCCGCTGTGTTCAAACGGTGGGCGCGATTTCTGGTCACTTCTCAAGTCAGACGTTGTTGAGTGAATATCGACAATGCTGTGAATCGTGGAGAGAAGTCGAGTTCAGCAGATACAAATGCCCGCCGGCCTGGTTTTCATCATCTGCACTGCACTGTTTTTATTTTTTCATCGTTATTACCATTTTGCACCACTGCTTCCGCTTCACGCTTCTCACGCTCACCACGGCGCGATATTACTCAACCGACTTGGCACATGATTTGGAAGAAGAAGACTAACACTGCACCCTAGACTAATAAGACTATCCAGCTAAATGTAGCTTCGCAATGCACTGCGCTGCTAGTGGTCAGTGCCATTTAACAAACTACACCAAGTTTTACTGTGCGTTGCTTCCTTTATATAGTAGACATGTTAGATAATATGCTATCTACATGCTGTGTCGCGGATCCAACTTCGGCGATTAAATGCCACAAAACAGGCATTACGCCGTTAAAAGTCATTCGAGGTCGGTGCGGATCGAAAGCTTACATACAGGACTTCTTATTTGTAACACTTGCGCCGTTCGCAGATACAGCAGGGTAGGCCTATCGGTCACGTTTTCGCTTCTGACGTGCTCGTGAACCCTGAGAATATCACGTTAGATCAAATACTGGCAAAAACTAAAGCAGGCCAACTATTTGTGCTTCATTTTGAAGCAGACAACGGTCCATGTATTGTGACGCTTGACGTATTAGGGAAATATTACATAATGTTATGATATCCATCATGTCATATCATGATATCACCATCTAACGACTGCTGCAGTGCCCAAAAGGGTTAAACAGTGTCCACAGCCGTTTTGTCATTCAACGGCGAGCGTCGTTTGCCGACAGTGAAATCGAATTATCAAATTGCTCTAGCTTCCTCCCTTGATCTCACTTTCCCGCCACTGTTGTCGTCGAAGTCGTCTGCTCCAGTAGAGATGCTCAATATCTACAAATTATTTGAATACTGCTAGTATCTATATGGTTCTTATTTGTAGGGCTCGACTCACGAGTCACGACACCTTGTCCGTACCGTAACTGCACAATAAAAATTGTAACGATTGACTTTTATAAAGCTGTAAAATGGTTAATTTTATTAGATCTGCTGGCTAGCTGAGTTTATCTTATAACCTTTCAAATCAAAAGCTGTCTGTGGAAACTCGAACCCTGCTTAGAGTTGTACCGGTATAATACAGTTTTGATGCGGCGCATCACTAAGCGGAGCGTGCTGGACGCAGATACATCTCGACAGCGGCGCGTTGTATTGCAATGACAGCGATGACTGCTAGACTGCTGCTACTAGCGCGAGAGTTAGGAAGCCGTAGAGACGCCGTGTAAGTCTAACAACATAGCAGCGACCCGTGCCAGGTCGGTCTATCATCATTGAGCCGATGACGACGACGACGATTGCTTGGTCGATGCATCTCCGTCGGAGGTTACGTCAGGTCAGTTTACTCAACTCTCTGTGCAATCATGCTGCTATTGCTAACGATTGCCTAAGTCCATACGTCAGCTGCGTGTTATCGTTCATTGTACGATCGAGTAGCCTACCATCAAAGCTGCTACCATGAAACTACAATTAACCAGAGCTCAGCTACCGCCGAAATAGTGCGCGTTGTTTTGGTCACTCACCAGCTCGTGCCAAAGGATGAACAGACGGAATTATGATGGCAATAGTGACTTCTAACATCGTGAAGGAGTGTGATTTTAAGACGTTGCTGAAAAGTATTCATTGTGATTTAAATGCTGGTGCGCGATGAAAATTTAATGGTATAGTAACTTCCGATCACGTGACAAAGATGGCTGCTAGATCGTTGAATCGGCCATAGTCGAAAACCCTTACCAAGATTCAAACAGCGCAATGCTACGTGCAATAGAACCGGAGTTATTGACGATAGAAGATCTGAACACAGTTTAAGGTCATTTAAGGTCACCGATTTCGGTACCATTGGAAAGTCCATATACGACTTCCTATTAGTGAATAATACAAACTTTATCCTATCTCGATCTCGCACCGTTTCCAAAATATCGCAGTGTGCTTGTCACATTTTTGTCTTTGACAAGTAGTGCCTCTCATTAACACATTCGTTTGGGACCAACCCGCAAATATGGCCATGGTCTATATATTGTCAAAAACAAAAGTGTTGGGCTACATTTTTTGTCGCAGATAGTATGGGTCTAGCTTCAGCCGGTTTGAAATGGTAGGCCCCGAAAGCTACCGTTTTCGGCTTAAAAATGCTTAAAACGGTCGGCCACAAAGGCCATAACGCCGTTCGAGGTCGTTCAAGATCACCCATTTTGGCGCCTATGGAAAGCTCATATATGACTTTCTATTAGTGAATCATACAAACTTGCATCGTATCTTGCACCGTTTCGAGATATCGCAGGTTATTGGTCAAAGTTTTGCTGCTGATAGACTGGGTAAGCCTGTTTAACACAGTTGTTTGGGGTGACCCCCTAAACCTATGACCACGAAATTTTACGTAAAGAATCCACATAGATTAGGGTATCGTAAGATACAAACTTAGTTCCGATATCACGAACGGTTTTGGCACCGATCACGAGTGTGATAGACAGACGGACAGAATAACGGAATTGCGATGGCAATAGCGTGCGTCTGACGACGCGCGCTAAAAATTACAGATTACTTTTTCTAAGCGCTTTGCGGTTTTCGTTCGTGATCGCGTACACCGTATACATGGAAATTAACCATCAGTGAATGTGGGATGGTAAAGTTTTTAGTCGCGTTTGTCTGTCTGTTTCTTTAAACTGTAACTTTTGAATGCTTTAACCTAAAAACTGATATGACGCTAGTCTAAACGCACATGATGTGGTCACAGTTGTCGATATTGCATCGTTAGCTGCATCGTTGTGAAGTCCTGTTGTAAAGTCAGATGATTGACTTAACTGATGTTTTTCGGTCACACTAAAGCAAACGTCCCGAACTATGTATTTCTCCCCACATCCCTCTATCGCATACTGCCGCATCCACCATCCTTCAGTTTTACGTTAAATCTGCTGTCGACATTGCTCTCTCTGCAGCTCTTTGGTCGGCGTTTGCCTCTGCGGCCTTATCGACTGCAGTAAGCTGATTTCTTTCACAAAATAAAAAGAAAACTAGACTAGAAAATGTGGCAATTGAGATGTATCGCCATTTATGGCCGCCGACTCGAAGCGCTCAAAACTTCCGGCATCATAAATCGCAGTACGCAGCTAATTAACACGGTTACACGCACGTGCTCATGCGCTATGATGCGCCGTGAAGCACGACTCATTGATACACCATAATATTGTTTGCTTAACACGCGATGGATCTCGTTTTTGTCATGACCTTGACCTTCGATTGCATGGCCTTCAACGTTTGTACTGTATCGCCTGTCACGTGACCAAATTCTGCGCCAAATTTTAGAAAAACTGAAAAATCCGCAGCGGAATTCACCGCAAGCATTCTTCATGCAGGGCTTAGCTCGGACCCATTTGCGGCGCTTACAGCCATCTCCTAGATCCTCAGGCCGAATTTAAACTTCTCGAGTCCTCGGCACTCGCTCCTGGGTGCCTCGACTCGTGCCTTCGTCACACGTCGCCAGCTCCCTAAAACTATAGGCCATAACTGCCCCAGCCGCCATCCCAAAATTTAAAAACGGGTAGTATCATGCACAAAACATGCACGGCAAATTTGAAGGCTCTAACTTCGGCCGTTGCAGAGATATTGAAAAGTGTGAGAAATTTTAAAGTAGGTCGCATGACCTACACTATGTCCCGTTTTGACCTACTTTTGTATTGCTTATTTTCTACTCCTTACAAGCTATCTACGTGCTAAATTTGAATCTTTTTCTTTAGTAATTTCAGAGTTATTCACAGCGGTCCACAAATTTAAAATGTAGCTACATGACCTAGTTTTCTACTCCTGTGACCTAGATTTGCACTTGTGATAGTACTCTATGTAAGCAATGAGCACACCAAAGTTGAAGTTTGTAGCCATCGCCATTCCGGACACATACACGAAATTCCAAAATTTAAAAGTAAATCAAGGTGGCCTAGATTATGACCCATTTTGACCTACTTTTATACTGGATATCTTCTACTCCTTACACTCTTTCTACATGCTAAATTTAAAGTTTCTAGTTTTAGCCTTTCCGGAGATATAAGGGATACAAATATTAAAAAGTTGGGCGCCGTCCGCCATCTTGAATTTGACCTGAACTAGATTTTCACAATTCCGCACATTCTGCGACACCACATAGTACCAGCACATGAAATTTTAGCACAATAGGCCTACGCACGGCTGAGTTACGAAGAAAAATTGAGGTCTATTTTCCCATTTCTTATTCCCTGTAAAAATTAGGGGAAGTGTGGGTGAGAAGTCTAAGTACATATTTCAAGCACGGCTTAGGGTCCAACCTCTAAAATGCCTTTGACTGGAAGGCTGCTCGACAGACAGGCAATATACCCAATTTAAGTCGATTATTTTTCGGGGGCCCACAATTTTACCACGTGGATCTTGCAGTTAGGGGACCGAGCTTTAGGACGTCTGGGTGGCGTTATGGGCCATATCGCGTAGTTATCAAGGAATGTTTTAGATTTTTGATCCGCTGCTCCTTTTAGAGACCAGAGCCCTTGAAATGTACACTTGGGCAAAATTTGGGACTTTTTAATCCCCTGTAAACATTGGAGAGGGATAGGGGAACTGCTGTTTAAGCCTATCATCTGCGCATTATTTGCATTTTTAGATTTTCGATAAATGCTCCGTTTTGAAAACAGAGCGCTTGTAATGCGAGTAGGGTCGAATATAGGGGCAAAATTTGCCCACTTTTTGACCCCTGCAAAAAATAGGGGAGGGCTGGTGGAGATGTCTGTGGGAATTTTTCATGCGACACCTAGGTTCTAAGCGCCGGTATATTTTTTACCCGACGGCGATCACATTAAGTAAAAGGTAAAGGGCGGATGACTAAAAAAGAATATTCAGAGGTAAAATATATAGCCTATGACAACTTTGTTGCCAGCGGCTAAATCAGACATAAAATGCGTTAACGGCGCTAGTACATAGCAGTGAAGCGAAGTATTAGAGGTGGCGTAAATCAGCAGAGATGTGATTTGTGAGCCGTGTGATGCGTATTTCATGGAATAAATGAGTGACTAATGATTGATGACAGACACAATAATTTTATGTCTGATGAAAGTCATCGTTACTAGACAAATGAAATTTTCCCACCAGAATCAGGAAGAAATCGTATTGTACTAACTGTAAGAATCAACAGAAAAGCTCACTTTTGGACCTATAGTGTGGCGTCGTCAGAAATGTGGGCTGGATTGCCACTTGAGGCTGCCAGAAACGCGCTCAGTATGTTGTACATAGGCGACTATTAAAGCACAGAAATTGCTTCGCCATGCAGATGATGTCCTTGAAAATAATGTCCAGTACTGAGAATGTGCTAGACAGCTTGATACATTTTGTCTATAGGCTTTCGGGGTCTTTATACTGTTTACGTGAACTCGCTTGAACGAAAGACGCAGTGGACGACCGCCGACTGCGATAACAGAACAGAATCACAAGCATGCCGCTGTGCTAATATGCAGTCAAGAAGTCAACACATGGGTCTAGCAGAAGTCGAAGAGAAATGATGAACTTGACAGCGATATCTATCAGCGCTGGCTACTGCGAGAAGCTGTCATGGACACAAACACGTCATCGCTAATGCATTTTGCCAATATGAAAAAAATTCTACGGGAGTGCTTCGATTATATTGTAATCGAAGCACTCCCGTAGAATTTTTTTCATATTGGCAAAATGCATTAGCGATGACGTGTTTGTGTCCATGACAGCTTCTCGCAGTAGC
>Ga0126335_1001445_pt1 | contig 13252 bp, 14 predicted proteins | sample OlaspJWI45metaG_FD_108409 | JGI IMG/M metagenome (GOLD analysis project Ga0126335, IMG submission 108409) | Marine gutless worms symbiont microbial communities from Oahu, Hawaii - Olavius sp. 1 OAHU.JWI-45 metaG | ecosystem: Host-associated > Annelida > Digestive system > Unclassified | place... | reverse complement strand
CTCATCGGTAATTCCTTTCGATTACCGGGAAAAAACCGGTTTCTGCAAACCGATAACCGGTTTTGGAGAAAATCCGGTTTTAACATCCCTACATAAAATTACTACACACATAAAAAGATAGTAAAGACGGAACTGTTAATTAATTTTTCTATGGTTCCGTCTTGATGGAACTATAGTCAGTAGGATATCAGAGACAACCAAATGGGCTTTTTCATGGACTAGTCCGCTGAGCGTTAGGCCTTACTGGTTGGATGATCTGCCAGTGAGGCTGCACAAGGTATATCATATCACTGTTCAAGTCAAGTACGTGCCTTACTCATTTACACCGTAACTGGTTTCAGATATAATCCTACTCCTATCATCGCTTTAAATGATTCCTTTAAATGTCACGAAGTACACTGACAAGATTTATTATGCTGAGTCCCAATTTGTCATTAAATAAAATTTTCGTGTCTTCGCGCCATCAGACGAACAACATAAACATTGGGGAAAATTTGGACAAATAAGACACATACCACAACTAACTATTCATTTATGGCTTAAAATATATGTATGTCAATAGCTTAATGCTAGATCAAGTAAAAGCACAAAATATAAGCCATGAAAAGCAATATTTAACACTAAAACCAACAAAGTTAAACATCAAAAACTAGACCGGAAGTTAACGTATTCAGGTAAGGTCAGGTCACCGTCAAGCCTGGTTTCAACTTCAAGCATTCTTTTGCCCTTCTCCCGGTAAGCACACGTGATTAAATTCCGTTCCGTAATAGCCGTAACGTGAAAAAATCTGCGTTACCGTTCTTCCGTGCAAATACACGGGGGTTTTCTTTTTCCGTAATGACCGTAACTGGCAGCCAATCAGCGTCCCTGATGAATCACATCTATGGTATTGAAATACAAAAACGGGAAGGCTTACTGCAACGGCAGTACGGCAACGAAATGCTGGAAGCCAGGCATCACTGAGCGTTCAGTGATACACTGTAGGGATGCTATTTTCGGTTAATTTATTAACAGGTTAACCGAAACTACCGGTTAGTAACCGGTTAACCGACTGTAGTAGCGTCTCCAATATTGTCGCCAACTAGGGCCTGTTTTACTAACGGCTGATCCATGGATTGATACATAAATTGAGCGATCCATAGATAAACTTTTGCTCCCGCTAGAGAGCCCGAGAGCTCAAAGTTTTTTGGATCGGTCCGAAACGTCTATCCACGCGAGGCAGTGACGTCACCTTGTATCAGACTGGCATAAATACTGTCATATTTCGACACTTCTACGGCGCATTTCGTGCAGTGTGAACGATCCTTGTAGAATTCTGTTGATCCAGTTGAAGATCTAGTCCGGCTCAAGCAGCTTCAACTGTGCCATTTGTTCCACCAATGTGCTTAGCGCTTAACGGAGCACTTGTGGACGACGATATTATCGTCTATGCTGTATGGTCTTCACACAGCAGTCTGATATCAGAGAAACTGAAAAAAAATTAAAAAGGGCTTCCAAGTTAGTTATATCGAACTGAAAAAATGTCACATAAACAATACCTTATTTAGCTAGATCTTCCTATTTTACAATTTAGACGATATGCACAGAGAAGCGAAACTTAAGGGAATCCGCAATTCTGTATCTGACGCAGTCGCACACTGAGTGATACAGGAACGATTCTGTTACTTCTTTATTGTGCCGACAAAAGTTTCAATTTCCATTGAACGTCATGTTTCGACATTTTTGGTTTCGGCATTCTTTTCCGTTTTGGATTTCGTAATCACAGTTTATTTACTGCATTGCTGATGCTAATTGCTTGTAGAGAAGAAAGATGAATCAGAAACAAGGTAAAGAGAAGCTGAAGCAGGCAAGAGAAGCCATCAATGCAAAACAGTTTTGTGATGCTGTCAGACTCTGCCAGGTGTGTATTTCTATTATGGCTGTGTCCAGAGTATGCGAACCCGTACCATAATTTCGTACATTCGTGCAGGACCTGTAGGGAAAGGGGTACGACTAATTACCACATTGGACCCAGTCGGACTTTATCAGACGTTATTTGGACCACATCGGCCTGTACTGGACTACATCAAAAGTTCTCACCTGTAGGCTATTGTGTGTCACTGTAATTGATGAAAAGCAAGGCATTTGTAGGCCTAAGATTCAAAGGCCTACGTTCATTGCAACGGGGACATCAAAGCAATACAGAGTTTCAGTTAATTGAGTTGGTGATTGAGAAAGTAGAGTTCATTTTTGTCATATCGACTGTACATGAATATGAGATATATGTACTTTATTAAACGAAATATTGAAACATTCATGTACATTAAGCATTGCAAACTAAAAAACGTTATAGAAGTTGGCATCAGTGGGGTTTTTCCATGTTATGCATATGTTTGTTGTCTCGGTTAGTACTGTTAATTTACGACAGCGTGCATAGATAGCCTGCATGATGGCACTGTGTCGTTGTGATGTTGACAATGTAGGTTTAAAGATAGGCGTGGAAAAAGTTGAAATGTATATAACTCAGCCGTACGAGAAATTTAGTAGGATTGTACACAGGAAAGTCTCCAAAAGGTGACACTTGTAGAATTCCGCCGCCAGAGTGCCCGTTTTGAATTTCATTTGCAGGGCATATCTCTGCCCCTGGTCAAGATATTTTCACGAAATTTGGTGGGTATGTTGACAATGGGCTCAAATGTGTGGAATGGTCCAAATATGGGTATTTATCAGAACGGCAGTTTCAAATTACGAAAACTCAAAAATATTATGTTATTCTATTTAGGGATGTTAACGAGTCTCGATCGAGACGAGTCTCGATTGAGACGAGTCTCGAAAAAATTCTCCGGCTCGAGAAAAATATTTCTCCTCGAGAAATATTCTCCCCAAAATTTTAAGTTCATATTTTTATGTGACAAAAAGTAAAGCATTCACACACAGTAGAGCTGCGCAGCGACACCAGCGACAAGCACTATAAAGCCTAGGCGGGGTGCTGTATGTTACGTAATTACCTAAGAGGGAAGGAGGTGGTGGCGGTCTGATCAAAGGCGTCAGGTAAGAGAGCTGCTGCAGCGACGCACTTAGCAATGGGGTGGTTGGTGACCTTGTCAGTCCCCATACTAGTATTGATACAAAGTTGGAGTTTGTGGGCTGTGCAGTTGACATCTAGACAGACGGCAACACTAGAGGTATGGGGCGGGGCAGGAGGGGTAATCAGACACCAACAGCGTGCGGAGGCCATGGCAATTGGCTGGTGAAGCGGCGGGCATCAACCGCTTGCAAAGAACAAAGACATCGCGTCTTGTTCGCAGAAACTTCAATGCTCACATCTGTGCTAGCGCAAATTGGACACAAATATCGAAGGTTAAAATTCCGAATTCGAATATAAATTTCGAAGTTCGTAAATTCAAAGTCCTTTTAACATCCTTAATCGAAGTTTCACGTTCTTTGTGTGTTCCCTGCTCAAAGCTATACAATGCACATCAAAGGCCCACTGTTGCAGCTGTGCATAGTGGCGTTTGATGTTTAATCTTCTCGCCGCAAATTTACACGATGGCAACGCGCACGACCTCACGAGTAGCCTAGGCCTCATTGGTAATTCCGGGTTATGGGTGTGACATCATCATCACGTGGTCGAGAATTCTCGTCAAGTCCCGGGAAAAAAATTTCTCGTATCGATAAAAAAATTCTCGACTTTCAACATCCCTAATTCTATTACGTTGATCCGCCTCGTGCTGCAGCGCTAGTTGCGAAGTGAAAGGCTTTTTTGTTTTACCTTGTAAAATTTATTTATTTCTTATTTTTAATCTTGACCGGCCATATCTCCACTTGCTGGACGGATTTTCGATGAGGTTTTGCTGCAGTTTTCAGCTTCCATCCAGACATCTGACAAATCTGGCTCTACGTTTTACTCTTGGTTAAAATTTTGGGCCGTTTTTTACCCCAGTCACGATACATTGGCCACCGTTTCAAAATGGCACAATTTTTTAAAAACTCAACATAAACTTGTTTTTAAGTCAAGGCTAAAGACAGTCCTCTTCTCCCAGGCTTTTTTTTCTTTCTCTGCTCACTGACACGCTGTCTGCCCCCAGCGCCTCTGAACGTATGACCTTACGGCGCTATACAAATCTGTTTATTATTTTTATTATTATTATTATGATTATTTGGCTATCATGTCCTAAAACTTGATAAAGGTTGCTCCCCCATTTCCAAAGTCCTTCTGGGTGTTTATGCCCCAAAATGTGCGAAAATGGAAAATGGGTGATTCAGAAGTTAATAACTCTAAAACAGCTGAAGATAAAATTACATACGCTGCTGCAGTCCACTGAGTGGCAGTCAACTCGTCCCCAAGTCATCTCGTTAGAACTTGTTAGGGTTTATGTTAGGGTTAGGGTTAGGACTAGGTTTAGTGTAAGGATTAGCAGGGGTGTCATTTGGAGGGGTGGGGGCAGGTGAAGCTCAGACAGACTGACGTAGAGACAGACACTGTGCACATCGGTAACAATAGGCTGCATCTTGTGCACTGCATGCATTCGATGCAGCCAAAGAGCTAAAGTAATTTGGCGAAGGCTGCATTGAATCTCAGTCCCTCTCGCTCTGGGGTGATCAGGACCCCTGTCTAACACAATGTTTTATGGGCCCTAGGAGTGTTCACCCCAAACAGCATCTTGATCTGTTTGGCTGTTTTTGCACAGTGAAGCGGAGTTGAGCCACGTGACAGACTGACGGACAGACACTGACACTGCGAACATCGGTAACAATAGTCTGCACTTCATGCATTCAATGCAGCCTAGTAATAAGCAAGTTTATATCTGTCCATATCGTCGTAACTTCAGAATACTGGCATTGTGTCTGTAACTGTGCAGGAGGTGCTAGACTATGACAGCTGCTCTTATAATGCTCTGGTGTTTGAAGGCTTTGCACATGAAGGTTTACAGCAGCCTGCATTGGCAATGACTGTCTATTGCAAGGCTGCATCATTGGAGCCAAACCAGCCATTGGCATGGCAGGTAGTGTGTGCAGTGTTTTACATATTTATGTTAATAGCGGCCAGCAGGTTGACGTCAAGACTGGTCACAAAATGACCCCACACTATTTCACTTGTTGTTTAATTTATGTAGAAGTATGTGCTAACTGTATTTTAGAGAAAGTGGCTATTTTTTTATTTCCTTTGATATTGCTGATGTAATATGCTGTGTAGCTTGTTTTGCTATGGATGTTCAGTGAAGTTGTTGAATGCAGTCCTGATAGAAGTTGTCTTATAGTTTGAGTGAAGCAGATGATCACCAGTTAATTAACATACTACAAGAAGCTGTCAGCACAGAGTTCTAGTTTTCGCGTGGCAGTAACATCGTAGAGATAGTACAGGTCCAAAACACACAGATACAAATACAAAACACATACTCAGTACCTTCCATACTTAATGTCATGTAGCTGCAACTGCAAGTTTGCCCAGTCAAAAAATATACATATTAATCTGTGGACATAATATGGGCATCTTCCAGCTAGTGGTCTTGGACCAGCTGGTAATTACAGAGTTCTTGGACCTGTCCAGATCCATTTTTGCTTAGACCATTCTGTCTCTAAGTAAAAGTCTGGCATACTACAATGAACTGGCCATTGCTTGTGATGTGGCTAAGGCAGTACTTTGAATAGACTGAATAAAATCGGAGTACTGTAACTGCTAGGTTTGCAAGTGAGTCAGTAGAGGTTGACATCCCACTGAACATGTTATATGTTACGTTGATTGATATTCACTATTTTCGATAAGTTTGGGAATGCACCTGTCAATTTTAATGGCCTCAGCGCTTGGCTGATTCGGTGGCTCTGTGGTTAGAATTGTGGCTCCCTGCCCGAGAGGTTGCTCAGTGAGTCTTGATGGTTTGAACAGTTAACAACTGCAATAGTTAACAACTGTGATAGCAATACTGGGCAGACTGTTTACTCATGGTGGTGCCTAGGTGAACTCAGCCTTCCATCCCTATTGGGTTGGTAATTGAGGGCCAGCTTCGGCTGGGAAAGCAAATACAGTTATGATTCATTCAATTTGTGGATAAACGTATGGGTGGCAAGTAAAAATGTGATCCCTTGACACTGTGATAGGGTTGGCCCATAAAGAGGTGCTATATCAAATGTCCTACCTTACCTTACCTTAGGTAGCCCACCCCAAAGTTGAAGGTAATTAATGTTAACACTGACCATCCGTGGGCGGGTGAACCATGTTGCTATGTAACCAGGCACCCAGGTCTACTCATGATGCACTAGCCCAATGTCTGTGGTATCGCAGTGTAAGTTGGTATTCTACAGCATTACAGATCAGTGCTGCCTAGAGAGCTCTGTGGCTTGGGAAAGACTTTGCTACCTTACCATCTTAGCTACAGGTGCAATATGTTGTATTGCACGGTTCAGGGTATATGCAGTGTCTATGAGAAGGCTGAAGGTGAAGAGTTTACAATATCAAAGGCCAAATTGATTGAAGCTTATCAGAAGATCATGTCTCTGCTTCCAAGGTCATGCTATGATGCTAGTATAACAAATAACTACATTGTGACATAGCCTAGAAATATTTTATATGTTGTTAGGTCATTATGCTAACAGAGAGGTTAACTGTAATCTTAAGGTCACAAATTCTGGCTGTGCACTGCCTATGATAGAAAGTATGCACGGCTAAGTGAGTTTATGAACTTTACAATAAATGCAGCTAGTGTAGTTTTAGCAAAAACCTTGTGATGTTGTCTAGTAGTCAGTGTGTGTATAGATAAATAAATAACTAAATATATTGTGTTCTTGAAGACTGGTTAGCTGTATAATGTGTAATGGTGACAAGAAGCATTGTGACATTAGTGTCAAGCTAAACTGTGCTTACCTGGTTGAAGGTCGTTTTGATGCAGTGTAACAATGACTGGTTTGATGTGTTATGTGTAGTGATGACAAAAAACACTCTGATGTCGGTATCAAACTGAGCCGTACTTACCTGGCTGAAGGTTGTTACAATGAAGCGCTGAGTCTTTGTCAGAGACTAATGGAGACATTATGCGTCAGTAATGATGATCAGTTATCACTGTCTCGTGTTGTGGTCTCGGCTGCTGCAGCGGCTGGTTCTCATCAAGGCAGTGAGGACCAGAGAGTTTTGGTCAGTTGATTACCTCATTGAAGCTTGTCATATGTGCATCACTGGGCATCATTGTGTTTGTGAGTCTCTGTGTCTGTCTGTTAACCTGGGTGGCGGAAATAATGATCACTGGATATACAAGGTGTTTTATGAAAAACAGCCCTTTTGATTGTTTGTTATATCTTTGCCAGATTGTTGACAGTTGTTGCCAAAATCACGCAGCCAATACAGTATGAAATGTAGTTTCTTTTACTATTAAAATCTTTAGTTTATATAATATATACTCTTTGCAAATAACTATTTAATGTCAGGAACTCAAGGCATGTGTGGCCAACTGCTGCCTGAATGATAGTGATGTTGCCATTCACGTTAGACTTCCTCGGAAGAGATTATTTCATTCCATGTAGCGTCCTTTTTTATGTGGAGACATTTTTAACAATCTCTTTGCTCCATACAGTTTATGCTGTCGTAAAACTTTGGTTGTATACCTACCATGCTCAGAGAAAGATATTTTGGGCAAGTCCATCAAAATCATGCTACCATTATGGGAAAGAAAGATACCTCATGCCATCCTAAACGTATTCAAATAATACCCGGTCAACTTAGTTTCATATAAGGAATCTAGTGCATTATTCTCTTTATTATTGAAGCAGCCGGTTGAGCATTTGATTGTATGCTGTAGAAGACCACGCTATTCTACGGAGCTTATAAAACATTAGCATAGCACTTCTGTGACAATCTAAGTTGTAAGGACTGCTGGGCAAACACAAACCATTGCTCGTCCACATCTGTGGAACATCTACCACTTCATCTTCGCGATTCTGTACTAATACTTTTCGAGTTTTGTTTGTCTGAAGATTTTGGTGCCTAGTGACTGATTTTAGATTTTAGTGTGCTTTACAAACGTATTTACTTACAAATTTACATACTTACTAGCTGTACTAGTGTGTTTGGTGTGTGGGCAGCTGGTGAAGACATGTAAGACAGTTGCGGGCAGTGATATCATTAACGACGATGAAAGACGGACATCTATTGAACTCCTGTGTCATGTAAGAGACTACTTTGAATGTCGTGTTAGAGAACTGCATGGTAGTGGCAGCATGGCATAGTGGCTAGTGTTAGAATTAAGATGGACATCTACTGAACTTCTCTGTCACATAAGAGATCACTTTGAATGTCGTCTGTGTTCTTATCAAAGTTTGTCTTCATAAGTTTGTACTGCTTGGAGAGCTGCATGATAATAGGGACATGTATTGAACGTTTATGCTGCGGTGCTTACTTATGAAAATTCTGTGCACTGCAGAGCTTCACCCTTTCTTTCTCCCTTTCCTTCCTTTATTCTTTTTCCCCTTTTTATTCTCACACTTGGGAACCTGGAGGAATGCTTAAGCTCATCTAGCAGATCCGGGCAGAGCCTGGCCACCAAACAACATTTTGATGCATTCTGTGCCAAAATGTACTTCTGATGAGGCCAGTCTTGGTGCAAGAAGTTATGGGGGTGGGCTGGGGCTGGAGGCGGGTTAGATTAGTAGAGTGGTACGTTAACCCTGTACGTCTACACCGCGTACCAACAAACGTCCACATGTTTATGTTACTGTAGTTTCTACAAATGTTGACCAATTTCAGTAACATTTGGCACACAGCATGCTGAAGATATTTGCAACACAATGATTATTGACATATTTACCTCACCTACATATTGCTGTTACACTACCTTGGGGAAAAATTAAGTTGTGCTTGGCTGATTTAATCTTTCAGAGCACTTCAAAAACTATTTTAAAACTTGAGAATGAAATCCAATTGATGAAAGTTTCTACCACTGCAATATTTAAGCTGAGGTGGACAATGACTGTTAAAAACTGGATGTTAAAAACTGGATATTTTTTGGTTTGTGCAATGGTAATGTAAATTTAGCTGACAGAGTTATTGTTACAAAATTCAAATTTTTCCGAAGGTAGTTTGGCAGCATTATGTAGTTGGTGGTGGTTTGGTGTAGCGGTAGCGCGTTGGTCTCGATGAACGCGGTTATTTTACATCGGGCCCGGTTATTACTGGAATGGGTAACGTTCACGAGTTCGAATCACGTTCGCACCCTCTCGGTATTTAATCAGCCACCCAGGCCAACTCGGCCTGGTCATCCCTCTGGGGTAGACAGAATGAGTACCGGTGTAAAACCGGGAAGTGAACAGCAGGTTATGCTGTTAATTTACAGCATTGAGTAAACCTAGCACCGCTGTATGGCTGCTTATATTACTGTGCTGAACTGCATGTGTTGTGTTGTATACATAACATATGATCCTTTGTGTGTTCTATTATAATGTACTGTCCTGCGTGGCAGATGTTAGGACTATTGCTGATTGTACTTTGCAGCGGTCTGTCTGCAAATGTAATAAAGACATTATTATTATGTAGATGAGGGGGGAAAGTCAGTATTTTTTGTGCTTCAGGTTATCTCAGTATACTGTGTACCAAATTTCATTGAAATCGGTTGTCTAAACTACAGAAAAAAAAACAAAAATATGTGGACATTTTTATTGGAGCACAGTGAATATATATGGCGCTATGCATGTATGTCTGTTTGTCTGTTGGCTTATAACTCAAGAATGAGTTTGACGATCATTTCCAAATTTTCAGGGTAGCTCCAAGGTGCTACTGCTCCAGAGATGGTTGTAGGTCCAGAAAATTTTGGAGATAGTGGGTAGGGAACCAGTAAATTGGCATTTTTCGTTTTTTTGCAGCACTGGCCAGTGAGACATGGGTGGTACTGCGCAGGCTTAGCCTATGGGAAGCACTACAGGTGGGCCTCGCTGCTGGCAGTGCAATACACTGCAGTGTGAGCGGGCAGCGTGCATTTTTTAAAAATCAGCGGGTTGCATGGGATGGGCGAGAGATGGGGTGGGGCTTAAACTGTACGTATTATGCCCATCTTGATGGCCAGATTTGCTAGTTATTAATGTTGTGTTGTAGCTTGAAGACAACATATCCACAGTGGTACAGTTCTGTGTTGATCTCTACACACGTCTGCATACCTCTGCTGCTGCTGCTGCTGCTGCTGATGATGATGATGGTCGTGGTGGTGGTGGTGGTGATGGTTTTCTTTTGTCCACTTTGTGCCAGTTATATCTCGACATCGCTAGTGATGGTAAGATAATGATGATGATAATAATAATAATAACACTTTCTGGTTCGAGGATGATCGGTAATAATAGCCGTTGCAGCTTTGTTTTTATTGCTTTTAACTCCTGGAAACTATACACCCAACAGTGTAAAAAGCAATAATAATGAAATTTATAACTTGTGCATGTTGATGGCATTTATCATCATTTATATTTTTGAAACACAGTTTTGTCTGCTATTTGTATATTAAACAATTACTTACTTACTTAATTACCTACTTAGTTACATAGGTGATACGCTATTAATCTACTGCTGATAACTCTTGATCTTGCCGCGGAAGTTCTCTGTGATACATTCACTACTGTGCACAGCTGCAGTGAGATTTTACAATGCACTTGCTGTGAATGTTACTATTATTAGTTTTTTATTGTTACGAATTACGATTCTTGTAATACAACTAGAACTATTTCACTTGTCTTGTGTAGGGTTAGGACGATAGTGGTATCTAGTATTGAGTGTCAATTGATGATATTGAGTGGTGTCAAGTATAGCTCGTGATATAAGATATCTGCTGGCTTAGCATATGCCTTATGGCTCTCTTCCTGAAGCAGTGCGGCATTGAGGCAGTTTTCTGAGCACAGGTTGTGGGAATAAAGTCAATATAAAGGCCACTGGCAGTAACAGTTTTGGCTGTCAGTTGCTATATGTGAGATGCCATAACGACAGCACTGCCAGCCGTGGTATCGGTGTTGAGTATTGGACCATCGGTGTCTACCAGTGTCAAGTATCGAGATATTAAGTATCGTCGTCAGTGATGGTATCATTCTAACTCTGGCCTTGTTCATATTCCACATTGCTATAATCATTTAGGAGCAAGCTGTCTCACAACATTACTGTTTCTTGCTACATTAAACATATTGATCTTTAGTCTCGTGCCTACAAATCACTTTTTGTACATATGGTGTGTAATAATTTTTATATTTTCTGATTGTGTTGTGTTTAGAATGTACAAAGATGATTGACATAGACATAATTAGTGATAATCTGCGATCTGTGAGACCCAACTGTGGATGGCTCAAGTTAGTTAAAGGACACCAGCGACTCAAAACACGCGACTTTGCTGATGCCGTTGAACTATTGGAAGAAGGTAACTCTCAGTGTGTGCTCTGCCCACTCATGCATATGCATCTATTCACATGAACCATGTGACTTTGCTAGAGTGGCTCCACCGTATCTAGCTGATGACTATCGCCTGCTCTCAGATGTGGGTCGGCATACACTCAAGTTAACTTGAAATAACATCTGAACATCATTGGTTGTTCCTCGAACACACAAAAGATTTAGCGATAGAAGCTGTTCTACAGCTAGCCCCAGACTGTGGAATGACCTTCCACCCAGACTATGGTGGCCAGATCTATTCTCTCTGGCATTTCGTCAGCACCTTAAGACTACTTTGTTTGATTGAAGGCTCTCTAACTGAATTCCTTTGTTTTTTGGCACTTATAATAGTGATGGGCCAGAGTCGGTATTTGAAGTCAGTATTAGTTTTCTGTATTTTTGGTTCGATATTTGGTATTGGTATTTTAAAATATCGCAGTATCGATATTGGTATTCAGTATTTGTCAACGTTTGCATTATTAGGCTGCATCGAATGCATGAGATGCAGTTCATTCTTACCAGTGTTTGCGGCGTCTGTCATGCAGCTCATCTCGGCTTCACTCTGCAAAAATGGCTGAACAGATCAAGATGCTGTTTGGGCCCCGGGAACGTTGTGTTAGATGTGGGTCCTAATCCCCACAGAGAGGGGAAGGGAGACGCAGTTGTAAATTTTGGGACACCCTCCTATCTTCGGAACGGCTGAATGTAGAGACTTGAAATTTTGCATGCATACATACGGGTGCGGGCCCTAACAAAAACTGTGCAAAATTAGGCCATAGGGGGTCGGGGCGGGTTCACGTGACCTAATTGTGAATTTTGGGGGCCCCTCCTTTCTCTGGAATGGCTGATACTAGAGACTTTGCATCATTTTAGCCTATGTGCAGGCACAGGCCCCCTACCGTAGAACAAGTGCTATTTGCACCCCTTTCTACAATGTACATTGTAATGTTGCTGAAATAATGCAAGAACTAAGCTCATTATGAGTTATCAGTATAGACAACAAATTATCACGATACAAAAGCGAACGGCGTGGGAATGGAACGTGTCAGGCAATTAAATGCCAGTGTAAAGCACACTGTAACTTTCAGTTAGCCCAGTTACAACAAACTGCAATGTAATGTGCTAGGCTACCAGCATAGGCCTAGCTATGCTCACTGCTCAGCAACTTCACAGTTTCACACACCTGTCGTTTAACAGTGGAATGGCGAGTACATCATTATGCTATCAAAACTTGCACTTGACTTCAGTAAATCACTTACCATGTATCTGTGAACAGAAAATGCCTGTGGACAGCCTGGAGGCAAATACTGAACCCACTTTCGCTATTTTTTCGCCGGTATTCAGTATTTTTCGGTATTGTAAATACGGACGTTGGTATCAGTATCAGTATTTTGAAATATCTGGTATCGGTTCGGTTTTTTTTGGTATGCCGACCCAAGACTACTATATAAGCTCACTTTATTGATTGATTGATTGCTCTGCCCACTCGTTCATGTCGCATTGGCTACTGGCTATTGTTTGTTTATGATAGTTAGGAAGTAGGTCTGGTTGACGGTATCATTCTGTGATGTTTTACAAGCTCTACAGAATAGCTCGGTCTTCAGGATTACACAGAATTGAACTTTTGTTTTATATTTAGCTAAGACCAGGTCGTAGGCCAAATTATTGTTGTGTTGTATTATTTTAGGCCTGAGATCTGTCAGTGATTCAATAAGTGGTCAGTTGGACTATACACACAGCTTGCTGGCCATGCATCGCCGCACTGATGTATACTTAGCTGCAAGAAAGGGTGAGTCGTTTCGTATGGAAATTGCATTTGTTTTGACAAGATGTTGAAACGAATACAAAGGTTGAATGTGTCTAAAAGTAATTTTTTGTTGTGTTAAGTTG
>Ga0126335_1001444_pt1 | contig 13258 bp, 10 predicted proteins | sample OlaspJWI45metaG_FD_108409 | JGI IMG/M metagenome (GOLD analysis project Ga0126335, IMG submission 108409) | Marine gutless worms symbiont microbial communities from Oahu, Hawaii - Olavius sp. 1 OAHU.JWI-45 metaG | ecosystem: Host-associated > Annelida > Digestive system > Unclassified | place... | reverse complement strand
ACCCATCGATAATATTATGCTGACCTCCGATTTTGATCAGATTCGATCTTGCAAACAGACGCGCACTAAATGGGTTAATTTAATTGAGTGTAAAGGGGTCAGCTTTTGTTAGCATCGAGGACACCGCGCTTTTGCCTTTCAAAAAACCGATCACAAATGCGATGCTATATTTGGGCGTTACGCTTAGACACATGTGGATGTGGTCCGGCATCAAATGCCCCTCTATCAACTCCACTTCACGCTGCCGACACAAATCACGCAGTATCTCGCCAACTCGAGAACGAAATTTGCCGTACAGCTTTTTCTGCCGAAACTTGGGCACAAATACGATGTGGTATTTGCAATCCCATCGGACATGCGATAAACTCGACCAATCATGCATAGGTAATTCCTCCTGTCTGCCTTTCGGGGCTTTCCCGAGGAATTACCTATATTATTTCTCACCGGATCGGTAGAACCTATCCGGGTCCTCCACCAGAGGTGGAGGGCTTATATCAGACTAACCCGGCGGCTAAATAAATGAATAGCCGTCATGCCGGACTTGATCCGGTATCCAGAAAATACCTGGATTCTGGCTTTCGCCAGAATGACTTTGTTATGCGCATTTAATCACCGGAGTGAAATTGGCTCCAGTGTGCCGTTTATGTAATTAAAGTTGATAAAAATATAGATTTCATTGGATAAGGATAAGCCTTTGGAGAAATACTTTAGTTACAGATTGATACTTACCATGTTGGCTTTGATACTCCTGGCAGGATGCACCGGCATCGGACCGGCCACGGTAGCCCGTGATCGATTTAACTATGTCAACGCGATTTCAACTTCCTGGAAAAGACAGATGCTCCTCAATTTGGTTAAAATGCGCTATGTCGATGTCCCGGTATTTTTAAATGTGGCCTCTATCATCAACCAGTATGCATTTGAGGGGCAGATCGATTTGGGTGCGGAATGGACCGACGTCAATTCACAGACACTTGGTGTCAGGGGTAAATATACTGATCGTCCCACCATTACATATAGTCCTCTGGTAGGGGAAGAGTTTTACCGAAGCCTTATGGCACCTATTCCCGTTCGTGGTCTTCTATTTCTTATAGAGGCTGACTATCCTGCGGATCTTTTGTTCCGAATCGGGGTTCAGACCATCAATGGTATTGAAAACCGGTCCGGCGCAGAAAGGAGAATTAGATCCGCTGACCCTGGCTTTATTCCTCTGATTGCGGCCCTTCGTCGGATTCAAAGTTCAGGAGCGCTCGGTATGAGAATCAGATCAAAGGGGGAACAAAAAGCAATGGTCATGTTTTTTCGTGGAAAGCACAGCAGTGAAGTCATGAAAGACTTTAAAACGATTCGGGAGATACTGGGTTTGGCACCGGACGCAAGAGAATTCCTGGTTTTTTATGGATCTCTTGCCGAGAATGACAAAGAAATAGCTATTCTCACACGATCTATGCTAGATATAATGGTTGAGCTTGGTTCCTATATCGAAGTTCCGGCTAAAGATATTGAGGAAGGAGCTGTAAGGGCTGCTGCCCAGCCAATAGATTCAAATTTAATGATTCCGCCACTGATCAAAATCCGAAGCGGTGAATCTAGGCCATCCAAGGCATATGTGTCTGTTTATTATAAGGATAATTGGTTCTGGGTGGACGATAGGGACTTTGAATCCAAACGCACGTTTTCATTTTTAATGATGCTTTTTTCACTTACCGAAACCGGGGTCAAGGCAGCTGCGCCCATTGTTACTGTCCCAACCAACTAAAGATAATCAATATTGTATCTCAAATCAGCAATTCGGCTGATTTTTTGATATCAGTGGGATATCGCAGGTCAAAAATACCAAATATATACTTGAATTTATTTCTAAAATCTGGTTTTGAAGGAAAATGCAAGATAGGTTGAGTTTCGATGAACAGCCTTCGCTTAACAATACCATCTGAAATCTAAAAGCTCGTTGTGTGGGAAAATGATGGGTATTCCTCAGCTGAGATGAGAAACCTTAACTGAGGACTCTTGGCAAGAGTCCTTGGCCCCTACCGTCCGGCTTAGTGCCGAGGCTTGCGCTAGCCTCTTTTTCTGTAATATCCTAAACTCTCACCTCGACTTGAACTCTCTGGACTGCGGATCTACATCCTGCACTGTAACCAACACAGTCCGCATCCTTGAAAGCACAGTGGCTCAAGGACAATGCAGGTATTCATGGGTTTAAAATTTTTGCAGATTCATAGATCTCCTTTAACATTGTCATTTTTTATCCTATTTGGTGATTCAGTGGCAGGCAGACCTGACAAATCTCATTCTTTTTTTAACGGGGGCAAGCTTGAAAAATGAATAAAAACCTAAAAGGAGATATTCCGGACGACGACACCCGTACAGAACTGGCGCGTGAGCTTGGGCTCGGAGCCGCGATGTCGATTGGCATCGGCACAATGGTCTGCGCAGGAATCTTTGTGCTGCCAGGGATTGCCGCAGCCAAGGCTGGACCGATCGTGGTGCTCGCTTTTGCCCTCTGTGGCCTTGTGGCTGTCTTGATCGCATTCTGCATGTCCGAATTATCCACCGGCATGCCTTTGTCCGGGGGCGGCTACCTGTTCATTGTGAGGGCCTTTGGTCCCATGATGGGTGCAGTAATGGGAGGTTGTTTGTGGCTAAGCCTTATATTCGCTTCGGCCTTCTATATGATCGGTTTTGGATACTATGTAGCGGATGTCTTGTCCATATCACACGTGTGGCTGGCACTGATTATGACAGGTTTGCTCACAGGGCTCAATTTCATCGGCGCCAGAGAGACGGGGGGAGCCCAGAACGTGATCGTTGCAGGGCTTCTCATTGCGCTCACTATATTTTTCGTGCGAGCCGTGATCGAAGTTGACGTAGAGAACTTGCGTCCTTTGATACCTCCCGAGATTGGCGTTTCGGGGTTTTTGGTGGTGACACCTATTCTGTTTGTAACATTTATGGGTTTTGCTGAAATTGCCGCGGTTTCAGAGGAGATAAAAAACCCGGACCGCAATCTGCCGATTGCGGTGGTCGGTTCGGTAGTCGTTGTGACCGTGGTATATTGTCTGGTAGAATTCTGCGTTGTCGGATTGCTCCGGTACGATGATCCCAACATGGCCACCGAGACTATCCTCATGGAAATGGCCCGAATGCTGATGGGGAAAACGGGCTATTATTTAATTTTGCTCGGTGGCATATTCGCCACCGTATCTTCGGCCAATGCCAGCATTATGGCCGCCTCACGGATCAGCTTCGCCATGGGACGGGATCACCTTATGCCCGATTGGTTCAATAAAATCCATGGTCGATTCAGAACGCCGTACCGATCCATTTTCGTAACCGGCGGGATGACCATGTTCCTACTGGTGATTTTAGGCACCCATCTTGAGCTGATTGCAGAGGTGGGCGCATTTCTGAGCCTTTTGCTCTATGCATTCATCTCTCTGGCCTGCATGGTCATGCGGCATGCGGAATTGGACTGGTACAAGCCCAGCTTTAAGACCCCGCTTTACCCGGCGGTACCCATCCTGGGGTTGCTGGGCTGCCTATTCGTGATGGGCATCACGAGCCGACCGACGATCCTGATCGGATTGGGCATCATTTCCGGCACCTTGATCTGGTATGTCTTTTTTTTGCGCGAACAAACGCAACTTGTGGGCGTATCCAATGAGCTGTGGCAGGAGAAAGTTATCAGGCCGCTTGTGGCCAAGGCGGAAGATTATGCGGCAGCCCGGAGGGACGCCTTCCCTGTGATCCTCTTGCCCCTTTCCAATCCTGCCACGGAAGGAGCGCTGCTCCGTGTGGGCACGGCGCTGGCCAAGGCCAGAAGGGCTCGTCTGCATCTGGCTCACGTTGTAAGCCTTCCGAGGCAGACGCCCCTGGAGGCCGGCCGTATAGAATTCGAGCAGATGCGCCGCGAGCAGGAAACGCTCCTGGATGTAGCATCCAGGCACGCCTCCGAACAAGGAATTCGCGCCCGAGCCAATGCCCTGGTGGCCCACAGCGTACCATCTGCCCTGCTAAATATTGCTGATATCGAACATACGGACATCATTCTTATGGGATGGCGGGGCGATGTCCGCGGTCCCCTTCGGCGAGGCACCAATGTGGCAGGAGTGGCCAAAGTTGCGGACCGCAATATCCTGGTACTAAAGGATAATGGCTTGAGCAAGGTTGGCCGGATTCTTGTACCTGTCGGCAGCGGTCCGCACACTAAACTGGGGCTGAAGGTAGCTCAGCAACTGGCTGCGCAATGGGGGGCCACGATAACGGCCATGACGGTTAAGGTTGACCGGGAGTATTCCGATGCCATATCTGCCTTTGATCTCGGAAGTCGGCAATTTCTTCAAGACTTTGGCGAAGAATTCGTGTGCGACATTCTGAAAGAAGTGGGCGTCACCGCTGAAATCGTCGCCGTTATCGACACCGACATCAGTCATGGCATCATCAATATCGCCGCCGATTACGATCTCATCATTATCGGGGCGTCGAATGAATGGGTTGTGCGCCAGTGGCTCTTCGGCTCCATTCCTGACAAGGTGGCCAATCACGCATCGGTGCCGGTGTTAATGGTGCGCTCAAAGGATTGATCATTTCAGCCGGTCGGAGACAGTTACCATTTTGCCCTCGGTGAATTCAGAAACTTTTCGCCTGTAAGCAATGATAAGGGAATTTTTAGGGACGCCCATGTTTTTATGCAAATCAATATATTTTATTTCGCAACGCATAAAAGCATGGTCGTGCCCAAGAAAATGCAGAGTGTTTCGATGACAGATCGATAGGACCGCACGGTGTCTTTTTCGTATGGGTTGAGTGGAAATCGATCCAAATTTCTAAGGCTTTGGATACTTTCATGGTTTACCTCATTTTTATTGAAAGGATTTGACATATGGGCAAAGCCCTAAATAAACCTACGGTATCCAGATTCTATATGCAATTCTAACGTAATTTCTGTTGGTTACGTTTATGGCAAGAAATCAAAGGTTTTTACAAACTCGAATTTTTCGGGCCAATCTCAATATACCTGTAACCCTTTGAACAAGGAGGAAACAAATTGGCCGAACAAGAAAAATTACATGGGGAAATGCACCAAATGTGGGAAATCTATAAAAAATGCATGCCCGATGTCGCCATTGCCTATGATGAATTGCCTATGGAGGTGTATAAGGATGGTGTGCTATCAGGCAAAATCAAGCGAATGATGGCCTTGACTGGTGCTTTGGTACACGGTTGCAAGGCCTGTATACTTTATCAAACAGAAGAAGCGTTGGCCTTGGGTGCCACGGCGGAAGAGATTCTGGAAGCCTGCGCAGTGGCGATCTCATTAGGCGGTACAATGGGAGCTGGAGAGACAACCCGTGTCGTTCAGTTTTTAGAGGAGAAAGGACTTTTGGAGGAGTTAAAAAAAGGCAATTAATCCAATTACAATCATTCTCCGATTTCGCTATCTTTTTCACCTATGTTTATTAGAAAAAGTTTTCTGAATATCAATGCCATACTGAGGAAAACAAGGAGAAGGAAAGGAGAGAAAAATGCCGATCCACTTCAATGATGTAGATGTCGTTTCTGAAGTTGCAGGATTGAGTTCTGCCTTGATAGTTCCCTGCAATATGTGTCCTGCAGTGACTGTAGCGGTGAGAGAAAGAAAGCCTTTCATGCAATTGTTCAGGAGTCTCCTGAAGTCGGCTCCCTTCGACCGATACCTGAAGACATTACAAACTCGATTAAATGAAAATGGCGTGACTACACAAATTTTCAAAAGTGTTCCGTATCACCAATGGTTTATGTGCATGTGGACTTCGGGAAAGCGAAAAAAGCTACAGAAAAGTGCGGAACAGTATGATGCTGTGATTGTTTTGGGCTGCGAATCTGCAACAGAAACTGTGCGCGGTGTGGTCAATTCAGATGCCTGCAAAGTAGTCGAAGGCATGAAGGTCGCTGGCATTATGAACGCAGAACTAGGGTTCAGTTTGCCAGCTGATGTATCTTTTAAAAACTGCAGGACGGTTCCCATATCCCGGTAAAAGAATATAGAAGACGTGACGGGCGGACACCCTACCCACTGACAATAAGAACCTCCGTTGTGTGCCTGGTACCATTTCAGGGGAAGATAGGAATTGTTTCAGTACGACCCAAAATGGATATAACACGCCGGAAGCAAGCGATGGCTTACAAACCCAGGTAAGCCCCACTGTTACAATTCCAGCTATATCCAACATACCGCAAATTCATTCAGACCAGATCTTTCTGCTATTTATCCCATTATTTGACAGACTCTATGACCTTGGGATATACGAATTTTATCGGCCATATCCTGGAAACTGAGGCATAAGCAAAATACGCTAAAAAATAGAAATGCTGTGAAACTGGTCAGATCTTCTACCTGAATCTTGAATGAAAATTAAAAAGAACTTTGCACAGGCAATAAATATGGCAGTTCATACGATTAATGAAAGCAGTTTAAAATACCAAAAGGATCAACAGGAAGGAATCACATTATGTTTGATTATCCCTATCTTATCGAGTTGCTGACACCGAAAAGATCGGCCGGCGATCGGATTGAGGGTTTTCTGGACAGATTTGCCGAGCGGTATCGAAGAATTTTCGATGCGGGGTGCGGCGTATCCATACCTGACAACCCCATGGGACAGCCACGGTTTGGCGCACTGGAAAGCATTGATTTGAGAGGTCTTTTAATTGACCCCGAAAAAGTTGTGATGAATTTGAACACATTCCATTCCAAAAATGAGCTTGACGGATTGCTGCAAACAGCCGCTAAGGTAAACTTGAAATACATTCTGGTGGTCAGAGGAGACGGCGGTCCACTGCTGCCCAAGCTTGACCCTTATGCCATCGGCGGTAGCCTGAGCGTGGCAACCTCCATCGATTTGATCCGATACATCAATACGGAATACGCCGGTCAATTTATAACCGGCGCCGCTTTTAATCCTTACAAACCGATTAAGTTTGAATTAAACCGAATGCGGCAAAAGATTGACGCCGGCGCAAAGTTTACGGTAACCCAGCCGATCATTGGACAAGATGAAAGCGTGGACAGGCTGCACGAATTAAAAATTCCCGTCGTGGCCGAAGCCTGGATGTCGGAAAACATCGATCTGCTTTACAAAAGCGTTGGTAAAGAAAAAGATGAAAGCGGAGCAAAATACGATCCGTTCGAAAACCTGAAAACACTCCACAACCATTACCCCAAAAGCTGTGTTTATCTGTCGATGCTCAGTTTTAAGGTTGATTGGCGGAAAATTCTGCCGCGGCTTTCAAAATAGATGGATCATCTCCAAGTCGGTTGAAGGAATGAGTCTTTGATCTGGTTGTACTGTAATAACATTAACCGCAGACCAGGCTTCGCAAAAAGCTACGACCCGGTACGCACACGCAGACGGGTCGCAGACCAGGCTTCGTCCCGCTGGCGCGGAACTACGACCCGGCAAGCAATATGCTATTTTTTGCCTGGGGGATAAATAGGGACAGGCATGCATTTATGCGCGTCCGTCCTTAATCTTGCCCGTCCGCAATCGATTATCTAAATAATAATCAACTAACCATTGACAGAGTAGATGCGGTACATAATATTTTGATGTTGCTTTATGTATGTACGGAACATTTTTTCATCGTTAATTCGGATACACACATTCGCCAAATCCTCTCCTAACTTCCTAATCTCGCGACCGTATCTGTAACCGAAAGTGACTCACAATAGTTTGGCCGAGAAACTTGGCGGTAGATTGCACAATATCTATCAGGCTATTTTCGATGGAAGAGGCGCTTGGAGCAATGCGCAAGGCTAAGGAGATGGCCTACCCGGCACTGAAGGGATAATCGATTGTGTCTAAAATCCTGACACAAATAAAAGAAATAATCTAAATAAAAACAATACACGTGAGGAGATAAAGATAAATGGCAACTGTGATTATAAGACATAAGATAGAAGATTATACCAGATGGAAACGCGGATATGATGAAGCTGATTGGCTTCGTAAAGAGCATGGTATAACCTATGCCAGCGTCCATCATGAAGAAACCAATCCCAACGAAGTAATTGCGGTACACCGGTTCAAGAATATGCAGGGGGCAAAAGATTTTGCTAACGCTGTACCAGCCCTTATGGGAAGTATTGGGGTAATCGGAAAACCGGAGATTTGGTTTGCCGAAGACATAGAACAGGTTACCTATTCGTAGGAAAGCCAGGGAAAGGGGCCATATTTACGGAATGGCCCCTGAACCTTCGCAGCCTTTCAACTGAGATCAAGACAAGCGCCGCCTCAACTCCGAACTCCGCATTCAAGATTATAAGTGATGGAGCGCAGCGACTCCTGAACTTCAGGCACTCCGAACTTTCTTGTGCGTCGAAGCTTCAGCGAAGACGTAAGCTCACCCCGAACTCTTTAAGTTGGAGCGAAGCGACACTTTGCCCCAATTTCAAGTTTCCAGTTTTAAACAGCTGTTGGAGCGCAGCGACTCCTCAACTCCGAATTCCACACTCCGAACTCCGGACTCTATTCCTTCACGTACCCCTTAAATGCTTCCCCCGGTTTGATATTCGGGTATTCGCGCATACTTGAGGCCTTATCTCCCAATATTTTTTGCATGGGCGCCAAGACCCAGGAGTGACTTAAACCCTCCTTGCGCATGAGTTCCACCCGCTCTCCGGGATCGTTTTTGACGTCATAGACAAGCGGGAATAAATAGCGCTGAACCGGCGATAGCAGGTCCTCCACGGTCTGCATGTGTATTTTGAAATTCCTCCATTTAAAAGAAAAAATTTCTTCTCCGATATAATAGATTACATGCTCACGGTCGGATATCTCCTGGTTCGCTAAAAGGAATGCGGATTGATCGATCCCATCGATGGGCCGATCCGTGGGAATACGCGCCTGCTCGCCGGCGAGGGCAGCCAGGGTGGGCAGCCAGTCCAGGGATGCCACGATCTGGTCTGTAACCTTACCCGATTTGATTTTACCCGGCCAGCGCATCATGCCCACCGTGCGCAAACCGCCCTCATAACCGGTAAATCCGCCGCGAAAAGGGCCGTTCGATCCGCCGCCGCCGATAGAAGGATCAGTACCGTTGTCTCCGGTCAGAATCACGATGGTGTCTTCTTCAAGCCCGGCGTCGTTTACAGCCTGTAGAATCATGCCAATATGATGATCCAACTGCACCAAGGTATCGGAAAGGATGCCGGATCCGGATATTCCTTCAAAATACGGATGCACGGCCAAGGGAGGAGAAAAGTCGGTCAGTCCGATATATAAAAAAAATGATTTTTCTGAAGCGGCATGCATTTTAATATAATCGTTTGAGCGCTCCACGATCATCCGATCGATCCGGCTGCGACTCTCCAGGTCGAACGGCATGCCCTGAGTTGCTGCTTCTCCCCTCTTTCCTTCCCAGATGTAGGGTTCGGGGAAAACAGACGGATCAAATTGCGGTGTGGATGTGTATCCGGCTTCGTCCGTAGCGTTCATTATACCGAACCACTCATCGTAACCCTGATCGGTGGGCAGGCGGCCTTCGGAATCACCCAGGTGCCATTTTCCATACAGGGCGGTTTCGTATCCGGCATCAGAGAGCAGTTCGGCGATCGTATACTCCCAGGGCGCCATTCCGTATGGCATTCCGTAAGTGACACGGTGTGTGCCCGAACGGATGGGCAGGCGGCCGGTATGAATTGCCGAGCGGGTGGGCGTACATTGATTTTCAACGTTGTAGTTCGTAAAACGGATGCCCTCCCTGGCCAAACCGTCGATCATCGGTGTGGGTATTGCGCTCCCTTGAATCCCTACATCGCCCCAACCCCAGTTGTCCACCAGGATAAAAACAATATTAGGCCGAGTCGTAAGCTGTGCGAAAATTGATCCCGGGTACAAAAACAGAACCATCAGAAAGCCCAACAAAAAAGTGCAGGCGTTGCTTGACCTGCGCCTCCTCCGAATTGAGGGTGTCATCTGCAATATCTCCTTTTTCATAAGTGAACACTTGTTATCTATCGAACAGAGGCACATATAACGGCCGCGGCTGTAAGGCGGTAGGTTGGTTTATTAAATTTGTGATAAACTTGCCCACCAAAGCTTTAGCGACGGCGGGTTTGTGTTAACCTGCCGGCACAGCTGACTTTTCGCGCACCAGTCATGGGCCGGTCGAATGAAGCCGGACATGCCGCAGGCATTAATCTAGCAGGGTGGCTATTTATAATCATGCTAAATTATATCAGATAGATACGGTATAGTGCAATAGCGGGACCAAACCAGTCATAGATTGGGTTTTGAAATGCTGTCCAAAATGTGGTAAAATTGATTCGTTTCAATGATGCCAGCACCGATCCTATACCCGACCACGCGTTCAGTCACCCGAAAGGCTCCCTGTAAAGCTTATAAGACATTTGGGCAAAAATCGTTCAAACGACTGGAGTTATTTCTGTTTTGAAAAAAACCGTCACGATAGCAACTACTGCCGGGGTAGTTGTCCTGCTCATCATCCTGGCGCTGTACATTGACCTGAGCATATACTCCGAAAGCCCAGCCGGTGACAATCCTGCTATCATGATATTCACCATTGAGCGCGGACAGGATTTTGGAACCACTACACGGGCACTGAATGAGTCCGGATTAATCAATAATCCATTTAAATACAGAATATTAGCCCGCCTGAAAGGTTATGACAAGCGGGTACAGGCCGGTGAATACGTTTTGTCAGCCTCCTTATCTCCCATTGAAATCCTGGATAAACTGGTATCCGGAAAAGTCAGGCTGCACAGGGTAACCATTCCGGAAGGTCACAACCTGAAGCAAATAGCAGCATTGGTTGAGGAGGCCGGTTTTGTAAATCGGGACATATTCTACAACGCAGCTAACAACAGTGAACTTTTGCGCCGACTGGACATAGAGGCCAAAACTTTCGAGGGCTACCTGTTCCCCGACACATATAGCTTTCCCAGAACAGCGTCGGCTGAAGAAATCATTACGGCCATGGTGCAGCGCCAGCGCCAGGTATTTCTGCCCGAATGGCATGCCCAGGCCGAAAAAATTGGGCTTAGCACCCACCAGGTGCTGACGCTTGCTTCAATTATCGAGAAAGAAACCGGCGCCGCCCACGAAAGGCCGTTGATATCCTCGGTATTTCACAATCGTTTAAAAAAAGGCATGCGTTTGGAAACCGATCCAACCGTCATCTACGGCCTGAAAGACTTTAACGGCAACCTGACCCGCAAGCATTTAAGAACAAAAACACCATATAATACATACAAAATCAAGGGTTTGCCTCCTGGACCGATTGCCAGTCCGGGGGCCGAAGCAATCAAGGCAGCGCTCTTCCCGGCCGAGACGAATTATCTGTTCTTTGTATCAAAAAAAGATACCACCCACCATTTTTCAGCCAACTTTAAAGACCATGAACGCGCAGTCCGCAAGTACCAACTCCGGCGCCGGCGGAACTGAACGATTACCCTCTGTGAGACGGTGGGTTCGTTAGTCGCTTGAAAGCAGCTGAAGTATATTGGCATATCATCTAATTTCGACTGGATAGCGGACCTATCGTCAACATTGTCTTCGCTTGAGGGCGAGGGTTTTCGACCATCCCCGATGGAGACTCGAAACCTGCCAGGTCGCTCATGTGAGATTTTCCAGGTTTATCCAATCCGTGACAACGTGCCGCGCCAAAGCTTCAGCAACGGCGGGTTCGTGTTAACCTGCCGGGTCGTCTTGTCCCGTCGACTTGTGCGGCGTAGCTTCAGCAAAGACGTAAGCTCGATGAGCAAAGTCGGACCTGTCCGGCGTCCTGTCGGGTCGTAGCTCGCAGAGCGAAGCCTGAAGCCTCAGCGAAGACGGATGCCTTAAGGCGAAGCCTGGTTCGTGGCTATTAATAATATTAAACCATCCAAGGCATTCAGCCGATAATTACATTCAACCATTGTCACTAAAATAATTAAAGTCAGTTACTCTATCTGAACCATAAGCAGGCCCGATGAGGATAGGGCTAAAGGAGAAAATATGGGTACCGACAACCTGATCTTTTTAGAGAACATCGAATGGTTCGACGAAACCGGCCGTGAACTGGTTCACCGCATTCCGGAAGGCGGTTCCGGCGAAATAAAATGGGGTGCGCAATTAACCGTGCGCGAGAGTCAGGCCGGTATCTTTTTTTATCGCGGCAAGGCCGTGGGCGTTTTTGGACCGGGCCGTCACACCCTGAAAACGGCCAACATACCCATTCTTACCAAACTGGCCAGTCTGCCCTGGGCTTTCAACAGCCCCCTGCGGGCTGAAGTCTACTTTGTCAACCTGAAAGTATTTGCGAACCTGAAATGGGGTACGCGCGATCCGGTCGCTTTTAAAGATTCGGAGCTTGGATTGATTCGGCTGCGGGCCTTTGGTGTGTTCAATCTTCAAATCGTCCAGCCGGTTCTGTTCGTCAACTCCATGGTGGGCACCAAAGGTATGTTCAGCACTGAAGAAATCGAAGAATATTTGAACCGTGTCATCGTGTCCCGATTCAATGATTACATGGGAAACACCCTCGATTCGATTCTGAATCTGCCGGCCAAATACGACGAGCTGTCAACAGGCCTGGCCAAAAGACTGGAAGAAGATTTCAGCCACTTTGGCATTCGCCTGACGCATATCTATATTAACGCCATCACGCCGCCCCAGGAAGTGCAAAAGGCCATCGACGATCGGAGCCGGATGGAAGTATTTCAGGACATGGAAAAGCTGATGAAGATGAAAGCGGCCATGGCGCTTGAGCAGGCCGCTGAAGCCGGCGGTCAATCCGATACCGGATCGGCCTTCGGGGCCGGGCTGGGTTTGATGATGCCGGCCATGTTCGCCCAGTATTTGAATCCCGCGGCACAGCCGCAGACAACCGAGGCACCCCGGTCAACAGCATGTGCCGAATGTAAGAGTCCCTTGGCAGTGGATGCCAAGTTCTGTCCCCAATGCGGACATCAGCAGGTTGTATTTGTCCAGTGCACGAAATGTAACAAGAACCTGGCCCCCAACGCACGGTTTTGCTCACGCTGCGGTCAGGCCGTGGAAACGGAGGCAACGTCCCGCAATTGCCCGCATTGCAAAGCCGAGAACCTGGGTGATGCAATGTTCTGCAATCAGTGCGGGGAAAAACTCTAACTCTGTTATAACCTGAATTTTGCACGCAAATCAGCGCTATGAACACTTTGCAGTAATTTTCTATTTTTACTGCAGTATTTTAAGGTCAATCTAACGGATAATTTTTTCTTTTATAATTACTTCTT
>Ga0126335_1001443_pt1 | contig 13261 bp, 2 predicted proteins | sample OlaspJWI45metaG_FD_108409 | JGI IMG/M metagenome (GOLD analysis project Ga0126335, IMG submission 108409) | Marine gutless worms symbiont microbial communities from Oahu, Hawaii - Olavius sp. 1 OAHU.JWI-45 metaG | ecosystem: Host-associated > Annelida > Digestive system > Unclassified | place... | reverse complement strand
CTACAAAACGGTGACAATCTCAAAAACATCAAACTTCTAATGCCACTGCAAATGCAACAAATCATTCACGACAGCACCATGTTTGTCTTCGTATACCTGGCATTCTTGATTCAATTTTATTGATATTGTTAATGTTGCCATGCCTTCTCCAATGAGGTTATATGTTCTTGCTTCATTTTGCTCATTGGTAGGTTTGTCTATCTGGCTTCCAGGTTAACCCAATTCACCATAAACTTGCGGATAAATTTTCATATTTTTGATCGGCAAAATTTGGTACAAAATCAAAATCGATTAGATTCTGAGGACATTCTTTCAAATCTAGAAATTATTTCATAGGACGTGTAAAACTGCGAAATAAAACATCAGGCTCCATTACATTTGCACTCACGAGATGTCGCCACTAGTACGTACTACGTAGAGATAGCGCCATTCCCATATTAACGCCGCTATCAGCTTCGCCAACAGTTAGTCGATCAAACTTATCACAGCATTCAAGCTACGGCTAATACTGATAATAAGCAACAACTCATATAAAACGTCAGTGTCAGGGTCGTCTTGCTGATGTAAACTGTCCTTCAATACCGTCTACGTGCAGCCGTTTCTTGACTGTGCCTGGGGACGTCACGTGATCGCGCAGCCCGACAGCTCGACATTTAGTCGGGTGGTGACCAGAGCCGTTAATTACTGACAGTTGATGTGGTGGTCTATAGATCAGACAGAGATATGTGTGTGGCCAGTTGATGGACTGGAAGTGTTTTTGTTAATAAAATGTAGGCTACATACCGGTACTTGTACAGTAGGCCTACAAGTCATCTTGGTTGTTTTACGGTTGTATCCTGACAATCAGAATAGGGTGTCCACTGTCCAGCCAACCAGACATTTCCCAGACAGTCCCGTCTCTTGAAGGTATAGCGCGAGTAAAAATACGATTGGGACACTAAATTGTCGAGATATTCGTCTCCTGTCCAGACCTTGCTCCTTTGAATATAGATAGATAGATCAAAAATCGTTAAGTCTTTAGGACAAACATTGTCAACCTAAAGCCATGTCACACGTATAGGCCTAATGCCTTAGCCGGTACCTTAGCATTGTAGGCTCATTTCACGTAGATAAGTTGTTCTTCTGTAATTTTAAATAGAAAACTGTATTCAGACTTCAGAAGAGAATACACAACTACAAATGCCACAAATACAGCCGACATTCAATCTGCCAAGTCCATAAACTGCCTGCACGCACCGCGCAGCAAATAATACTACAGCATTTACAATCAATCGAATTCTAATCACAAATATTAAATGCGATAAAACAGCAGTTTTCATGCGGAACAAGAGACGAAATATCACTTGAATAAATTAGACAAATTGTACACGCCGGCGACACGGTCCGCACTTTTGCTGAAAAAGCTCACACAAGAAGTTTTTCGGTGTAATTCGCTGACACAGGAGTAACAGAAACTGTAGCAGTAGCAGCAGCTTTGAACGCGCATAGTTTCATTGGTCCAAATGTCAAATATACACATATATGTACAATTCGTTGAACGGATGGAGTAATAACTTTACGGCTATGTCAGTGAGCGCGTTGAGTGAAACCCCTGAAACAACGTGATACGCTTGCCAAGACGCACTTATACGTACACTCACAAATACGCGACGGCAAACTGCCATTGTCCTGTCACACGTGCAACGAATGAAGCAGATAATCGTCTCATGTGTCTGTTGAACGATATCTCAGCGGTCACACGACACAAGACGAGTGAGATCACACAGGACGGATACAGAGACACACGATAAAACAGCACATTGCAAGCGTTTTCTGCCAACCATTTCCAAGATCGGCTTAAATTTTGTTAATTCTTAGCGCATGTCGTACTACGCGGCTATTGCCGTCGTTATTCCGTCGGTCTCACTGTCTCTCACATTCATTTGTCTTTCGTACAAAATTTTCTTAACATAATACTGACAGTTTTTTTTCTCAGACATTGGTTTGCACATAAAAATCACTTCATTTTTGCTTTACTGATTTCGCAATGACTTCGTGGCATCGTACAGAAGTTAGCGCAGACGTCATTGCAAACACTATTACAGTTAATTACATCACTTCCAAACAGGCGGCGATTTTTTCCATTTCGCAGCAAGAAAGGCAGGAGAAAAGGAACGACATGTTAGACCTTCTAATAACTGACTGATATGACGCTACTGTTAACAAGCGGCCAAAGTAATTTGACAAAGGCCGTATCGAATCCGTGGGGGAGACTGGGGCCCCCATCTAATGCTATGTTCCTTATGTCCTCATGAGTCTCCACCTCAGGAAGGACCTCGATCCGTTCAGATGTGTTTGCACAGCGAAGCCGCGTAACAGACAGACTGAGAGACGTCGAGGTCATCGAGCGCAATAGTCCGCCTCTCATGCATTCGATGCGGCTTAACAACTGGTGCCTGAAGACGTTGTCAGCCAGTGCTCTGTGTGTGGTCTAACAATGATACGTGTGTGGCCGTCGTCGTCACGTGGCAGACGTCCACGGACCAGTTGCACCACTGGCGGTCACGGCGGCGCCGGCAGTCAGTAGAGGACGCGGAAGAACATAGTTCACCGCGTCACATCCGCTCCCGCCTCCGCCCCTTCCGCCGACATAATTCAAACCGTTTCTACCTAAAAACCAGTCAGCATCGTTAGTTAGCCAGTTAGTTTAGAATTTTTAGGCTGCATCAAATACACGGGGTGCAGACTATTGCGATCAATGATCCCGTAGCGTGGGCGTCTGTCAATCTGTCTGTCACGCGGGCGATTGTTCTTACTCATTTGCCAGATAGCGCTACTTCGATGCGGCCATTACTACATTACTGAAGCCACTTGTTTTATAAACGGCGCCAGATTCACTGAAACAGTTTCCACAGCGCCAGTCACTGATGACGCCGTCTGTACCAGACCGTTTTCACTTCACACTAGAAGACTGCGAGTGTGCTGCTGTCATGCAAATGTAGGGTTTAACGCCCTATTCAACACATTATACAGGCCATTTTGGAAACGATTTTCCGATTATTTGACTTTGCAAAACCCGATCAAGCAAGTCTAAATGCAACATAAAAACTTCTACAACGCGTACAAAAAAACTAATAGCTTATACTTGAAACTAAGCTTAATGAGACTGAAGCATGCATTATGTCACGTAAGGTGCCTTATGCACCATACACGCCCGGAAACTTAGCTCCAAGAATAGCTGAAAATACAAACACCAGCCGACGTTGATAAATCTATACAGCTTGAGCTTGCTTGCAAACGACTGTCACATCTAACTGTTAAACAAAACAATATAACATCAGATATATCAACAACATGTAACTCGCCTATGCGTTCTCAGAAACTGCAACATGGTATCTACGTACCGCTTATAGGAAAGCTAGAAGCTGCAAATCCGGATGGCAACAGTCCGCAGTATCCCGGATACATGAATGGTACAACTCCAGTGTTTGCTGGAGGAAACTTGACGACGTAGGGAGAAAACATGCTGGGTCCGTTGTCACCAGCAGTGTCTACATTACACACACATAGGCTACATGTAGTTGATGTCAATTGCACTACTAAGTTGACGAGCCAAAATCGCGCATTACGGCACGGTGCCATATGGCACAGCCAATGTGCAAACAGACGAAAAACAGTTAAGTTTAGTTAAGTTCCGCTTATCGCCCGCCCAAAGCTCCCGCTTCCTGTACCCGTGTGTAGTATGCGTGCCGGCCCGTCAGCACTCTGCAGCACCAACGCCTGTTTCTGTTGCGTCTGCGCATTTTCCGCCTGCGCCTGTGTGTACGCCTATAGCTTGTCCAGTGCCCACTGCAGTGCCCAATCTGCTTGCCGTGGCGCATGGCCGGCCGGTCCCGCGAGAAAAGAAAAATGCCAATTTTCAGGCCTCTACCTATGACCTCATCCCCAACTTTCTGCGAGTATAACATCCCTGAGGCACCCTGAAAATTTGGAGGCAATTACGCATCCCGTTCCCGAGTTATAAGCAAACAAACATACATACATAGGCCTGCATAAAGACAGACACGCGAACAGAATAGGCAAACTCGTTTTAGTAGTAATCATATCCAGAGGCGGATTTAGGCATGTTCAGCATGTTCGACCGAACAGGGGCCCCCACAAAAGGACAAAAAGTTTTTTTTTCATTTTTTGAAACATGGTAACAAGCCAGAAATATTGTAATAATGATTAGGGAATAAAGGAAACGATTTGTCGATGATGACTACTGTGCGTGTCGGGTAAAGGCAGTCGGGGGTGAGGGGGGTTACGGGGTATTCATATATTAGGGGCCCCCACATTTTTACTGAACAGGGGCCCCGCCTGGAGTAAATCCGGCCCTGATCATATCGGGAAAATACGTATGCGGAAATCCCTCACGTGACTCACTGCCGGGCAGTGTGAGCCGAGAAGCCGCGCGTGTGCTATAAATAAAAACTGTCGTCACGCCCCAATAACCACGTTGGCCGAACACAGGCTACACGCATTATGCGTAGCCTATATGGGCCATAACACTATTAATTGTGGCGCCCTATCGAAGACCGTTACCGCAAATTTTTTGCGCCTAAAATCATCCCCTGGGCATCCTGGAGCTACCCTGCAAATCTGGAGACGATCGTTGCAGCCGTTCCCGAGTTATATGCGAAACAAACATACAAATAGGCATACACACACTGACACACAGAGCCTATAGCTTCACCAAAATAATAACAAAACTGATTACATTTTCAAGCACTTATCTAGAGCAAACGTTACAATACATATTCAACAGTACGTGAGTGTTAGAGCTAAAATCATCAAACCATAGCTTAATCTCGACCTAATATTCCGGTTTCAAACCAACGCCCCGATCAACTTCAATTTAAAACTTGGTTTAAGCGAAAGATGAAGTGGTTTTGGTTTCAAACTGAAGTAGGCCTCATACGACGCCACTGTTAGCAACTGGCCAAAGTAATCTGGCGAAGGCCGCATCAAATCCGTCGGAGAAATCTGCTAATCTGTGTCGCTTGTTACAGCCTAACAAGTAACAACACAGACCGACCGTCAGCGACAGCGGCATGTTCAGACGACAATGACGACGATGAAGGATGTTGGCGGGAAGTGGACAAATTGATGCTACTATAACGATCTGACGTCACTGCGGATACTGCTGCTGATGACGACTGTCCACTGGCCATTGATGCCTCGCCAGGCTCTATGTATACAGACAATCATTCAAACGAACACTGTTACAAAGACCTAGTATAAGTAAGAAAGTTTATTAGAAATTGATGCATCTAGACAGGAACGTGTCACGGGAAAAGCTAGAACTGACTGAGTTTAGATGACATTTGACATTGACTTTGGAACTTCAGAATAACATGTATTTTCGTATTTTTCCAATTCAGGCTGTAACTTTTGTAACTTCTGAATGCTTTGATCTGGTAACTTCACTTTTGGCGTACACGTAGCCTAGATCTTCAGAACATCAAGCTCGTGGTCAAGTCTGAAAATCATAGGATCAAAGTCAAAGTCACAGCAACAAAAGAGCGGCAGTGCACAGGCGGACAAAAACTCAATAACTACTGGTGAGAAATTGATGCAACTTGATAGGAATACGTCTTACGGTGAACGCTAAAAATTGATACTTTTGGTGACATTTGTCTTCAACGTTTGCTCTTGGAGGTTATTTAGGTAGTTTTTCAATTTAGATTCTAACTTAGCAACTTCATTTTCGGCGTGGCAGTACACCTTCAGAATATCTCGATAACATTTGATTTTCAAGGTCATAGGGCCAAAGTCAAGGCCACAGCAGTAAATAATCCCCAGCAGGTTTGTGCTCCCTTCGGACACCGCTAATTAACACTGAGTTAATTAAAAGCTGTACACGCAGGGTCTCTCATCAGCAACACAGTACAATTAAATAATAATGATGAACGGACGCTTGCAATTACCGGTAATGACGCATAGTGAGCACCTCCATTCATTATGCCACCGTCGATAATTAATGGTAAACAGTATATTTCCTTTAACTCTCTAGTAACTAATTAGTCGAGAATAATCGTTAGCATCCTCAGCATCCGGTGTTGTCGGCTTTCCAGCAACTGATGTTTGCAGTTTTATTATACAGACTGATCTATTATGGCACGTTATTTCTGCGCTTTCATTCTGTCTTCACACTTCTCCGTCACATCGTATTCCCCCAGTCATCCCAGAATGATTTCAACATTATTGCTACTACTGAAACTAATGACCATAAAATCAACACTCTACTATGCTGCTAAAACTTTAGTTTAACTGGATGCAGCATAATGCGTGTTAATAACAGACCCAGACTACGCAGTCGTTCAATGTTCTCTGGAGAGAAATTTTGCGGGAGCTAAAGTAACATTTAACAGTTCTGATGCTCTTCTTGTTGACTACAGTGATAAAGCCCTGAACATGTATTTTTGATAAATTAAACCAAAAAGCTTAAAAAATTACAGCCTTAAAATGTGCAGGTAATTTAAGACATTTAAGACAGATATATTTTAATCAAGATCTTAACCTGCAGATGACCGCAGTGAAATTACGTAAGAAAATCTTACGTGCAACAGACGACGTGGGTGGCGTCGTAGACAGCATGCTAGACGATATCTGTAGCACGGAAGCGGGCGAGTTGGATGTCATCGTGCGGTGAAGCAGACGTCGACGATGATCACGCTTACCTGCACGACCACCGCCAGCCACGCCACGACGCTCGGCGTCCGCCCTGACAATCCTGTCCACGGCGGCGACGTGCTCCGGCGAGAAGACGTGCTCGCGGACCGAACAGCGCTCAACGGCGTACGTCACGCCGCACCAGCGACATCGGCCGTCTGCCGTCGCCATCCCGCCTTCACTGTCCCCCAGACTGCTGCCGTCATCGAGCCCGCCACCCTCCGTCAGGCATCGCTTCTTGTCCTTGGCCCGTGCATTCTGAAACCAGACTTGAACGACTCTCCGAGCAAGTCCAATCTTGGCGCCGAGCGTCGCGCACTCGCCGATAGACGGAGTGCGATGATGGGCGTAGATGGCGCGCATAACACGCACCTGCAGATCGCTCATGTGGGTCCGATGTCGCTTCGACGAGCCGCCCACCTGCTGGGACTTCGATGTCGTTCCACTGCCGCTGTCAACAGCACCGGTAACAGGAGCCACCTGCTTTGGTTCATCCTCCCCCAACGCTTCACTACTCTTGTCACTGACACTCCACGACGAAGATGTCTTAGGTTGGCAGCTGAGATCCAGTGGACTCTCATTCTCGCTGCACGGAGTCGTGTTTAAACCCAACAGCGGAGCGTCAAAGCTGACGGCGTGATGCTGGACATCGTAAGTGCGTCGCGGCAACGACGACAACGTCGCCACGATCTCTCCGCCACCTAGCAATTGTCGACCTTGCTGCTCCGCCGACGAGTCGGAAAACATCGCAGATGACGGCGATAAAATCGGAGTCGATATAACTCGCTGCTGAAGATGTGACGACATCAGCTCTGCTAATCTGTGTCGCTTGCTGGGCGTACTAGAATATGAAGTCTCCTCTGTGGAATTTAGCAGCAGTTCGGGCGACTGCTGTGTGGTGTAGTCCCTTTGCAACTGTTTGCAATCGTTATCGTATCTAACCGCGCTCGATCTGCAGCTGTCTGTTAGGTAAGTTGTAGAGCTTCGAGCAGACTGTTCTCGTGAAGTTTGGTCGTCGAGTAACTTTATCGCGCATTTCTTGTCTACAAGACTGTCGACTAAATCCGTCTGTCGCCTACTTGCTGTCAGATCGAAACCTGACGACGTGCTTGACGGACTTGCTTCTTTTTTGCAGCCAGTTGCGCTGTTCCATGACGTCATAAGCGGCAAGTGTGTCGGAAATACCACAGGAAGTGCGTGCTGAGCAGGCAGCGCATGCGCACCGGCCATTTCCGGGTCGCGCGGACTGACAGCGCCGACGTAACCTTCCAGAGGCGGTCGATACCAGGCGTCGACGCGCGTCTGGTTTGATTGATGACGACGATGGCGACTGGAAGAATTTAGCCCTGTTGCTGCAGCAGTAGCATCCGTGTTTGGTGGCTTATCGTACCTGAGTTGGGAGCTGTCGTGCGGCAGTGTCGCCGAGGAAGCGTCTGGTAGCCTAGCAGAGTACTTGGTGGACGTTGACGGGACGACAGAGCCGCAGCCGATGTGTGAGCGCTGATGTTTAATTAACTCATAATAACGCTGGAATGCAGCACCGCACGACCGACAATCATATCTCGGTCCTCCGACCCCATCGTCGTTCTTCGCTCCACCACTCAACGCTCCACTGCCTCCTGCTGCCGAGGCGTGATTCTCATAGGTGCGACGCGCTTTCTGGCGAGCGTTCTGGAACCAGACGACGATAACGCGGGCGCTGAGACCGAGTCGTCGTGAGAGCGATTCGAGTTCGTCGTCGCGAGGGTACGCGTTGCGCTCGAAATGGTCCTGCAGCGTGCGCACCTGCTCGTCGCTAAAGTGAGTCCGGCTTGCGCGCTTGCCGTGACCTCCTCGCGACTGCGTCGACGTCGACTGGTGATGTGACGCCACCCCAGGCGACGACGCCGTCGTGCTGATGATCGGCGTTCCACCCATAGCCGCTGAAGAAACCGGCGTGACGGACGGCAGCAGCGGCAGCGCCTGAGGTGCGGGATGGAATGGAACACCGAAGTAGCATCCGTGCGGAAAGTACCGCGGTTCTGAAGCTACCGCTGTGCACGTCGTGGACGGGTTCTGCTGAGGTAACGATAACGGGCATAACTTGTCCTTGTCATTCACCTGCATCAACATGAGTGAACTGTCTGTTCGATTGTCATGTCGATCGTAGTCCTTCTCCTCATCCACTGACTGCCCACTGAGCTCCGCGGCCGTCATCTCAACTTTCTCTGCCACAAAAGTCAACGATGACGCTGAAGGCAGATCAGACGAGGGTGGAACGCTGAAATTGTACGGCGAGTCTTTAGACCGCTGACGTTCTTTGAATAGCGTGTTGCGAAACCAGTGTTTGACGACCTTCGATGGAAGACCTATCTCAGAGCCGATTGTGGCTATCTCGTCGTCACTAGGTGGTCCGTTGATGTCGAATCTTGCACGTAATACGGCCAGCTGAGAGTCAGTGATGCGCGTCCTTGCTCGCTTCGACGCCTGGTGAACAGATGAGGCCACGGCAGCGTCATCGAACGTTGCCCGCGACTCAGTCGCCGCCGATGACGTTAACAAACTAGGATGCGAGTCCGCCAACGCCGCCAATGAGCTGGGTAGCGGCGACGACGGACAGTCGACGAATGGTGAAGCCATCATCATCATCAACAATGCCGGCGGAATGACGCTGCCAGGATACAGATGCGGCAGCATCAGTTCCGGTGGAACGGCCGAGAGAAGGCTCAGTATTTCTGGCGAGATTCCGCCAAAGTAGGACGAGGTGCTGTCGTGCAGCCTGTTCCAGATTCCGGCGGCGGAACTCGCGTGACCGGACATTATGGAACCCAGCGCGAACGAGTCGACGCTGGGAAGACCGGACCCACTGACGACTGATTCACGCTCTGGTAGCGAGTGCAATCCTGCTGGCGGTTGCTGTTGGCAATGTACTCGCTCAAAGTGCGTCCGTAGAGCCTCAGCATCCTCGAAGCATTGCAGACAGCAGAAGCACATCAGTGGACGACAACATTCGGCATCCGACTTATCGTCTTCCTGCGTCAGATTTTCTTCAGCGTCACCGTCGTCGGTGGTCGGTGGATCCTGGACACCCTGGACACATCGTTCCTCAGTCTCATCATCCGATTTCGACGTCCTACTGTCAAGCTGGCAGTCGCATCCGGAATCAGAACGCAGCAAAGATCGTTTGAACTTATCGACGCACTCAAGTCCTGTGTGTAGCAGCAGAGCGTTCCAAGCACTTGAAAACAACTGCGAAACAGAATAGTCGGATAAACCACCGGGAGAAATAATATGTCCTTCCGAATTGCTGTCGCTAATGGACGAAACTGTATGATTTCTACGATTATGAAGTACTTGCAGTATGGGTGTTGAAGCAGCACATATTGCATTGGAACAACATTCATATTCCTGGAGTCTTATCATTTTTTCTGCATCCTCAGATAACAAATGTTCATCTGGTGATCCGTTGCCAACGAGAGTGTCCCAAGTCACATCTTTGACAAGCGGCGACATCAGAACTACATCTTCGCTAACACCATTATCAGCAACGATGTCTTCTTGGGCTGAATTATCGTCTTCGTTATGTGGCATGGATTTTGTATTGTACGCATTCTTGAGCGTCGAACTCGTCTGTTGTTGCTCCAATGTCTGGCAGTAGTCAGGAACAGTCGCGTTTGTCCGAGCACAGACGAGTTTCTCCTGATCTTCCGACTTCTCAAACTGGCGACAAGAGGCAGAGCTCAAACCTTCGTCACACTTACAGCATCCTCGTTCCTGCGAATTTACCACCGACTGCTTTATAGACGCCTCGCTGCTTCGTGGACTGTGAGCTGGTGACTTCAGTTTGGATTCCAAATTATCGTGTGACGTGAAATCAAACTTATTTTCGTCGTTAAACTTTGTCACACAACAATTACTGCTGGCCATGACCTTCAGATCGTCATTTGGGGTCATCCTGACGTGCACTTCCTTACTGGGCAATTCTTCATCTTTGACGCCTTTTGCATCCAGAATCGAACACCGGTCTGTGTCGCCAACGTTTGACTGCTGCGAATCACCATCACCTTCCGCAGATTTTGAGCCAGCGTGATCCGTAGACTGGTTTGAAGTAGTAGCTAGCTGGCTGCAACTATGTGATGTAGTGTTCGTGGTGGAGTGATCGTTCATAGTCAGCTCGCTGGCACAGTCGTCATCATCCAACGACGCCGATCGACACTCTGAACCGTTTGTCGACACATCAGTGCTGACTTCGACCAAGTCCAGCAAGAACTGCAGAACTTCGAGCTTCACTCGGTGAACCTTTAATAGATAACGATTCAAAAAATTATTATTCATCTAGTTTGTAATGCTAAGTTGCAAAATAGGTTTCTTATCACACTCCCCAAAACCCGTAGGCTGATTTTGTAGAGAAAGAAGGGAAAGAGAAAGAAAGATACAAAGGGAAGGGATGAGAGGAAAATGGTGCAGGAGGAGACGCGGAAAGATGGAAAGTCAGGGAAGGAGATGTTATAGAAGTTCGTTGTTAGTGCAGTCTGTAATTATTTTACTTTGATCCCCATGAGCTGATTCACACCCTATCTTTAAACTCCTGAAAAATACACTGGACAAAAGTAATGCTACTGCGACAATTAAGCGATAAAAACAGCATAATTAAAGCCGGCTACTCTGTCAGTGCTGTTCATTAGTACGTCTCTGCTACAGATAAAAGACCTCAACATGGCTGAGTGAAGACGATGTGATGTGACCAACGCTAAGTGGAGGCGACGTTGGATGAGGCAATTAGTCCAAGACAGAGCAAGCGCTGAGAAGAATCGACCGGCGGCACACAGCACAAACCGCAGATCTACACAGCCTCAGCAACTGACGTCCACTAATTGACGCTGCTAGCCGGTTTTTGCCTCTGTCTTTCGACCTACTCGCGTGTGTACATCCGCAAACACGGCAGCACTTAAGAGTGCTTCATTTCGCCAGTAGTAGCAGCAGCAGCAGCAGGCAGTGTTCATCTTATTAACGCGGCTGACGTGCAGTACACTGCCAGCACTGATCGCTTGTAATAACAAGCCAACAGCTAGACGCCACCTGCACGCACTGCAGCCACCTGCCAGCCGACCAACCCGCCGACGGACCGACGCATCATCTGCTAATTGCATCTCACGGATCGCTCTGCCAGCCTGATGCACACTCTTGCTTGTAGGCCCACATATACGTGTAGTGGCTGACTACGTGCAGGATAAATACAACCGTGTTCTTCCCCTATTATTACAAATGACGAGCGACGTACATTTCGAAACTGTTCTAATTAATCTTATTCGCTAATAGAAATGGCAAACAAAACAAAAAAGCAAGAAAATGTAGCATTTAACACTATTTCCACCTGAAACCGCACAAAGGCTGAATTCTACTTCCGGTTCCAGTTTTCAGGGACCCTCAGACTATCAACATACAAAATCGCTCAATGTACGGCTGACCCGTATAGGAATCCATACAGGCGTATATCGAGCGATTTCGCTAAAATTATGTATGATGAGTGATGACACGTCTGTCTGAGGGTGTTACTTTATTATTTCGTTGCATAGAATTCATGATCTGTGAATAAAGATGAATACACAGTATTGTCTGAGACGGTCACGTGTCGTCTACCTGGATGAGATGATACTGTAGAGCAGCCCTGTCGCTGCAGCTGTGCCGACACAGTCGACAGTCAGATGCTCCAAGTCGTGTCTTGGTCGACGCCGGCGACACTTGATCGTAGTCGACACAGAGTTGCTGTGTGGTCGCAGCAGACACCGCCACGCTGCAGCTCAACGACGCCTCCTCACCAGGTTTACTTCCATAAACTGCACATGGTAATAACAAGTGGCTACAGTAAAGTAGTAACGGCCGCATCGTGCCGCTATCTGGCGAACAGTCGCCCACGTGACAGACAGAGTTACTGACTGACAGATGCCCACGCTACGGGATCATCGATCGCAATAGGCCGCATTGAATGCACGCAGAGCTTCACATGTAACAACACCGCGAAGAATGGCGCCGTCTGGCGAATGGCTGAAGAAAAGCCTTCAACAAAATGTTCACCGAAATATTTAAAACTTGAACCAAAGAATATTAGAAAGTTTTAGACACCTACTTCTAAGTTTCCCTTCATGTTCCAGGCGAGAGACGATAACAGCCTAATAGGCCTACATCATCAGCAAGTGAACACAGTCACAGACTATTTTATATACTAAGTTTGGACATAAATTAAAACATCAAACATGTGGCCTACTGCGAGGTCGTTAACGATTTAGGGTCTGATAAAACCAAAAGTGTCAGCGAATGTTAATTAGTTAATTAATTAGCCTCGCCCGACTGGTAGAACCACTTCAGTTTAATTCAATGTTATAGTCATACACCAACGCCCTGAGTCTCTGGCCGTAGTAGGCTAATAGCACTGAAATGCCGGCGCTTTTAGTTCATTTAGCCTACTTTGGTCAAGCATGATGTCTGCACCTATCAGATGCCTCTGTCGCGTGGACGCGCGATCGTTAACGAGCTCGCTCAATTCCCGCAGGAGAGCTGGACGTTTTGTACAGTGTAATATCAACGAACG
>Ga0126335_1001442_pt1 | contig 13261 bp, 10 predicted proteins | sample OlaspJWI45metaG_FD_108409 | JGI IMG/M metagenome (GOLD analysis project Ga0126335, IMG submission 108409) | Marine gutless worms symbiont microbial communities from Oahu, Hawaii - Olavius sp. 1 OAHU.JWI-45 metaG | ecosystem: Host-associated > Annelida > Digestive system > Unclassified | place... | reverse complement strand
GTGAATGCTAAAAGTGGTTGAAAGGTGGTGACATTTGACCTTAACCTTTGACCTTGAGAGCTATTATGGTAGGCTACTTATTAAAGCTACAACATTTGAATGGCTTGACCTAGCAACTTCGTTATGTCGGTCCAGTTTCACGGTCATAGGGCCAAAGTCAAGGTAAAAAACGGCAGCGCGCAGGTTTGTGCTCCCTTCGAACACAGCTTGATTATAATTCAGTTGGTAGAGGCAGCACTCGGCGGATGTCCTGCCCAGCTGCTGTTTTTAATCCTTTCAATAAACAAAGTGTATCTGATGTTGTTTCCAAAGTCTGGCTTACTTGGTTTTCATAATAATCATCTGTATCTCAATTTCTCTATTTGAGGCATTATCATCGAAAAGAGATTTAAAATGTTTATTTGCAAGAGCTAACTTACTATCAAAACATATGCGTTGTTTAGTGGAAAGTTTTGTGGCTTGTTAACATCACTGCCAGGCTCCGGGCGGCGTGGAAAGGGATAAATAGAATGCGTACGCGTAAGAAGAGTAAGTAAGCTGACGTATACCTGACGGGCGATGTGATCAGCGACAGCAGCGTCAGTAAGCAGAACCACATCACCACCATCAGCATCATCATCATCACCAATATGATCCTTACGGCCCACACCGGCCCTCAGTTGTCTGACAGCGTCATCGATGTTGTTGACCAGCCCTACGCGACCGGTGTAGCGATTGGCGCGTACCAACAGGTAATGCACTGGACTGCCGCGCAACACCAACACCTTCGTCCTGACACAATATATTTCACCAGTGGACTATCACGCGCAATAGTAGAACAGTGCGAGTGGAAATTTAAAACACAAATTAACAAGGGCCAAAGTAATTTGGAAACGCTTCATCGAATCTGTGGAGGAAATCAAAAACCCCGGCACATATGCTCCTTAGGCCGCAATAGTCTTCGCCCCTGACAGGATCTCGATGCGCACAGTGGCTGTTGTAGGGCTCAGGTGCGTTACGAACAGACAGACTTACAGACACACCACGCTACAGGATCATAGAAGGCAGTAGTCCGCATCATGTGCATTTTGTGTGCCTAAAACGCACTAAAACACAAGCAAATACAGTACGGAAAGCGACATCGATGAATAAAGGCTATCTGTGTGCTGTCTCCTTGCAAACTTACATGCTAGGCTTGCAACATTTTATCTCCACTTTTGATAAACTTCGGACTGGTGGCGTGGAGTGGAGTGGGCGTAACACCGCAATAACGCCGCATTTGCATGGTGTTTATGAAGAAAATTCAAAGTTGAGTCTGTACACAAAAAATGCAAAGAGGTTACGTGAATACAAGCAAAGAACTAACTTGGTGATGCCCGCATCGAATCCCGTCCCCTCCTCCGGCCGTATAGCCAATGTTGCTTGGGTCCCCAAGAGTCTCCATTCCAGATCCGTTCAGCCGTTTTTGCAGGGTGCAAGCGCGTGACAGACAGACTGACAGTCACATCACGCTACGGGATCATCGATCGCATCTCATGCATTCAATGTGGCCTAAACACACTTGGACTTGGATGAAACTGACCGACTGTTAAGTGGCTGATGACTCTTGAGGTTGTTCCCCTGGTTCAACTCTAACGTCACGTTCTCATCATCTTTGTCATTGCCACCATCATCCTCATCATCAATAGCAGCAGCAGCAGCTGGTGTCTGTATGGACTTGCCGCGTCTACGGACAACCATCTTCAACGTCGTGTAGACGACCGGTATTGACATGTGTGGCTGACGGTGCCTCCAGCGTGTCAGTTCTAACGAAGGAATCACCAGACCAAGTGATAATTGCTGTAACAGCACACCGCCTCCATGCACTGCTGCGTTTATGACTAACTATGCTTATCCAAAGACACTAAAATGTTGATGAACTTTTATTCATCTTTCTTCACGAACATCGCGAACTGTGTTATGTTGCTCATTATCCGTGACAAACTATTTTGAAGCAAATAATTATCGAACATATTATATTTATTTGGAATAGCTGACTGAAGTTAAGGCTGTTTCACGTTGAAGACAGCAGTGCCAGCTGAATAAAATAAGTCAAATATTTCAAGACTATCCTGGAGCTGCAGAAACTCGTATAAGTTGTGCATGACTTACCGTGTTTAGTCCCAATAAACACGTCACACAGTGGTAACTCTGTTAAATCTTGACCAATTTTCAAAATTATTCCACTGCTGGAAAGAGACTACTTCGTTCACAAAATGTAAATTTTTAAATACGCGAAGTTCGTTCACGTTAAAAATTTCTCTCAAGTTCGCGAACTTTTCTCAAAAAGCAAAGTTCATTTAACTTGTGCAGAACAACTTGGCCGCTGGCATCGACCTTAACTCACCCAACGACTGGTTCGTGCCCGAGCGAGCAGCTGCTGCCATGTTCGTACAGGGGCGATATCAAAGTCGAGTTCAGTCTCATGGCCGTACTGTGCTCTGTAAGCTTCACGAACTCGACTCATAACTTCGGGCAGATAACCGCTGCCGTTACCGTGCAGATACGGCGCTTCCTGCACCATAAACAGTGTAACTTAGGCTATATTTAGTCACGTTCCTCTTTTATTGGCCGATTTTAGAATTATTACATTAGAATGAACCACTATCATATAATGATTTATTATAGTGTATATAAATATCAAACTTTGCGAACAAAAATGTCAGCATCTGAAACTAGCGATCGTGATTGGTCCAAGGCGCGTCAGGTGACGTGTGTAAACGAGCAGACAACACAGCCTGGTGTTGACCGGTCAACATTATGCTGGCCTCACTTGTGCCTTGCATTTTGTATTATCTTTTTGGTCAAAACTCGATGTTATTCTGTCACTGTCTCTGTCTTTATGTGTCTGAGAAATGAAAATAAGCCCTCTAAACTGATAACTGATAATACAGTATCAAGTCGACAGACTACTGGTAGTAGGTTACCTGGAGTACTGCTATTCTGTATTTCGGCGCTCCGGAACCTACAAGTAAATAATGGATATTATAATTTAAAGACCTTTTATCAATTTCATTAACAAACATTTGTGTACATCAATACCTTTATAGTGTACACGCGTGTACAGCTGGATGCAAACGACACGATACGATATACGATAAGTTAATAGAACTGGTGCAGTCAACTCGTCCCCAACTCTGCCGGGTGAACTCGTTCCGAAGGGTTAGGGGCTAGGATTAAGGTTAGGATTAGAGTTAGGGCTTAGATTAGGGTCAACGTTAGGTTTGGCTGGGGGCCATGCTCGGGGCCGAGTTGACCGGAAAGCGTTAGGACGATGAAAAGTGTATTAGTAAATAATAAGTTGCCAGCTAAGCGTACATAGGCCTACACACGACATCAAAAATTAAAACAAAAAAAAATAAACAGATGAAACAATTAAAAGCAGCTGGTCAGGAGTAGGTGTGATAGGATACTTTTCTGAATGGATAGATGCTCTGAGTGGTGTGCCTCAGGGGTCAGGGCTTGGTCCATTACTTCTCCTCTTCTTTGTCAATGACCTACCACAGTGGATAGTGAACAGTATGATGATGTTCGCAGATGACACGAAACTTTGGGTCAAGATCTGTAAAGAAACTGATGCACTGCCATTGCAAACTGATTTAGATAAACTTTGCGACTGATCTCGGAAATGGCTGTTGCAGTTCAACCTAGCTAAGTGTAAAGTGATGCATATTGGCCATGAATTGAATACAAAGTACTACATGACAGAAGGTACTAACAAAGTGTAAGCGGAAGTGCACTATGTACATGAGGAGAAAGACCTTGGTGATTTCCTAACCAGTGATCTGAAGTCTAGTAGGCAATGCATCAAATCTGCAGCTAGAGCAAGGTCACTCCTGGGCCTGATACGGAGACACTTAAGACAGCTGGACAAGGATGGTTTTCTATTGGTCTACAAGACGTACGTTCGACCGCACCTTGAATCTTGTATACTTGGTCTTGGTCTCCACGTCAAAAAGGCATTCACTGCTTTGAAGCTGTCCAGCGTGCTGCATCTAAATTAGTTCCCACACTTCGCAATCTAAGCTATGAACAGCGTCTCGATGCACTCCGACTCACAACGTTATATGACAGGAGACTGAGAGGTGACCTCATTGAAACTTATAAGACAATGTCTGGTAAAGAGCAAGTCCCAAGTCAGCAGTTCTTTTTGTCGCAGTCTAATGGTTATGGTTATTGTACAAGAGGACACAGTACGAAGCTTCAGGTCCAGAGATCGCGTCTCAACGTTCGAAGGCATTTCTTCTTCAGTCAGCGTGTTGTTCAAAACTGGAACAGACTGCCACAGAATGTCGTGGAAGCCACAACTGTCATCATTCAAGCAACGACTCGACAAGTTCAACAGATGTGGGCATTAAAAGCTATGCCTACTGAGCTCATCGACATCAAAGTCAAAGTCAGTCAAATTATCGAAAAGGAAAAGATTTGCCAGTTATTGCTGGAGGCCGATAAGGTACCGGTAAATAGTTCGGTAAGAAAGTTTGTGAAAAAGTTTCAAGACTAAAAATAAGAAAGTGAAGAAGTAATTGATAGCTGAAAGCGGTAACAAGGACAATGAACTGTTATGCGTAAAATGAGTAATCATTATAATTACTCGTTTAAGTTGTATTTATAAATAAAATCAAAGAAAACATAGCATGTAACCGACGATCTTGGCGAGTAGCTCGATGATGATCATGTTGCATTTCATGTCCTAAATAAGACAAATGTTAGTTGCTTGTATTTTACCGTGTCGTAACACAATACTATAATGCTGTCAAACAAAACGAACCTTTTGTGTTCTGACATGTCACTTGTAGCCTGATTAATCGCACGCAGCGTTTTGCGCAGTAATCTGCCAGAAATGCCTCTCATCATTCTCTGAAGAACTGCATCAGGTTTTCTCTCCTTTTTGTCTCCGGCTTTCTGATATCGTTTCTAGTCATCTTTCTTTCTTTCTTTCAGTTCCTTTTTGTGTAACGGTCACCTGTTTCTACTACACTATTATATTTCGTTACAGATTTAAAGTTTTACTTGTTTTGCGTTTGTGTCTGTCTCTCTTGCAGCGTCACACTAGCGATTGAGTTTTTATGCCCTGTCACTGCCGCCGAGTTTTAATTGCCGGTGTATTATAACGTTGTTTTTACAATGTATATGCTCGGCCCTAAAATAATTAAATAAACACATACATATTAAAACCGAGCTTTACTCTAACTACACAGGGCCCTTCTTCCCCTTATATACGTCGTCACACATCGTCACAATGTGAATTCCTGCTTTGGGAGAGTGGGGTCATTTATGGAGACATCCTACATATACTTTGACGATGACAACCACTGGACGACGACGATGCATTAGCGTAACTGACCGCCAGTGCGAAACTTGAGGTCGGGAAAGAGGAACGCCGCTGACGGTGCGAGTTGATGCAGCACAGCCACGACGACCAGAGTGCTGACAGTGAAACACGATGAAAACATTCTCTTCTCTTCGTCGACTTTCGTCTATCTTATGCTACAACAACACCACACGATTTTCATATCATACAAGAGAACAGTTTTTTCAGTACATTACAGCTAATAACGCAATAACATTTTTGTGCTTAATCACTAGAATGTAGGCCTATGATACTAATTACCGCCACTATGAAGTCTATATATTTTACTAAAATGGGCGATAAATAATTAAAGGCCTAATTAATCTTAACATAAACACCAACCCTAATCGCAACGGTGTAATGATGTTAAGCTTGCTTAGGCTTCCCAGCTCGAGAGCTATCGCTAACACTTAACTTTTACCGCCACCCAAAAGTGGCAGAAATTGATCAAGTGGCGACACCTACACTAAAATCACGTTAGCATTTTTCACTAAAATAAGGAAGGTCATGTTTGGGCTACAGTATGAGTCATCCTACTACACGCATAACAAGCAACGCTCGACGATTAAGAAATCGGCAAAGCATAAAAGTTCGACAAAAATGAAATAGACACAAACGTCTGTCACTGTTCGAGGCACCATGCAGCGCTTAGTAACTCTTGCTTTTAGGCGCTGTGTACAAATTTTCTTTCTTTCTTACTTACATACTACGTAAGAGTAACGAAACTTGCCTACAACGAGACGTAGCAGGTGCGCAGTGACACGTTCACGTTCTTTATATCCACTGCTGACAAACAGTCTGTAGGCGCCGTTGAGCAGAGCGATGTACTGACGTCATCTGTGTAGGCTACTTGCACTTCGTATCCGCTGAACGCACACACGATGACACATTGTAAATCGAATGCATACAGAATGATGTCGCGTGGAAGTTTCTGGCGATATCGTGTTCCACGGTACTTCCGCAGAGTCGTCCAAAATAATTCTGATTGCAAAACAACAAGCTACATAAGCTACATCTGCATGATTGCACCGGTGATACAAAATGTAGATGCGATGAAACTCGATTGGCCATTCCAGGATATAGCTCAATGCATATAATTAGACTGAGATTTAACCTGCATGCTACTGCTGTAGCCGCAAGTTATTACGCGCTATGCACGTCGGTTTGTCCCTCTGTTCCGTCTGAGGGCTTGTAATTCAAGAATGAAAGATGTACTGGTTCCCAAATGCCGACTAAACTTGTGATGTTATTTCGATTTTAAGAGCTAAAAGTTCGAGATCATCAGGCAGCACACTTGTGACAATTTTAATCGTTATAATGCCAAATAGGGCCTGTTGTCAATTTTTACAAGTGAAATCATGGAAATGCACATTTTGAAATATTACAGATTTTTCTGTAGATTTGTGAAGCTATTTTAATGACCAATTTACACTATACCAGTATCATTTGCTGCACTATTCACAAGCAGTTTGATAGACTAGTACTGCAGTTAGCGAATTGTCGGTCTAGTGTTACTAGACTTCAGTTCTGCCTTTGACACCTTAGACCACAGCACGTTACTGACGTTACTCAGGCAGCGGTTTGGTGTCTGCGATTCTGCGCTGTCGTGGTTTCAGTCTGTCTGAGAGGACTCAGAATTTCCATGTGACTGTGCCACAGGGTTCTGTACTTGGGCCCATTCAGTTCATCTTCTACACGGAGGACGTCAGTACAGTTTTCCACCATCACAGAGTCAGGCATCATTTGTTCGCTGACGACAAACAGGCCTACGAAGATACGCATGACGTTAATCATGGATGCACACTCCAGGACTGTCTGTATACGTGACGCTGCACACTGGTGTTCGTCGAGAAGACTCCAGGTCAATGATAGCACGACTGAACTAATCTGGTTTGGTACACGACACTCGCTGAAAAAAGTCTAAAGATGACCTTACGCTTCAAATTGACTCTGGTGTCGTTCATCCTGTCAGTAATGAGTAATGAGTAGAGGCTTAACGTACCACTCGACACTTTATAGGTCATTTCGGAGACGATTTTTACAGGTCAGATGACCCAACCAACAGTGTAAAAACACTGAAGAAGCCAGTTGTAACGCTCTACTAGCTGGACTACCGCAGACAACAGTCGAACCGTTGCAACGAGTTCAAACGCGGCTAGTCGTCTAGTGCTTGACCTTCGTTTACGGGACCACGTGACACCTGCTCTGAAGCAGCTCTACTGGTTACCAGTTGCAAGCAGCAGGATCAAGTACAAACCCTGTTTGCATGCACCAGGTCCACACCGGCCGAGCACCACAGTATCTTGTGGACAGTGTACAGTCAGCCTCTTCTGGTAGCCGTCGACGCTTGAGGTCCACTGACACGGCTAAATATATCAAGCGAACCACAAGAACAAAGTTTGGCGAACGCGGTTTCAGTCACGCCGGTCCAGCAGCATGGAACTGTCTCCAACCACATCTTCAAGCTACATCTGAAACCTCTGTGTTTAAACGTAACTTAAAATCCCATTTGTTCACTGATGCTTTCTCATCATAACTTTGTCAGTGCCCCTAGACAATTTGTATAGCAACGCTAGATAAGTCACTTATTATATTTGTAGGCCTATTTGTACCACCGCTAGGTATTGTGGGCAGATGTCTGGAGGCGGCGAATTTGTCGAATGCTTGATCGTCTAGTTATAGGCTACATAGGCAGACTAGCGAATAGCACAGCACGGGTGTTTCTAAGTAAATCCGCCGAACTTGCCAGCCTACATCGGGCGTTTGTCAATCGTGCCTTTGTTGGCAAACGCGTCTACCGCCTTCCGCCGCTCGGCGTACTGCTTACTAACTCTGCTGATACGGTACATACGCAGAAAGCAAAATACCGGTACACTGCAGGGCGCATGGTATTTGACACCAGGGAGTACAGCGGCAAATGTAGGCTACCTCCTTCATAGCGCTTTCTAACACGACACTCCCAGGCTGATCGGGAGTGGTCGTGTTGGGACTTGGAAACCGATGATGCTATGACGGCAGTAGAAAAGCCGCTGTGCTGACCTACTGTGAGTCTAAGGTAAACAAGGTCTGTAATAACAATGACTAATGCGCCAGTTAACGCGGCACTGCCACTCCTGGCCGCCAGAAACGCGCAATTCTACATTTCACTGTTTTAACTAGTTTTGGAGCTCCGGGTATACAAGAATGTTTTGAGAAATATGGGTTTATCTCGAAAATAAAATTCAAAATGGCACGCATATTGATGGCCGATTTCTACTTCCGGTTCCGATTTGTGACACGTGAAGTCTTTTTGCGACCAGGGAGTACAGCGACGCCTAATGCGTCTGTATACCAAAATAATTTTAGCAAAATTATTAGACAATTTCTTCGTAAGTGTATGGTGACCATTCGGTGTCGTCATGGACCGCACTGTCTACTAGGTTATATACACACAGGCCTACCATATCTGTTGCTGATGTCCCCGATGAAAACGCAATTTAAAATGGATGCCGTTCATGGTTTATTTTTACTTCCGATTCTGGTTGCAGCGTGTGGAATCTTTTTTTGAGGACAGGTAGGCCTAGATGTACACTGCGTCCCAAGAATAACGTCCCACATCTGATTGACTATAACTTTGTCATATCTGAAAACGATCTTCAAAATTCTTCCAGTTTTAGAACGATACTTCATTAACATGACGTAGACTACACAAAAGTTCATAGCTCAATCTAGAGGCGAAACCAAAACTTACCTTTGTTCGTACGTACGTATACATGTACGGTGCTAATATAGTTGACTGTATGGTGGTCACTTTTGTCCGTCAATCAGTCGCACGGTTGCTGAACTTCGCCCCATGACAACTTGTTCACGTGAAAACTAACGTGGCATGTCGTGTTTATTCAGGCACACCACGCTGTCACACTCCCACATGGGCGGATACGGGTGATCATGGTGATGAAGAGCTGCATAGTCCCACACCCGACATCCACACCCGACAGATGTACACGGGTCGGGTCGGGTCGGAATTTTTGTACATTGCGGCGGGTCGGGTAGAAAATTCTACAAAAACTTGTCTATGTTAACTCGTCATTTCAGTGTCAATTGACACTGCTTAATTTTGCCATCTTTCGTCAGTTAATGGTTTTTTACCTCTCGTGCATTTGTGTTTACATTGTTCAATATAAATTTAATAATACTTTAAAATGCAGCCTTTGGCGTCAATAAGAGTTGCCCAATTCGGGTCGGAAATCTGGCAGGTCAGGTTCGGTGGCCCAGGTCACAAAAGTGGACCCGCGGGCATCTCTGCCACACCCACCGGCCCCATTGTGAAGAAGGTAGGAATGACTTTCATCATCATAAGAGATGTAGAACGACATTTTTCGCTCCGTATGTCTGCACTTTGTTGGGCTGCGTTAAGCGACGTAAAACTCCAAAAATATGAAAACCTGTAAAACTTTTGAGTTTTTCAGTTAGTCACATTTTGTTGTCTTACGCGGGCGAAATCTCAGTGCTTGACGTTCGGGGCTTACTCCTCAAAAACCTCATGGATGCTTTTCTCCTGGACCCAAACAGAGGCTCTGTCTCCAGACTCTTCTAAGCTTCTGCTCTCCTAATGCGAGCCCATGTTAAGTTATTGTCATTCGCTTTTCTGTCTTACCAGAATTTCGGAACGGAGCGGCGATCAGGCTTCAAGGTCAGAATTCAAGGTCACCACTCATGTGGCGAAACCAGTAGACGCAGCCGCGCATTAGCATTTACGGTAAGAGCCACCGACTATAACTCAGCGTTGGCTGATAATTCAATTATTTTTAATTTTGAGAAACGTAATGAGCATTCATGGGTCAAGGTTATTAGTTACAAGATGAAAACTTAGTTCATTATGCGGCGCTTTGCAGTGGTAAACCAAAGCTACACATCTACAATGAATGACAGAATAAAGCAGACAAAGTAACAGTAAGCTTCAGGCACAGTATTCATACACAATAAGTTATCGTAACGAGGAATAAAGTTAACAGATCAAATGTCGTCGAAATGTTAGAATGCAGACGGCTATAAAATATAGCCTGAGCGTCTTTAATGTTAATGTGCTGACAAACTGCAGTAGCGCCACTGACTCTATGGCACCGCATCTTACAAACGACTAGAATGATAAGCCGTTAGGCGACTTGGCTGGCTCTCTGCTAAGTCTCAGTCTCATATGCTGAGGTGATGGGGAGAGGTGACAACGAGGGACACGTCAGCGAGACACCAGCAATAGACACTTTGCAGTAATTTGCTATAAATGAATGCATTACGCACATATCAGTACAAGTTATATTCAAAACAATGAAATATTGGAAAATCACGATTCTTACGAATTTAAAACCCATTTTAGAATTCGCTAAGTTCATCAGGTGTAGTGATTCTCGGTGTGTGGCCTGAGCGTGACGTCAGGATCAGACGAGCTGGTGCGACAGATGACTGGCTCGTACCTAGTAGTGCGGCAAGGTTGATACCATTCCCCTGCGCCGTGCACTGTAGCACTCGTCTGGGCGGTCTCATGGCTTCCTGAACCCCTCTCGTCACTTCCCTGTCCCCCTGCCTGCTGCTGTTGACGACGCGCCTCATCCGACATCACATCACTCACCGGCAGCACAGCACACCGCGACTCGACACCCTCAGACGAACGTGCCTGGCGCGCTGCTGCCGCCGCCGAGTGGTAGTAGTAGGGCGGAAACACGAGCGTTCCATGTCTCTCCACGCCATTCTCGTCAAACGTCGGACTGTCATACAGGTGATCCCTGCAGCAGTGACGTACTACTCCAGTGCTGGTAGCACGCTGGTACTGGGTTACGTCCATCAGTGCCGGCTGCCAGACATGTGTGTAAGTGTATTCTCCCGACACCACGCCGTGGCCCTTACAGTAGTTCTCTACAGAGTCGCCAGGTGCCGCCACCAGCTCGACGTCGTAGTTATTCGCTGTCTTACTACCGGTGCTATCGCCGTACAAGTGCATCTCCGTTCTCCTGTAAAACAACAGTATTACTTTGCCGAAGGCCGCGTCCAATCCTTGCGGGAAGTCGCGACCCCATCCGACCTAATGTTCAGGAGTCTTCACCAAAGCAGGACCTCGATCCGTTCAGCCGTGTTTGCACAGCGAAGTGGCATGAAGCCGCGTGACAGACAGACAGACTGACAAACGCCTGGAACGTTGATTGCAATAGTCCGCATCTCATGCATTCGATACAGCCTAACAACAACAACAAAACAGTTAAAATCTACATTTGCTAGGGAAGCCCAAACATGCGCGCTATCACTTTCTGGTGCCTTGACCTTCCAGTTTCCAGTTTTCGGTTTCGGTGGGGGCGAAGTTGTCCTTCGTAGAACCAGGCTGCAGATTGGCCAATAGTCCATCCCCTAGTAAAGCCGCAGGTGTTTCTTACCAGGGTGCTATGAAAACTTCCGTGAGGATGTTTAAAAACCTCAAGAGGTCTCTAACTGTTATATGGTGCTTCTTTCTGTTTCCTCAGGTGCTTCCGTTGGGCGCCTGAGGGTTTCTTAGTACGCTTCACCTGGCTCTGGGCATGCCTTGACCTTGATCTTGACCTATAGTCTTGAAACTCAAACTTGACCTAGATATTCGATATTCTAAAGATGTAGGCTATCTCCATATCAAAAATGAAGTTGCTAGGTCAAGGCTTTCAAACGTTTGAGTCCCAATTGAAAGCGAATACGAAAATCTCAAGGTCAAAATCAAATGTCACCAAAACGCAGTCACCTCTAGCTTTCACCATGGGACATATCGGGTTACACCAGTTTCGAATCAGACGTTACAAAAATCGGTCAACGTTTGTAGAAATTAAAACGACATAAATCGGCGCGTTATTGGAACACGCTATCAGTAAGTAAAGAGCAAAGGTTTGACAAGCGAGTACCACTGAGTAATACCTCTTGCACCAGAGAATGCCTGCAAGCAGAACAAACCCGCAGACCGAGCCGACTACGACGCCAATCACAATCGCCAGAACGATACCTGCACACGCCAATCAATGACGTCACAACAGGTGCGTGTCTTGTCTCAGCAGTCAGGCTAATTGCCTAATAGCGAATAGCGCAACTACGTATACTTCAGGCGTCCACCTTCTGTCCACACACATACTTGAAGACGCCAACACCACTCATCGAATGCACTGTCAAAGATACTGTGGTCTGTGTAATATCATGTATTTGATCAGATTGAGGTCGTGGCTGTTCTGTGGCCACTAGCCACAGATCCGGTGTAATAAATGCTGATATTATCTGCTCGAGATGTCACAAGGTGTTGCTTCGCATTTTCTTCTGAAGATTAGCAACAAATGTGAAATTTACACTTTCGAAAAGTAATACGAAATCGTGCTTGAAATGAAAAAAATATTGTTCGGAAGTTACTTTTCATTCTTGAATGTGACATCTATTCTTCTCATTCTCATATGATAATCACATAAGATTTAATGATGTTATTCCATAAATTTGGTAGCTTCCTTTTAAGTTATGAACCGCACTGTAAAGGATTTGCAGAATTACTAATGTAATTCAGCATTATTTTTGTCGAATTTCATTACTTTGTCTGTGACTTCTTCGGGATATGTGATATAGTGGTAGTAGTTTCATTTAGCCACGTCACTAATTAAAGTACAATTAATACCGGGCGCAAGCCCGGTACGGGCTGCGCCCACAGCAAAATCGCGCGCGTAGTATTTGTATTGTATGTGGTTGGCCGTGCTTACTAGTCTGCAGTTTTTGACTGTGACGAAGTACTGAGTGACCCGTAACGAAAGTCTGGCTGTAACGTTGTACTGAATGATAAAAAATACTTTATTCCGGTGTTTTAGGTAGATAATTAACAAATACGCTGTAACATGTGCCTAAAGATTAGATCTGTGCTCACATTTT
>Ga0126335_1001441_pt1 | contig 13263 bp, 9 predicted proteins | sample OlaspJWI45metaG_FD_108409 | JGI IMG/M metagenome (GOLD analysis project Ga0126335, IMG submission 108409) | Marine gutless worms symbiont microbial communities from Oahu, Hawaii - Olavius sp. 1 OAHU.JWI-45 metaG | ecosystem: Host-associated > Annelida > Digestive system > Unclassified | place... | reverse complement strand
TAATAATAATAATAATAATAATAATCGAGTTTGAGTGATTCGCACCGACACCGTCGTCGACTGCTCTGCGTTGAGGTACAGTATCTGACAGTTAATGGTGGAGCACCTCCAAGACCAATGCTCCCCGCGAAAAACAGCTCCATAGACTTTAACATTAACTGTATTTTTGTATGTTTTTATGTCTTTTTATGTGTTTACTTTGCTGATTGTTTTCAGTAGGCCTGCTGTATTTGCTGGGTCGCTTGTAAACCTGATGTACGTTCCCAGCAGTTTGGTTTCTCAGTTTCTGTCGAATAAACAAACAAATAAAATAAAATAAAACTCACCTAAAATCTAACACTGCCTAACTAATCCCGACCCTGCTGCTGCTGCTGACCCTACGATGATGCTAACCAGAAGCATCAGTGGGGGGCTGTATAGAGTGAGAGTTGTCACTCTTTTGGCCCCAGTGTTGTCAAGTGCAGAATTTTGTGCAACGCAGAAATCTTGCAATGACCGTCTGCAGTCTGTACTCTGTAGCATGTATTCTTCTACTCCGTACGTCACAATTCCGCATCTGGTTAGATCCGTGGTTAACTAGTACGGCTGTATGATGCTTCCTGGATCCCAAATTACCATGGTATCATGGTGATTGTACCATGGTAATTTTATAACCATGCAGCATTACAGTCAACTATACATCACTCGTGGAGGATTTTTTGCTCATTTCACAGAGAAGAGGATGTCAGGGGTGGGGATGGAGGACATGTTTGACCGCAATGATTGACTGACATGACGCCCATTCACCCAATACAGCGATGGCTGCTGTGAAACGCGAATAGGAAATCGGGTTTCCTGATTCAGAATCTGCCATCAGATTCGCGACCGGAAGTACGGATTCCGCGTGCAATGGTGGATTATATAGTAGTGCGAAGTGATGTCGATAGATTAACTACACAGTGTCTGTAGTCAGTTCGCCGTTAGCTGGCGACGATGACGGTGCGTCGGCGTCGGCGGCAACGATGGACAAATCTTGTTATCGGCGGACACATCGCGCCGAGCACCGGAATTGTTCTGTGCGCGCAGCGACAGACGAGTCAATTAACCTTTGGGACAGAAGGCAGACTTGTTGTGCGTCCGAACGACTTTGCCGATCTGCTAGCTAGAACGCCAATTGAATGAGCCCGACAGTGGAAGATAACGTAACGTTTTTTTAAAAAAAATTATACTTCTTCCTAGCTGTGCGCATGAACATCGGCCAAACAGATGACCAACAAATGGCCCAAGTAATTTGGCAAAGGCCGCATCGCATCCGTGGTAGAAGTCGGGATCCCTTTGGTCCTCAAGAGTCTCCACCCCAAACAGGACCTCGATCCGTTCAGCCGTGTTTGCACAGCGAAGCCGCGTGAAGCCGCGTGACAGACAGACTGGCAGACGCCGGGGATCACCGGTTGCAATAGTCCACATGTCATACATTTGATGCGACCTAAAATGGGGCTATGAACTGCTGTCGAATGAAACGTGTAAATTGTACGGTGAGGGCTACCCATACCCATCCCATACGCACAGAAAAAAACCTGTGGGAATCCCCACGGAATCTCCATACCCACAGAACCGGCTAGTCGGCTCGGGGAGCCCCAAACTGTCCGCCATCTCGAAATTTAAATCAGGTCATGTGATCTAGCTATGTCCCAGTTTTTCGACTTAACTTTATATCACTTATTACAACTACCGGTAAAATAAAGTAAACATTGGACCGTTTTGTGAAATTCACACATCAGTCGTGGCATTTACTCCACGTTTAAAGCATTTCCACTTAATCCAAAATCTATTCAAAAAATTCCCATAGAAAGCCCACGGGGATTGACTACAGTTCGTATACCCATACCGTATCCCCATACCGACGGCAACCCTGAGTACAGTATACCTAATTTTCATTTTTAAAAACTTGTACCGACTGCACTGACTGTGATCAGAATATATATTCCCACCCAAAACGAGCTCCTGGCTGCGTCTTCTCCAAGCCCATCCGCTGCTTGTCTACTATTAGTAGCATAGCGACAAGCGACATAGTATTACTATGTCAGAATGTGTCACGCGGCCCAAGTCTTGTGCGCTATGTGCAGTCTGTGTGCAAACGTTTAGTATTCGAGTCGCGTCGTCGATAATGCGATGTATACCCATCGTATACCGCGCGTACTCACGGAACGGTCGGTAGGTCAATTGGGCGCGCTCCTTGAAGCATTCGCTCGCTCTTATCGCATTAACGTCACTCCACTACTCCACGCGCAGTCCAGCTGCAAGGCTCCATCCTTCATCTATACTATGCTTCCAGTCTCCGATCTTCTTCTGCCTTCTTTGTCCATATATTCAGGCGGGGCGCAGCAGCTTGTGCCCACGGTGAAAAGCAATGTGTACTGCAGGCGTGTAGTAAGCGGGGTCAGGCCGGTCGCATGACCCCTAGAATTTTACCCATTGTTATAGTTTAAGCTCAACAGTCACTTAACTATAACTTAGCAATGTTATTGACAACCAAGAAGGACACTGATCTTCCTTTCGACGTCCGAGCGCGAAAAAGAATGTTTTTAACTTCTGAGGAACTTCGCACGTTATTCGTCTCGTTAATTAGCGTCGTGGTTGAAAACACGCGCATGCTAAACAAATATGATGAACATTGAGCTTCAGATGTCACGCTAAACGGTGGGAGCTTTGTACTAGTTATTTGGGGAACTAATCTGGACGGCCATCTGAGGGAGGAAGGGAGGGGGTTGAGCCCCCAACCTGGTTAGGGACAGACGCCAGTGCTTGCCGGAATGTGTATTGTTCCAAGTACCCGTAGACCAGCTCGCAGCAACTGAGCAGCGTCGCCGGTCGTTGCGTATGTCGTGTTCTAGGTAGATTTATCCGACTTTTACGATCGCCGGCGTTCGATTCGTCGAGCGGTCAACGGTCGTTTATGAATACGATCGTTACGACGCAAGACGATCTAGTAGTCCAGTGTTCCGCCTCGGCCTGCACTGTCTGCTGTGCGCCCGCCGTATATTCCTCGCCACTGCAGCTTACGCCTTCATCCCGCGTCGACAGTACAAAAATCTTCGTTCGTAGATAAATTCCAGCTGCCGTATCGCTGCTAATGGCAGAACTACGACGGCGTTTTGTTTGTATATCGTAGTCGGAGACTTAGAATGAGGAGGACTGGGCCGGATTAGTCGCTGGTCCACAAACAGACCACGAGAAATTGTATTCAACAGCGATTTGAAGGCGGCCTACAACGATTTGAACTCATTCAATGTTACAGTGACACTGCACGGCTACTCTTCAGCTGTGTCTACTCGACTAGAATTCGTAACTTGTGCTACAAAATATGTAAAAGTTCGCGAATTTTTCGAAATTTGAAAATGTGTAAAAATTTGTAAAATGCGTTACGTGAACGTGGCTTTCCATAATAATTACATTGATGAAGTGAACTTAAACACAACGTAGGCCTATTTTCATGCTAATTTACATAAGCTGACATTAATATTGGGATGCAACATTGAATGTTCGTGAAATGTGCAATTTCTATGTCATATAACCAGAAATCTAATAGCAATAACAATTTAACGTGCTTCATGCTAACACCTACAATACAAAGGCAGTTTGCAGTGATCTCGTTTATGAATGAATGTAGGACGCGCATTTTAATAAAAGCTACATTCAAAACAACGACGAATTGGAAAATCTCGAACTTTTACTAATTTTCTGAGCCATTTTTAAAATTCATAAACATTAGCGAATTTTTCGTGAGTGTTAAAAATTCGTAAAATTCGCACTCTGTTGATCTAGGCTATAGTATATCAGTCTACGCACTGCAGCAGCAGCAGCAATACGCAATGTTAATTGCGTGTTCGTCCATCCGTCCGTACGTCAGCACTGTCAGCACTCTGGTAACTTTCACAGCCAGCCTGGTTCCAGCCGCTGCCACCACGTAACGAATGCAAAACGTACTACCAACCTCAGCAGCAGGCGTCCTATGTTTAGTTGTCATTGCAGGGACAACGGGTGCACAATGCGCAGTCTGCGAATGCGGGAGCGTCGTGCACTGCGACACGTTGAGATGTAACTGTGTTCTGCAGCCAGTCTGATCGTGCAATTCAGTTACAGCTTCATGTTTGAACTTTGAAGCTTCAAGTCTGATGACATTAGCGTACTATATGCCCTGCCTGTCTAATAAACTGTCAGTTATACACAGCTGTGCCCTTCTGTGAGATCGGGTCGCCCTTAGTTGTTTTTGCCCTGTGACAGGCTCTGTCGGTGGCTTTTTGTCTCCAAGCCGACCGAAAAATATCGTGACCGATGGGCCAACTTCAAAGCGATCTCTGACACAACGAAAAATGAAAAAGAAGATGAATCGAGAACGGCCACTGTCTGGCTGTGACTGTCTAGTCGAGTGGTGTAGCAGACGGGTGCATGTGTAATCTAGCTGCGTTGACCACAAGACTTTGTCAGTCGAGGGGTGTACGCTGATGTACTGCCCAAGCTTGAATCAGTTTACAACGACCAGTTGACTTCTTGGTGATCAAAACATCTGAAAGCTAGATGGAAGTCGACGGGCAGCTGTCGATGGGTATGCCTCCGCCTGTGCGCACATGGGGCGTCTGTTCGGGGAGAGCCCTGTCGGTGTTTGTGTTGAGTTGGCATAAGCATGAAAACGAAACTTCCTTTGGAGGGTTTCAACCGAAGGGGGTGCGTTACTCGGGGGAATGGGTTGTCTGGGGGCCTCTAGCATATACGCATACAAAATTTGAAGTCTCTAGCTTAAGCCTTTCTGGAGACAGAATCACAGACAGACAGACATAACCACATGACATCAAAGTCATATTGCCTATATAGGCGTGCGGAGGCATAAAAGTGCCCAGTTATTCTCCATATTTTATCGCTATACGTATCAGCGATGTGAGTGTTGGTCGGCCTGTAGTATGTACGAGACGATAATAACGCTGTTGTTGCCGACTGTTTCTGCTCTCTACCATTTAGTCTTATTATGAGCGCCGTTCATTTATCAACAAAAGCTAATGGTTCCATATCGACAGACAGTGCAACAGTAGCAGCTTGTGTCTGGCAAATGCATTTCCGACCTTTCAACTATTATAAATCAATGGGCTTCCAGTCTATAGATGTTGAATAGACTGACTACCATGCAGCAGGTCTATACATTTTGACTGAGATTCTAAAGACCGCGAAACTGGCAGTTTATTAGGCTGCATCGAGTGCGTGAGATGCGTACTACTGCGATCGATAATCTCACAGCGTAGGCGTCTGTCAGTCAGTCTGTCTGTCACACGGGCGACTGTTCTTACTGATTCACCAGATGGCACCAATTCAATTCGGCCGTTACTACAACACAGTAGCCATTTGTTGACAATAGCTGATGACCGTAGAAACAGGCAAAGCAGTATAGGTGTAAGTGCATAACTGTGGAAGTATTGAAAGGAAAGGAAAGTACTGAAATTGTTTGGATATTTTCTGCCACAATGAAAGATGACAGACTGGTGAAGACATTGACGCCACGGGAACGGTCGACGTCGTGGAATGCCAGCAATATGATGATGCGTTACTATAGGTTTATTTGGACTGCACCGACAGTGTAAAAATCACAGATCTCAGCTTTGATGTTTTTTTACTCCGCCGGTGCACTGTAAAATGTAAATGGACGACAATGAGAAAACCTGCAGTCTCGTTGTGTAGCGACGCGTACTTTTTAGTGCGGCTTGCTGTTCATTGCAGATACAATTTCTTGTCGTGCGCTGCCAAGCTTACACTCTATCTTAACTAGTACGCGTTACAACAGCGCTCGACGTACGTAACTTAGTGCATAAAAGGTATTTACGAAATTGCGCAAACGAGGCAATGGAACCGAATTTTCATTTGTGAAACTGCGAAATTCCTTGCGTACTAATGCGTTTAAGAAAGAAGGAATCTTTCACGAAGTCTTTGTCGGTTGTGGTTTGGGAAAGTGGCACCGAGTGCTGCAGACAGAACTAGCGCAACTGGCTCCGGGCGTGGGCTACTGTATGTGTACAGTCATTGTTGTGTTGCCGTGTCACGCGTTTGTCGTGATTATTTTGTGCATAATAATAAATAAATGATAAATGACTAAAATAGCGATACCACAGTAGCATAGCCCACTGGGTTATTTGCGGGTGATTTCGCTGCCCGAGAATAGGCCTACTCTTGTGTCTCTGCCTTGCTCAGTGTCTCCCACTTGTTCTTCCATCTATCGAAATATCGCGAACTTTGCCGGTCGGTTCCGGGCAGTGATTACACGAACGTGTATACCTAGTAACGAATCCAGCATCTAAGCGTTATCGTAACTTTAATGGGTGCGATTTGGCTTGGCTTGACACATCGTGTCAGATGTTACCGACTGCGCCGTTATCGCGGTACGCGGCGCCGCGCGCCATCCCGCGTCGAGCTCCGTCGAACTATCTTGCCAATTATTCACTCGCCTACCAGGTGGTTTCGGCAGCACCCGGCCCGGCCCGGCCCGGGACCTCGTCTGGCCGCGCTGCTGGCTGGCGTTCGTGACTCACGGCAGCCCTTACGCTAACTGCGGCCGACTGCTGCTGCAGAGATGATCTGGCTCATCCAGTTTGTAGCATCGCTCTATCGCCGTCTGAGAGTCTGACAGCGTCGTCTCTTCTTTGGTCCAGTTGTCTGCAGAGGCAGCCGCAGCAGCAGCAGCAGCAGTAGATTACTGAATATCACGCCGGCCATGTGAGCTATCTAATCAGCGGTAGGCCTACACCGGTAAAGCTTATATACAGGTAAGCACTTGAATTTCGGCCGAGATCAGTTGCGCGTCTTGTCGACTGTCGTAGATTTGTATGACGTAGATTTACAGATAATGTGTGCAATGACTGCTCGACTTAGCGGTCTGCATAAACCGCACACCGGCCACACCGGCCAAATCAGATATATTTGTGCCAATAATTTCGGATATCTGACTCGCCGTAGCCACGTCTTTAAGGGTTAGACGTATAGCTCTGTCTGTAGTCTGAAGTAGAGTTCCTTCCCGATGCACGTGAACCACTGGGCAGCGCTGATCTTCATTTCAGTAGCCCTCAGTCAGACACCAGTTTACACTGCGATACCACAGATGTGGAGCTAATGCATTGCGTGGTGTGTCTGTTTGTTTCCCAACCACTAAGCTGGTATCAAATTATACTGCTTGGTGACAGATAGGCAGAAGCACATAGGTGTTGACTAAATAACTTGCCCAAGCGGTACCCGGCCAAGATTCGAACCCGTGAACTACTGGCCTACTTATTGTTTTGAGTCAGTCTGGGTCATGCAATTCACGTATATATCGAGTCGGCGCAGAGATCTGGGCCACGTTGTGCGGTGGGATGCGATGTGCCGGTATTGATCAATCATTACTGAATTCCCGGGATTGTCCGTCCGTCCGTCCGTCCCGCCTGGTGACCCATGGCGTATATGACGGTGATGACGCTCTGTCGGACATGAAACTGAGGTAGGCGCAATTCACATAGATTGATCCGCTTGCTCGCCCGATCAGCTGCGATTTTGAGATCCTCCAAGAGTCTTGCAAACGCGGCTGATGACAAAGTTGCCAGCTGAACACGAACACGGAATTTGCGTACTATCTATCTGCTAGTGAAATCTGACAAGAAGCCCAGCTGTTGCTGACAAACCGCCCGACGCTTCGTTTAACTTCACCAGAGGGCAGAGGTGATGCGCGTCGTATTGCCAGCATTGCGTACCTACACCATTTCGTTTGACGCCCTCAGTGAGGGGATCACTTGAAATTGGTATGGGAAAACTAGAATGGCTGGGCTACAATCTGGTGAAGGTCGCGTGATGATCGACTCAGTCGTTTGGGCACAATACATCAACATGACAGACACACAGACATCCACGTCGCCATAGCAATAACCGCCCTAGCGCACTGCATCGGGCGGCAAAAAAACGTAAAATACATCCAGAATAATTTAAAAACGTAAAATTTCGACATCTATTGCAGGCCCGTTAGTGCCATTATTCATCCGTCTCGCCTGCTAATTACAGAGGCACGGACAGACACAGAAGCATTGACGACACAGGCCGATTGAACAATGCATATATATGCCTCTTTCGCGTCAAAACGTGTCACAGTCCTAACCGTAAATAACGGAAGGCGTTTATACGATCCGCAGTCCGGAAGTCCATTGAGCGGCTGTCAGAGTGGCGCGCGTTCCGTGCGTTGGCGTGACGCTATAGTGGGCTTCTGAAAATGCCGATACGTGATTTGTGCTGATTGCCGGCACTAGCAGACGAACTGAACTACGTCAGTGTGTGACGGGCGGGCGTGCATGCTTGTATGGCGTGTCGACTGATCATCATTCTGATGCGTCGTACCATAATCCATCGACGCCGCCCCCAACTTTACCCTACCACGGCTACGCCGCCCACTCTATTTCCGACGCCCGAGGGGGCCCCAGGACGGTTGATAACGCGGCTGTAATCACGTGATAATTGTTTGGCAGCGAGAAAGATCAAATTGTGTCGGCGACAGTTACTGTAATATTGCAAAAGAGTTGCTGACTGCGCTGCCATGTTTTGCCGTGGTTTCAGAGGAAACTAGCTGACTCCAGCCGCCGCTAATAAACTGATGTTCATCTTCATTTACCTGAAGTACTTAGCGGTGATTTACACGAGCAGTAAACCGCGAATATCTCCGAAACTAAGCGAGATAGAGCGACGGTTACTATCAGACGCAAATAGGAAATCGGAGCTTTTGATTCAGAATCTGCCGTCATCTTCGCGACCGCAAGTACGGTTCCACCATTTTGGGCGTTTCCCGCGGCAGAAACAGAAACGTTCTCAGTTCTAACTGGCATCGTGTTGTGGAAACGGCTACAGACGTTGTTTTAGGCTGCATTGAATGCTTGGGATGCGGACTATTGTGATCGATGATTCCGGCGTCTGTCAGCCTGTGAGTCTCTGTCCGTAACGCAGCTTCGCTGTACAAACACGGCTGAACGGATCGAGGTCCTGCTCTAGGTGGAGACTCCTGGGGACCGAAGGAACACTGTATAGGCGCGAGTCCCGCTTTCCCGCACGCATTCAGTACGGCGTTCGCCATTGTTAGCTGGCCCACCACAATGTGAGGGCCAGCTATATAGTAATAGTCCGCGTTGTCTCTCCGTCTCTCTGTCACACGCGAATATCTCCGAAACTAAGCGAGATAGACGTATGGTTACTAAGAAACTAGAATAGGAAACCGGGCTTCCCGATTCAGAATCTGCCATCAGATTCGCGATCGGAAGTACGGTTCAGCCATTTTGGGTGTTTCCGGGTTGGCACTTCGCCCATTCAGACAGAAATGAGCCGGTTGGGCTAGTAAATGTACTGAATAGATCAGTGGGAACAGTCACCAGTCGGCACCACACTGGGCTCCGTGGAGGGCCAGCTATCGTCAAGTCCCATAACGGACGATATCTTGTTGATCTGGGCTCGTGTTATACAGTAGAGTGATAGCGAGATGTGTCTGAACTGCAGCTGAGTGAACATCTTACTCTGCAGTCCGTCTACTGACCGGCACGGCCCCATCACGATGGCAGTTGTCAATCCGATGCTAAGTCCGGCCACTATCGTCTACGCGCCGTCACCGGTCGCCACGACGGCGGCGGCTGCGGCTGTCGGTGCCGGGGGAGCGACGCTGGGCGCCGGGGTCGGCGTGAAGGACTCCCGCTGGCTGACTCTGGACGTCTGCCGTGAGTTTACACGTAACAAGTGCGCGAGGACCGACGACGAGTGTCGCTTTGCACACCCGCCGCCGAACGTTGAGGTCCAGAACGGCCGCGTCATGTGCTGCTTCGACTCCATCAAGGTACGCTCTATATAGTGTCAATATTATGAGTTGCGAGCTATTGTGATCGATGATCCCGTAGCGTAGGCGTCTGTCAGGCGCTATAAAAACTACTGATCAGTAGTTGCTGTAACTGATAGGAATCTGTCTCGTATGAACGCTAGAAGCTATCTACCTGTGTGCTGTTATTTTCGTTGTCATTTTTCTTTTTGCTGCTACTATTATGTTGCGAAGTAAAGCTTCATACTAGGTTTTGACGATGGTTGACCTTGACCTTCGACCTCTGAGAGCTAATTTTCGTAGTCGCTAAATAAAAAATGTACGCCTACATACTTATGTGAGAGTCGAAAGCCGTACGTCATGACGTAATTGCACGTCTACTGGCGATACACATGCATGGCATACCGTAGTAGCGTGTATAGAGGCGTGTGCATGGCCGTGGTGCGGTATCAATAGATTATGCAGTCAGTTCATGGTGTTCGATCATGCTCCACTGAACTAACAGTCCGCAAGCACCGCCAGTTGCAGTGAATGCATTAAAATAAATCGACCGCTGTCGGCCCGAGCAACGCCCGGCCGAAACGATATTTCATCTGAGTTTATTGCAAGAAAACGCGCTCGCACGCAAGACTCATGTCGTGTTTGACGATGACCGACTGACTGAGACTATTGCTGCGGGAAACTGCAAGGAAGTAACTCGCGACTGACTTTAGCTCGCAATGGCAGGTGTTGCGCGTCGTTTGTGATGTTTTGGCCTCTGTATCGACTCATGGATTCCGAGGCAGTAGCGCCTGGAAATCCTGTCTGCATCGTCGACCCCGCAGACACACGTGTCCCCTGTCTGTCTGTTTCGTTCCAGAGGAAAGGCGTCACCTTGTCGTGTCAAAGGCAAAAATGTTCTTTGTTATTTGAGAAGATCACGAAACGCAACGGGACGATTTAGTTTAGTTTATATCTGCGGTTTACTTTTTGATGGAAAATTACGTCCATATTTCCAGTTTTGTCAACTGCTGCCAGACGCAGAATTTTATACACTAAGCAGTGCAGTTGCCAAATACAACAAGTGGCCGAAGTAATTTGGCAAAAGCCGCATCGAACCACCTCCCCCTCGCCGTGAGGATGGGTACCCCCGTCTAGTACAATGTTTCCCCAGGAGTCTCCACCCCAAACAGGACGTCGATCCGTTCAGCTGTTTTTGTACAGTCTGTCCGCGCGACTGACACACGCAGAGATCGTCGATCGCAATAGTCTTTATTCGACACTGTAGTTGAAATGGTCAATTTCGGCGCCGCTTTCTGACTAACATTACGCCCATTTCCAGTTCTCGTTTGTGTTTCAAAGTCGGGTCAATAGCCGCCCGGCGCACCTGTCGTCTAGACCCTGTGTTCGCGCTTGCTATGCTGGCACGCCGCCGCGAAACGACGACAGTTTGGGTGGCGGCCTGCGGTGTTGAGAGATTTATGGGGGGAGGGGGGGTTGGATGACGTCACACAGTATTGGCGGAGGTTTTGGCGAGCTCATGTCGCCAATGGTTCGCTATAGCTGTGATGTCTTAGGGAGTAAGTTTGTAGTGAGCTGGAACGTGGCGTTTCAGGTCCAGTGACGCTGCGTAATCGACTGCCGCGGGCTATCAATGACTGTCGCTGACACTGATTCAGATCGCCTCATAAAGAGGCGCTATATCACGCGTTCCTTTCCTTAGGCTGCATCGAATGCATGATATGCGGACAACTGCGACCGATGATCCCGTAGCGTGATATGTCTGTCTGAAACACGTCTGCGCTCTGCAAAACGACCAGTCGTGTTTGGGGTGAAGGCTTTTGGGCCCCAATGACCGTTGCATTAGACGTGGGCCCCGATCTCCCACGGTGGGGTGGGACATTCGACGCGGCCTTCGTCAAATTACTTGGCCATTTTTTCTTTACGTCAACTGTGCGTGCTTGCTGCGTCATCACAATAACTGCTGTCTCCCCGGGTTGGGTTTTTGTCACATTGGGACCAATTGCGCTGTGCTTAACCTAGAGGCGATTGCCTGCAGTTCATATTGTAACACAGTGGAGTGGTTCTGGTGGGACTGAAGCCTATCTTAGTGACCAACTGGCTTCCTTCAGTGCTTTGACGCTGTTGGTTGGGTCATCTGGCCCGTAAAAGTCGTCCCCAAAATGACCTATAAAGTGTCGAGTGGGACGTTATGCTTCTACACACTCACACTAACACTATCTCTCCCATTGTGTCGCACAGCGGTCTATAGTGTCCCAGGGTCGGAGTTCATTGGCGGCGACACGCAATGACGATGTCATTACGCGACACGGTCACGTGACCCGGCCCACCCACGCTGGTACCCGGTGACTGATATTGCACGGCGCCGTCCGTCCGCCAGTGTTGAGCGATGCCCTCAATACACGGGCGGCCACTGATTTCTGTGTGGCCTGGCGGTCTGAGTGCGTGACTCGCTGGTGCGATGTCAGCTGTCTGAGCTCGATGAGAGACCGATGAGAGCGCGAACGATTGTCTTTTCATTGCCGTTCATTGACGCTTTGTGATATAGTGCCTCTTTATGGGCCAAGGCGCTCAGGTATGGCACGCGTTGTCAAGGGATCACACAGTTTTACCTGCCACCCACGCGTTTATCCACGAATGGAATGAACGATACCTGCCTGTGCTTTCCCAGCCAAAGGTGGTCCTCATTTACCGACCCTGGAGGGATGGAAGGCTGAGTTGACGTAGACATCACCAATGGTGAGTGAAGTCCAGGACCGCTACGTGATGGAAATTACAGTTATTAGCTGCCCAGACCGTCACGCCTCACTGGGCAACTGGAAACGCAGTAGACTATGAGCGTCGAACTCACGACCTTTCGGGCCAAAAGCCGCGATGCTGACCACTGAGCGACCGAGTCGTCCCATGTATACTGTCGAGTGCGGCGCGTGGACGAGCTGTTCTCCGAGAAATACAAGGACGTAATAGTGATGCAGTAGCTGCCTGATTGCAGATAAATATAAGCGTATAATTATCGTACGATTAATGATTAACTGCTAATGAATAACGATGCCATTGCACTGCCATTGACTGCTGCAATTGCTAGCGTCGTATTCTATATAAAAGCGAACAGAGTAAGTAAGTAAGTAAGTAAGTGAGTAAAACGTGAATTTATATAGCGCATATCATTTTTAAAAACCTCTAATGCGCGAAGGCCGCGTCGAGTCTGTCAGATATCGGGATTCCCCGTCTAATGCTGGCGACGCTCATCTATGCAGTCGTTAACTCTCGAATGGATTACTGTAACACTGTCCTGGCCGGTGCACCAAGGTCAGTAACGGACAAATTACAGCGGGTGTTGAACTCTGCTGCGCGCGTTATCACTGGCACTCGGAAGTTTGATCGCGGCCTGGGTCAGATACTGCACGACCAACTGCACTGGCTCGACGTGCCTG
>Ga0126335_1001440_pt1 | contig 13267 bp, 9 predicted proteins | sample OlaspJWI45metaG_FD_108409 | JGI IMG/M metagenome (GOLD analysis project Ga0126335, IMG submission 108409) | Marine gutless worms symbiont microbial communities from Oahu, Hawaii - Olavius sp. 1 OAHU.JWI-45 metaG | ecosystem: Host-associated > Annelida > Digestive system > Unclassified | place... | reverse complement strand
TTTTAAAAAACGTTGGCAAAGTTCAGAGCGGCAAGCAGATTAACAAGAAGCACTTTCAAAATAACAGCAACGAAATAGACTTATGATTTCTCTGTTGCATGTCGAATGACCTGAAATGCCTTTGTATAAACTGAAGACGATACTAGTGACAGTGACAGTGAGTCAGTGACAGTGACGTGGAGTCGCAGGAATGAGAGATTTTTGTTTTGAGAAGCTTGGGACAGAAATTATGAGTAGTTTTGACTTTTGTGAGAAACAGTGAAGGTCATTTGTCAATCAAAATTACTGTCATACTCAATCTGACGAGTGCAGTAAGGTTTTGTTCTTTTGCTTTTGGAAGCTGTGGGAAATGTGTAGAACAGAACTGCAGGTACTTGCAGGAATTTGAAATTCAGTGGGTTCATAAATAACAGAATACTGTATCCAGTAATTAGAATGTAAGAGACCACGAATAGCACAATATTGAAGAATTCACTGCTAGCCTAAAACGATGACAGTTTCTGCAAAACTAAACTGGATGGCATATTCCGAGTTGCCTTGAAGGCCACTTCTTGGGCATCAGGCGTGCAGTTAAACTACACTAAGAAGATGTAACGTTTTTTATTACGTTTACAAACGTTTTTTTTTTAATTTTTGTCACGTTTTTAACGTTTTTTATTTTTATTTGAACGTTTTTTTACATCTATGAAAGGATCTGTAGCCCACCGTTGTCTTCCGCTGGATCCGCCACTGGTACTTAAGTACCCGGCCACTAGCAGTGAAGGGAGTGTCCAGTCTGGTACAGCGGCTGGGACGGCCCAAGCCACCGCCCACACCTTAGATCAGACGATCGTAAATCCAGGTGAACGCGCTTCTCCCCTCGAGTCACCGAGTCGGTCCTCTGGTCCAGCCGTTTCGATCTGCGCCGGCCCGTATCGACTTGCCGACGACAGACAAAACATGGTTAATGTATGCGACGAGGAAGGCTGACCAGCCAGAGCTACGGTAATGCGAGGAGGGGAAGCGATAGCGCCGATTGATGGACGCTGCTCTCCGCGATGGTTGGAATAAAATTTCCGCGAAACGTCGGCGGGGCTGGCGGGCAAGATGAGGCGCGTGGCCTTCTCCGATAACCGGTTTAATCGCCGCGGTGGCTGGGCAGGGCTGGCGTAGCGTCCTCACGGCACGGCACAGCTCAGCCACCACGCACCCGGCGGACTCGCGGCGGCGGCCTTGCGTTGTGTTGGCGCCAGATGGCGTCGATCTGCACTCGTCTGACCCGACGCCGAGGTCATTTATTTCGGTCAGCAATGACCGCATGGTCACGTGAGCAAGCAGCCAATAGCTGCGCGTGCGGTGTGGTGGCCGGCTGCGTCGTGCGCCTTGCATGACGAGCTGCGCGGACGCGCGGGAAGTGTACTGCTGTAGTGAGCTAGCGTAAACAGACTGTGTGACTGACTGCCGTGGTTATATCTGATGACGACAAACTGAGTGATACAGACTCTCTTACTACTTACTACTGGCTAACGTGACGTCTTCTAACGTAACGTCTGTGTGATCTACACCGACCACGATTCGGCTGTGTGGTTCTTCGCTTCCTGGGAAAGAAAGAGAATCGATGGCGGTCTGTGTTCGAAACTACGACGATGGCGGCAGCCGGGCAGCGGTCCGTTTGGTCATGGTCGTGACTGACTGACAGCGTCCGCCTAGCGTAAATCAATGCGGTTTATTGACACAGGAGGCGGCAATGTGCGGCCGCCACAACTGCCAGTCGGGCCCTCGTCGGTCGTCGAACGGAGCGAACGAAGGAACATCGTACATGTACGACAAGTGCGGTGATTAGAGTATACAGCAGAGCGTCTGACTGTGGCGTGCGTCTGCACTGATTTCCAACAGGACGTGGTCGACCTCGGTGCATTGTGAACACGCAGTGAAATGACTACCGTCTTCACTCGTAATCGTAACATTGACGTACGATGAGGAACTTCTCGCGACCGGCGGTAAACGTTCTTATGATTGACTGAGGATAAACAGCTGTATTGACCAGTGTCATCAAGTACATGACAACTGGATTATGTGTCGTACATTCAAATCGGAGCTGACAGTCGATCAAAGCAGTTCTGAAGGTTCTAAATTTGCAGAGAGTTCCGTTTCATAAGATCATAACTTAGAGAGGGAGGTCGACGAGCCGTTTATGCCTATAAGGCTAAGCAAATGCCTAAATCTCTCTAATATGGTATGTAAGTAAAGTAAACAAATGATTATTTATCCTAGATCTACTTTTACTAAGGTTTTATCTACTTCCGGTGACCTGTCTAAACTTACCAGTACAGGAGTTCTATATAAAGAAGTTTATCTATCTATCTATACGTGGTTTATTTGCCAACTACCAACTGTTATCGAGTACGATGGTACAGACATCGTTAATTTACCGCGGCACAACCATGCACGCGCCTAAATGAACCATGGTTCAATCGTGGTTTGACCATCATGGTTGAACCATGGTACAAGCGCGGTTGTACCATGATAGGCACTCTAACACTGGTGAAATAGAGAGGTCACCGGAAGTAACGAAAAACAAAGATAACGTAGATGTATTATTAAATGACTTACACACCCTATTCTGACTAGCCTATGGACGGGTTACCAAATTAACATAGGTTAGGCCTACGCAACGCTGAACAACCGGGTACTGGTAAAATGCGGACGTGCGGGGATGCGGCTGTGCGGATGTTCAAACCTAGGGTTAGGGTTAGAGTTTTGGAGATAGGGTCAGGGTTAGGATTAGGGTTATCCTAGGGTCCGGATATCTGCATCAACATCCGCATTTTACATGTATTGAACGACCGGGTAAATTTGCTGCTGCAGAAACGCGGGCAGTTTGGCCGCCTACGCCTGTCGCAGCCTACAAAATAATGTCACCAGTATTAAATAAGTGAGGTAATAAAATATCTGATCTGTGATAGGCTGCAACATTACAACATGTAAACAGCAGGTCGAAAGCTAAACTACATTTCTTAAGAGTAGTAGCTTATAGAAGTTTAATTGTGGACTTTGATGCAATTTTGCAAAGCAAACAAGAATAGGCCCCGTTGATCGAATACCTCGTCTCCGTTTATCATAGACATTGGTGGCCTGGTGGTAACCCGTAACCGCACGGCTCAGTAGGTCGTATTGAGGCCGCGGTTCGACTCAGGACCATTGCATTTTTAAAAACTGCTTCATGCTTCTGCTCTGTGACATGCAACTTGAACTGATAGCGTAATCGCCCGTCTGTTTAGATGACATTTCACCAATTCTGCTATTCGCATACGAAGCAGAAATAATTCTGAATTACCAAGCTATTTAGAACTGAACTGAAATCAAGATGTCTGACCGAACTATTCTGAATCGAATAAGAAATCAAAATTGTATTATTGTATATCATTTTTTATTATATATTAGGTTTTTCTTCCATAATACACGAATATTCACTCATTCATTCATTACTACACACACGTACTGACTTAACATTTTATTTTCATGCCGATGTGCATTTTACTGTAGACATTCCGTTTGTTACAATGGCGTTCTGTCAATTGTCTTAATAAAGAGCTATCAATCTATCTTAGTCTGTCTATATACGCCTGTCTTGAGACGGGTGTGTATTATGTTACGGCGCTGTCCTCGTGCTGATGTTTCCATCTGTCTGTTGTAACCTTCGGTTTCCGTAAGATTAATCGACTTTTTTATACCCAGTGTGACCAAACTTCGTACACGTCTTGGATTGCTTTTGCGGTCAAAAGTTCAAAGGTCAAGGACACTTCCAGATGGGCGTATAATATTATGACCGGCTCAGCGGCATTCTGGTGTATTTATATTGCGATAAACTACGTTAAGCCTGCATGTACTGGTACCGAGTAGGCCAAAGGCACATTTCTTGAGCTCACGCATTGGACAACTACCCTGTATGTTTTGGTTGGGGCATAGGTGTCTTTCCGTTCGCAGGAGATTATCAGCACCCATGCGATTTGAATATAAATACTCACCCGGAAAGCTAGTAATCGTCACATTGTCTTGCGGAGGGTAGAGGGGCTGAGTACAGTACAAGATTTACACAACTCGTCGGTGGGAGCCGATTATAGGATCTTACGCACTGCAGTCTGACCAGCGTGTAGCAGAAATTTAACGGCATTTAACGGTATTTAAACTGCCTATAAAGTGTGTAGTTTAAATTCCTATTTTTATCCTTCTCTCAACTGTTTCGCGGCCAGTAGCCTACCTCAGGATCGGACAAAGATCTTCAATTATCGAACACAGTGCTCTCGAGACCCGAGATGATGGACTTATCACAGTAAGTGTGGTTGGTCAACGCAGTTTTACGACTGCGTAATGCAAGATTGCCGATATTTCTGCTTCCAGAACGGCTGAATATCTCGCTCTGATGGATGTCGAAAAAGTCGGTCAACGAGCGAAGCCGTGGGGGTGACGGACGGTGAACACTAAACGCATGAAGGCAGGCGAGCGAGCACGTAGAATAACGTATCAAAATTCGGCGAAGCCGAGCAGTCGCACTGGCTGGCCATGAGACCATGGTTGGCGGGCCAGTTCAGGCCCGGCCCGGCCTCTCCGGCGCTGCGGTGGGTCCATCACAGGCATGCCGTGGAGTGGACGGTCGGTCTATCATTAGTGGACGGCGGTCGGTGATCGCCATTACGGACACCGACGGTTCTGAGAATCGCCATAAAACGGACATGATCGTAAACAGTCCCTCCCAATTGTCAATCAGGATGGGTAAGATGACTGCCGCGTGGTGAGTGGGTAGCTTGGCCGAAGGCAGGAGGACCGTGGCCACGGGATGAGGGACGCATCGTCCATGCCGCTCTTCTGGCGAGGCCGCGATAGGCAGCGGCCAGCGGGGGATCGTTGGCGGTCGGCCGTGTGAAACTAGGTCACAGCGGATGAAGCCGTGAACGCACTGTGCTTTTCTTCTGCAGCTGAGTGACGTAGATGCAGGCGTCCACGTCATCGGGTTCGATTTGCTGTGCTTGTGTTCGTCCATTTCTATTTTCGTCCAGTCGTCTGTCGCAGCTTGACATATACGCTGACATCACGTCTCAGGGTGTCGTTATGTGCCAGATAGCGTGCGCTGAAAGTAAACCCCACAGAGAAACGACTTAATTTACTGCATTGCCGGTACTCGATAGACGAAACAAAAGAAACAAAAGTTGAAGTGATCGTGGAAGACTTTTTGTTATGATATTTATTGTTACTAAGCTGTGTTAATTCGTATTGCTGCGTGTCTGTAAGCATCGACCCACTCCGTTTCCTGGACTGATCGTAAAACGAAAACGGACGTGTGCTGGCTGTTTGAGTTTTGAGCTTTTTTGTAGCAGGCTATTTGTGTTAAAAAATATTGAGTTTTTCGTACATTTTTTATTTTGCTACTCGATTTGTCAGTACTAGTGCATTGGATTGTCTGGAAATACACGTCTAGACGTGTCGAGCGGGACGTAAAACCGCACTTAGTCATGCCACCTTTACATACATCTACCGAGTGCACGAGTTTTGACTCGGTAGCTGAATTGGAGCTGTACACCTTTGTGCACCTTTGACTGACTGTTTGTGTTTTTTGTTGATGTTACAGTTCGGTGACAAAAAGACCGTATTTCTACAACTGCGTTAGACTACGACATTACGAGCCAATCATGGCCGGCTGTGAACTGAACGTTGCGCATGCGTTCGTCGCCACACCTTCCGCGCACCGACTGCGACATGACGTCATTGTGACGTCAGCTGACGACTATGACGCGTCAAGGCGGCGGCGGTGCGTCCAGGACGACGAAACGGAAACAGATCGAGGCGGCGTGATGCCTCACTACCGTCTAGTGCCGAGTGCCTTGGGACCAGGCAGCAGCGGCGAGTGGGTAACGCTCAGTAAATCTGTCCTGCTTCAACTTGTCGAACGCATCTGCCAACTGAGCTTCCAGACTGAAAATTTGACAGCAGCCGCTACGACTGCTGCGTGCCCCCCGTCAGCGAGCTCGGCGTCTGATCGTTTCGAGACGTCGTCGACAGCGCTCTCGACTGATATAGTGAAGTCGATAGACACGCCGTCGTCTGGTCCTGAGACTGTGATGCCTGGTTGTCTGACGCCGAAGTCTGTCGCTACCTCGTCAACACCGCCGGCAGATGTCGTCGATATTTCGAACACTGATAGTGCCGGCGAGTTAATGGCTAACAGCCAGCGAGATATCAGCGACGTTCGTACGTCGGATAAAGCGCGCGTAGCGTCCGATGACACTGATGTGACAATCAGTCAAGAGGTAGACGTGGATGGAGACGGAGATGATGCGAATTGTGACGAAAACGACGACGATGGAGACGATTCAGAGGTATTTACTAGCCCAGTGGCCATGAAGGAGCTTATCATGACTGATAATTCGTCGTCGTTAGCGGACACTTCGCTTCCAATGTCGACGTCACCAGACATTGCAATGTCAGAAGATTCAGAAGCTGCTGTTGTCAGTGACGCTGTGCCGGCCGAGACGCGGAAATCGCCGTCGCCGACGACATCGATCCGCTCGACGCCGTTGTTGCATACAGATCGCCGACGTCGTTTACGTGAGCTTCGGCTCCAGCGTCGTCATCGTCATACCGCTGTCACTGGCGACAACCACGACCGCTGCCGTGATCGACGACGCTTCGCGATGCCTCGCCAACCGCCGCCACGCTTTCAAGACCGTCAAGTCGCCGACGTGGAACTACGCCCTGACGGCACGACCACGGACGCGTCTTCGCCGATGCGGCTGCCTGTTGGCTGTCGCCATGGGCGAATGCTGCAACCGTGGAGCGCACTGAACAAGTTGGTCGTCTGTCAGTTGGTCGACGTCGTGCTCAGTCAGGAACTGACGTCAACCACCGCAGCCTGGCGATCAGCGACGGCGTCCAGAGAGAAACGACGTCCATCGGGTGTCATCTGGAATCCGGCGATAACTCCTGAAACGCGCGAGTGTCGCAACCCGACACCGCCGCGGTTGTCACAGACTGTCAGCGACTTGTCATCACTTGTTTCTGCCGAGCATGGTACGTCGACGCTGTTACACTCGTTGCTCTCTCCGATGGCGGCAGCAGCTGCAGCGGCGTCAACCTTTTTAGACTGTCGGCGGTCGGAAGTGTCGGCTGCTGACGCCGAAGTTGGCGGCGGTTCGTTGGCGTGGACGCTGTCTCAGTCGTCGACGGGACGACGTCGGCACCACAGCGCTGCCGCCTCCGACAACTTCCGCGTACCGTGGACTTCGCCGTCTTTCTTCTGGTACAACGTGCCTCCGTCTCAGGGAAACTTCTTTCTGATGCCTGACGCCACTAGTCGCCCGTGCTATCGATGGATCAACGCTACGTTGCCGCCGACGTCCGTCTCTGGTGATGCTTCTGCTCTCGATTACCGGACACAGACGTTGGACGCCGGTGGATGCCTGGATGCAGTTGATACTGAAGCTTATGTAGCAGCAGAAGCCGTGCCCGCACATCCCAGTCTGACTAGGACACGCGACAGTCGACCGTCGACGCCTCCCGCTTCTGTTTCGAGTCAGCACGGAGCAGGTGCGCGACTGAAGTGGGTCGTTGTCAATAAAACGGACGTGTGCTCGCTGTTTGAGTCTCTGGCGTCGACGATGGTGACAGACAGCGACGAGAAGCGAACGTCGTCAGAGCCGGACCACCAACCGATGACTGGCAGCGGGACGTCGGGCACTGACCAGGCCCCGTGTGTGGTCAGCGCCGCCAGCAGCGAGCCGATCAAGTGGAAGTCGACGTTGCTACGACGGGCTCGAGCCGAGGCGCAGACACCTAAACGCTCGGACAGTGACGATGACGCTACAGAGAGTACGCGCGTCCTGTTTCATGTCGATTTCTAACAGCGTGTTGGCGTTAAAACTTGTTCGTAGTCGATGTCATTCTATTGCAACCTTTCTCATTGTTACTTCTGAAACTTGGCAGTGTATTTTGCGCGATCAAGAGTAACGTGAGAGTCTGTTGAATAAGTGGTTTTATTCGTTTTGCCTGCACGGGTGATTTCACTCGCAAACGCAAAAGTAGCAGAATTGTCTGTGAGCAGTAAGGCCATGAACGGAAAAGTGGGGGGATTTATAAAAAATACATTAAATGATAAAATGTCACTTGAAAGGCTGTGAATGCACAACTTATGCTAAACATCTGTCGCTCTCTTGCATACTGTTCGTCACAAAACTTTGCATCTGAAATACGCATTTCTATAGCGGGCGTGAAACGCGTATTGTTATTGAGCAAATTGTCTGTTATTTTTTGTTATTGTACTGCGTGGGCTTTATGTCTAATATATTGTCTGTATAGAAATGTTTCAGTTGTATACTGCTGACTTTGCTCTAAGCCTGTATGCTGTTTGTACTTGTTTTTCCTCTCTGTTTCAGTGTCGATGTAGCGAAACCGATTGAAGTTGACATTTTGAATCTCGTCGTCACGAAAATCTGCCTTTGTGCTGTTGGCACACGTCTGCGTACATATTTTCAGTAATGCATATTGAAATAGCTTGATTTTAACGATTCGTCTTTATTTGTGTCAGTGCGAACTTGTAGCTGTAGCCTGTAGTAACTGAAGACATGGTATTATCTTTCGATTCCGTTGGAAAAAGGATATCCCAAAATACACACAGAGGCACGTTTCTCAAGCACGAGCGTAGTCAGAGAAAAGTTCTAAAGATATAAAGTACAGTTTTTTCGTCTTACATTCTACAGATGTGAGAAAAAATAAATTAATAGTTAGCATGCATAAACTGAACGACCAGTAGAGAAACACAAAGTCATACGAAATACAGAAATATGAAGAATACATAACCATACCAAATTATAGACCAGAAATGAAGATTGGCTACAATTAAACGGCAGATCTATAGCGAATCAAAAATTCTGACTACGCTTTAGTTCTCGAGTATTCATGGAGTCTTGCCAGGGCCTTACCATCGTAAATCACTTTAAATTTGAGCGTTTTGTTGATGTATATTTTCTTCATATTCTAATGCTTTACTCGTAGCCTGTAGCGTTGTTTTTATTGTGCTGATATGACTGTCGTCGTTGGTCGTTGTCATCATGTAATATGAACGTTGCTGCGATGCTACTCATGAGCGTCCTCAGAGGACCGGTCCTCGTAATGCTAATAATAAGGGTCATTTTCACTTGCACTGCGCTGCGCGTTGCGTTACATGGGGAGCGATAGTAAAAGGTAGAAACACCAGCCATTTCAGTGGTAACCGTTGCCACCCGCCAGCGAGTGCGATGCACAGCATAGCGTAGGTGGAAACTGGAAACGGATCTTTCTTGAGCTTGCTGGTTGCTTTTACACGCAAACACAGTAGTGTTATCAGATGATCTCAGTATGGGATTAATTGTTCGGCTGCATCGAATGAATGACATGCAGACTATTGCTACCGATGTTCCTCTTTGTCTCTCTGACTCTGACACGCAGCTACACTCAGCTTCGGTGTGCTAAAACGGCTGAACGGATCGAGGTTCTGTTTGGAGTAAAAACTCTTCGGGGCCCAATGAACATTGTGTTAGACGGGGGTCACAATCCCCGCCGCGAGGGGGAGGAGAAGCACATTCGATGCAGCCTTTGCCAAATTACTTTTTATATCGGTTCTCTATATGAAAAGAACGGGAATCCTGTCTGTAGGCCTATCTATTTTTGTGCCACTGTCTAGTCGACTGCATATGGGTGTTTCACAGTTTGACTGAGTTTTACGCAGGTTGAGTTGAGCAAGGCAAAGACGCCAAGTAGCAATGAAGATATTAATATGATACCAGTTTTGTAGATTGTTTAAGTCTCATAAACGCTTGAATACCAACTGTGTGAGAAATCGAAAGCGGTCTGTTTCGGTCTATCTTTGTTAATTATAGCTGGAACTTGTTTTTGGTACTTTTTTGCTTGAACATCTACGTCGTTAATATATTACTATATGTCTTCGTCAATTCACTATCTTTCGCTCCAGCGCATTACCTACGTATATGTCTAACATGCTAGTACGGAAATTCATTCATGTTTAATGTCATACTACACGCACCAGTGTTTATGTGAAAAGTGAATTTTTGCATCGCGAAATAGTCAGTGTCTATTATTTCGCTGTATTTTCCGCGTAGACTAGTGTTTTTACTGTGTACTGACAAACTGTGATTACAAGCTATGCACGCTATTGATCGTCACCCATGCAGAGCTCATTTAGGCTATTGCTGATGGTGTTAGGCGTATAGAAATTTAACTGACACCAGACTATTGACTTTATCACTGGGTAAAGCATTTTGCGATCGTAGCTGTCGTTTAAAGTAAAATGAAATGATGCTGTAAAAGGACTTCTTTCTGTCGTTTGTGACTTGCAAGCCTGTGGACTATGTGTAGTCTGCAGTGTACTGTACTGCAGAGCGGTGTTCCGCTGCTAATATTTGGGGAAGGCATTTGCCCCTTTCCTATGTCCCTCTTCCCGGTCACTCCACTTCTCATGATGATGTTGACCACTTCCAGATTTGCTAAATGTTTATCAAAATTTGCAATTGTTAAAGGAACTCAGATCGCATAATTATATGCACCTATATTTTAACAAATTACTATAGAGTCGCTTATTTCGACCTTTTCACTTATCTTAACCCGGATAAAAGCACCTTTAATTTAGCAATTTTAGTTTTCTATAACCCTCAACTTTTTCTCACGCTGCCACTACGTCAGAAGTTCTGGAGCCGTTCATGGAACTGTTAACACTGTCTCTATGCGTCATGCCTTCGAAACTGCATGCTCAATTATAGTGAGGTCGTGAGTGGCATACAGTTACTGTGAAAGAACGTCCTACATGACCACTTAGAGCATTACGTAGCATTGTACGCTGTGTTCCGAGAAAACAGCCCATTGTGTTTTTTTGCATATATATGGGTATTGAAATACGAATTATTTCTTTTTTGCTAGTGTCAGTGTTCGCAGACAAGAATTACTGCAGCAGTATTATGTCCGAAATTTTTATTCAAATCTCGGTCAATTATTAAACAGTTACGCAAGAAAAGGGAGTGTTTTTCAAGAGAATAAATCGGTGTTTGCTTGATTTGGATTGGATAAAAGTCTGGTGCGAGTAGTTGCTGCAACTGTTTGCATGCAGGCTGAGTAAGATGGTAACGTTGCTGGTGGTATAGCGTGAAATTTCCGTGTATTGAATGTATTGCGAGCGTTTTAGTTACACAGCAGTAGCTTCATCCATGACCGACTGGAGTGTACAGTGCGTACGTAATTTAGACGAATGTTATTATATTTCATTATACACTGACGATGAGAATAAACCGATTTGCGTCGTTTACAAAAGCCTGCGAGTTTTTAATTTCACCAGCCAGGGTGGGGCACTGCGCCTCGGTTGTGGCTTGGCAAGTTAGCGTGTCCTGGAATTTCAATCGACAGTACAGACTGGCGATCCATGTGTAAATCAGCAACACGAGATCTCGAAGCACGACGTGTCCGAGTTGGAGGCAAAACGTGATCTGCGAAAATCTGGGCCATCATTTAGCAGCAACTTTCAGTGTCAGATCTGCCAACGGACAACAAATCTCACTCGTGATGATGAAACTCGTCGCGTCAACGGCTCAGTCCATGACCGTGTCCATGAAACTTACCATTGTTTGCATATAATGGGCGTTTGCGTTTCCGTAAGCAGCGGGACCCCAAATGGCACACGAGTTTTGTCTCTCCTCGTAAACATGATTAAATGTTTCTCTGCAACGTTGAAATACACTCCTGGTCACTAATTGGTCATAGGCCGGCGGTGTAGCTAACTTGTAGGCTGATGTGTTAAGAATCTACTACGTGGAAAGGATCGTCATTCATGATACGAATTAAAAACGCGGCGTCACCTCGCAGGTCCTTAAAGGTAAAGTTGTTAGCCACTTGATATAGCGCCTCTTTATGAAGCAACCTCATCACAGAAGCGCTCAAGTATGACACGCATTGTCAAGGAATCGCACAGTTTAATTGCCATCCAGGCATTTATTGAACCTTTGCCTTCCCAACCGAAGTTGGTTCTCATTTATCGACCCGGAGGGATAGAAGGTTCCTGTACAGACGCTAGTGAAATAGGAAAGAGCTCGTAGTTCGTATAATTACGACCAGGGGCGTCATTTACGGGGTACTGGGGGTCTTTGCTGGGGATCTTTTACCCCCCCCCTCCCAAGATTTGTGAAGTGACAAACTTTTGCTGGACGCAGAAATTGAAAATGGCTCTGCAGTGTGTAAAAATCAACAAATTTCTGTAATATCGTTATATAGTTGGACATGTTGGACGCCAAGGATTGACTGAAATAACTCCGCCGCTTACGACGTCGTTTGTTTGGCTCCATATTTTACGCCGACACATCGCGACGATTGGCGCTGCTACTACGGCACTTGCTGCGATCACGTGATTTACTTGTGAAAGTTGTTACCATCACAAATACGTCTATGGTTGTTTCAGGCGTGTTGGGTACGGGTACCTCCTATCTACGTCCGTTTTAGCTCGGATATTGCTACAGAAGACAAAGTTATTGATCGCCTTTCTTGGTTGAAACATTATATAACAAAACCGGTGAATTACTGCAGCGCGAAGCTGTTGTGTTAATCGCGCCCAACGCTCCGAAGTTTATGGCCGAAGATCCGCTCGCTATTGACCATCGTCGACTATAAAGACTGCCTGATTTATTGCTAGGCGATTGCTGTGCTCGTGGGTAATAAAAAATGCTACGTCGATACACAGGATACCGGGCCACGGCAGCTTGCGTCGACAGGCATGTGTGTTGCCTATAAATAACCCGGCTGTCCTGTAGGCCTACCTTTGTCCATATGGGTTTACGACCCGGACCATGACTTCTGCTTTCCAGATCATCATCGGCAACACTCCTGATTTTGTGAAGGTCTGTTCTTCTGTTCGCTAAATAAGCGACTTACCAGACTGTCTTATACAATACGACACAATATGCAAGCAAGCCATTTTATGTGCGTTCTGACTCAAGATAGAGAGTAGTGAAATGTCTGAACGGTCGTGCACCGAACTATTTGTCGAACCATGTCATCCCAGTCAGCGCTATTGTGTCACGGCAGCGTCTTCGGTCGGTCAACAGAACACACTGGTGGTCCCACGTTACAGATTGACCACATACGGCCGTCGAGCATTTTCTGTTGCAGATCCCACAGCGTGGAACAGTCTTCCTGTCGCATTTAGGGACCCGACAATCAGTGATGCCTGCTTTCGACGGCATTTAAAGACAGTTCTGTTTAC
>Ga0126335_1001439_pt1 | contig 13268 bp, 12 predicted proteins | sample OlaspJWI45metaG_FD_108409 | JGI IMG/M metagenome (GOLD analysis project Ga0126335, IMG submission 108409) | Marine gutless worms symbiont microbial communities from Oahu, Hawaii - Olavius sp. 1 OAHU.JWI-45 metaG | ecosystem: Host-associated > Annelida > Digestive system > Unclassified | place... | reverse complement strand
TCCTTTGTCCATATCTTGCCAGATTACATCGTGGGACCTCCAAATCTCCGCATACTGCTGACCGTAAACCACATCGCCGCTGAATTGCTGAGACTGGTACGCACATCTCGGTCAGATACAGTGGAACTGCCTGGTGAAGGCACTTATAGATAAGTAGGCTGACCTTATATTCAATACGTTGCTGCACGGTTGTAGTTGGCCACAACCAAAAACCGACTAGAAACAGTCAACGTAAGTAAGTGTGTAAGGGCTTAACATCCCACTCAACACATTATAGTCACTGTGCAGATGGTCTTCAGAGCCAATCTTTTGGCTGCTACTAGCTACTGATATAAGTTTCTCATTTCAGTGTAAACAAAAAGAAAATGTTGTACACAGTGATGGTGTCACATCTAGTGCTCTGAGTAACAATCGGCCAAAGTGATTTGGTAAAGGCTGCACCGAATGATCCCCACACAGTGAAGCCGAGCTGAGCCGCGTGACAGACTGACCGATAGGCAGCGCGTAACAACAGTATGCATCTCATGCATTCGATGCAGCCTAATAATGTTCAACAAAACAAGCATATGCAAGTTGAATCTTACTTGTTCGTCGTCATCGTAGTTGGTACAAATCTGTGCTAGAACGGAACTATGCTGGTCCACTTCACATTTACCATCGCCATGATCAGTAGCAGCAGCAGCAGTGGACGGCTGCTTGGCTGACAAACTTTCCTCAAGTGCTTCTGCTCTATCACCTGAAATGATGACTTCGTTATCACGCTGCTGGCTACCTTTATCAACTTCATCATCATTTGTGGACTTCATCTCCTTCTCCGAGCTAATTTCATGTTCTCCAGCAGTCTTATTGTCTTCTGAATATTCATTTGCCCCCATCGTTCTGTCGCTGTCTGAGCACTTTTTCTCCATCTCTGAACTAGCATCCAGATTCTCATAAGACTTTTCTTCCACTTCTGTAGTGACAGTGTTGCTATCAGCTGGCTGTTCGTCTGCTGTGCCATTATCTAATGATATGATCTTATTATCGTCGTCTGCGTCACTGGTAGCAATATCAGTAAGTATGTGTCTTAGTCCTGCCACACTGTCCACCATGCCTATGTCGTCATCAGCCATCAGCGACAACTGCATCAGATCATCAGCATCAGCAGCCTAAAACAATCACCACTACAGCTGTTTTCACCAGCACAAAAAGCATAAAATATAATATAGAGAGAATATAGTCAAATCAAATCACTTTATTTGCAGCCTCACACAGCCATCAGGTCGTTTACAAGGTACATTTTCATAGACTGCAGGTTGCCACAGGGCATAAAGCCTCTTGCGTGACACCTTATTCTAACACAACATACAAAAATACTAAAATCCATCAGTTATCATCATAAAACTAATATCTGCTTCATACAATACACTACTGGCTAGTTATCTAACAATGTCGATACAATCTATTCAAATCTTGATAGTAAATAAAAACCGCTCAAGTCATAATACTGCGAAAATGATCATCACACGCAGGAAGATTATTCCATTTCCCGACAACACACCGACAAAAAAGTATTTTTTGATATCAACCTGACTGTTACTCAAAAACAATTTAAAACTGTGCCCGAGTTATACTATTTACGTCACAATGTAAAAAATTTACCTGAGTCAATATTAATCAGACCAAAGACAATTTTATATGTTAAAAGTAAATCCTGACACATAATAATAATAATAATAATAACAAAATAATAATAATTTTCAACAGGCGTCTTATTTGGCTGCAACGTCCCGTCATAGCGGCAACTGGCTATTCGCTCTAACAATTGCATCTTGCAGTTTGAAGCTAGATGACGAAGCTGTCAGACTGGCTGTCGGCTTACGGTTGGGCCTCAACCTCTGCGTCCCGCATCAATGCCGCTGCGGAGCACCAGTTGACGCCAGTGGCCTGCACAGCTTCGTCTGTAAGCAGGCACCAGGCAAAACTGCTCGACACCATGCTCTTAACGACGTGGTTGCCAGGGCATTCGCCGCAGCCGGCATTCCAGTGTGCAAAGAGCCAACTGGTCTAAGCCACACAGACGGTAAACGTCCAGACGGCATGACACTGATCCCATGGTGGGTGGGCAAGTAATGTAACAGTAATGTACACAATGTAATAAACACAATCTTCAGGAATAACACGAGTGAATTTCATAATAAGCTACTGACAAAGTATGTTTTGCATCACGATTTTCTGTTTCATACCCTGCATAGTAGTAAGATAGTAACAGACAGCTTGACAGACATGAATGTACGGATATATGCACAGACATGACAAAACACGCAAACGGACAAAGTGGCAGCAGAGAGACCTGGTCTGCACCAAGAAATATTGAGTCCATCGTAGGTTTAGTAGAGTCGGCAATCTTGACCGTGGTCCACTTGGCAGCTCCAGTTAGTTCAGCTGGCACAGCATCACTGGTCGTTGACGGGGATGCTACGGAGGCTGCTCTATAGCGACGACGACGTCCTCCTTTTGCTGATGCCACAGTGTATGATATCAACATTTCAATCAGCACTACAGGTCGTTGCTGCTTAAAGTGCCTTTGCAGTAGCAAACATGTTGAATGACATACTGGACATTATGAAAGCACTAACACATTGGCCAGTGTGACGTCACTATTGTAGTAATAAAAATGGACAGTAATACTGAACAATAAAATGTAACATAAATATCTGACTGAAATTAAACAACCTAACAGTCACTGCCTTCAAAAAGAGTCAAGTTTTCAAAAGATTCTCACACTGTCTTGCAATCGATAATTCGATATTATGAAAAACTCTGGGAAGTCAAACTTGCATACTACTAGGTATTTAGTAAGCCTACCAGCCAGCCAACATGGAGTTGTATGCTAGCTCAACTGGACTTTGTCCTCGCCAGCTCAAAGGACCAATAGGATGAACTTGACATGATGAATTTTGATCTATGCAAAATCGACTTTTTTCTGTACCATTGATCTATTTTCTACACATTACAAATGTTACGCTGTCTCCAAGAGGCCAACACTTGACTCAAAATGAAAAGTCTAAAAGAAAAATCACTCAGCAATCTGTTGCGCAGATTTCTGCCAAGCCTAAACATTAGATAATAAATATCCACCCATCTTAATTATCAGTTTTTCTGCTGGACATTTTACATACATCCTGAGCCACACGCCTTATGAAACACCACATTTTGGGCTGCTATTACAAGTCAGGCACAGACTTTAACTCTCCGTGCATCACGCATCTGTTCCGATGAAGAATTCAGACAAATGATGAAACCATTTCTATTCAGACTGATTAAGTCTGCCCAACATATCAGTGGTGGATACCACTATGCATTATATGAAGTCACATCTATGTTACTAACATTACTGCTGCAGTCCTCCTTCACCAAATCAGCAAACTCACTTCATCTTTTGTTCACAGTCTTAACCACGTTCCTCACTTTACTCGTCAGCCTCCATTGTTTTGTAATTACACATTCACTATGCAGTCAATGAACAAACAGGCAAACTGCCGCACAAACCTTTTCGTTTGACGCTCGTCGCGACTTTATCCAGCAACTCCGAGATGACTTCAGATGCAGCTTTCTCCGCTGGAAACATCTCATCGAGAATGGAACTGATGATGTCTTCAGCGATCTCTACTGGATTCAGTGCTGTAATGCCATCATCATCATCATCACGTTTTACATTCAGCAAGCAAATACTGTAAAAATTCAACTATAATTATAATACGCACACACACTTGTATAATATGCACCTGACTTTGAAGGGAAAATCGTGGGAAAAGTTAAGTTGATTTGTACAATATGCACCCATTCTACACAAGCAGTTCAAAGTGCTTTACTCAGCAAGTTTAACTTATTGCATTGTACATTTCTTCATTAAAACCACAAAAATTTACGAAAGTATTTCACTTTGATTCAACCAATATCTTTTGTGTTTATAAACAATGGACTTCCAGTCTGGCATGATACTTCTCACCTGCAATCAATTAGGAATGGAGGCATGAATCGTTTAATTTACTATTCACTTAAACGAAACAGGCAAACATTTAGCGTAGCTTAATGCTACCGCATTTTATTGGAGATGGCAATAATACCATGCTAGCATTCATTGCGCAGAAAAAAACAAGCTGCATTTTGACAACTTTTATTAAATGAACATAATGATGATGATGACAGTAAGTACGGGGATGCAGGCAGTTGCTACGTAGGAATGAAATGCACACACGCTACGTCACTAGGCACATTCAAGAGGCGGCTTAATGAACATTATTTGGAGCTGCTGCAACATTTCGCGAGTCTGGCGCTGTTATACACGACTGGACTTACTTACTTACGTCGGGACAACATTTTTAGCTTACTCGGTCCATTCTGGCGTCACACAGATCTGTTATGGTGAGCCAGCAGATTGTTTATGGAAAAATACTATAAGAATGTGTAATACAAGAGCATATATTTGGTACCCTAATGATTGTTTGGCGAGAATTGTTTATATATGGCTAAATATAGATATATTACGCATCGAAACTGTTTCGGATTATTATGACTTTTTAGTTCACATGTATAATGCGCACTGTGACTAGCAGGCCTCTACTTTTGGTACAACTTGTGTGCATTATAATCGCATTTTTACGGTAACATTGCTAACCACAGAACCTACGGCAAACCCATTATTACATCATTGCAGACAGATGCACAGTGATGGCACAGTTCGGTTGCTTATATATGCTTCTTTTGTCTACAGACGGTAGTCCTAAAACCATGCCATTCTAATATCTGGACAACTTTGGACAAGTACTAGGAACTTTAGCCAAGCTGACAAAACATGGCAAAACAGAAAACGATTAGCAACTGATAGAGTGAGCAAGTAGAGGAGGCTTAACGTCCCACTCGACTGATAGAGAAAACAGAAATGCCAGCGACAAAGATAATGTTTCATTTTGATCTTATAACGACGACACAGGCATGGCAATACTGACGTGGTGGGTGAGTAGAGAGCCTACGTGACTTGACCAGACCGAGAGCCCCGAACACTTTCTGTTGTGTCATCAGCTCACCTACAATTACACAGCGACACACACTATTATCACAGCTTCTAACCTTCTGAAACTGACAACAGGCAGACTGCACAATGTACACAGTGTGCTGTACTGTTCTTACTTGGGAAACTATCATCAGCTATCCACGGTGCACAATTCAAAGATGTAAAATTCAATGGCCTTGAGATATAACAGATCCGAAACCAATTTTAGACTGGCATTGTACCTAACCTAAACGGACCTGGCCAGGTACATTTTTCCCAGCCCAGCTACACACTAGGCATTGCATTAACTAACATGTAGTAAAACAGTACTGCTTCTGCAATAATCGAAACTCCGTGCTGAAGCAAACTTTACTTACATGCTTACAAAATACAGACGAAAATACAAAAACACACACTCAGCGTCTTCTACATTTAATGCCACGTAGCTGCAACTGCAAGTTCACTCTATCAAAAAATAAACGTATTAAACAAAAGATGTCCTCTAGCTAACTGTCTCAGGCTGGATGGGACTGGACTGGCCAGACTTACGGGGTTCTTGGATCTGTCAAACTCTATTTTGGCATCTCTACTGGCCTCAGAAATGTTTGTGAGAAACTGCCTAAGTCCCATCATGCAAAAATATGCAGGACAAAACAGCTGCATTATCAAGCCTTGACACTCCACAGCACAATTAAATGGCTGAACCTACACCATGATACAAAAAATGTCCACCTTTTTCGTTCTACTGTAGTTGCTACAAACAGTGACTGATTTCAATAAAATTTGACACACAATATACCGAGGAAACCTGGAACATAACAACTGTTGACAGGTCCACTTCACATGCATAATGTTGCTACATTACCTTGGGAAGAATTAATTTGTAGTCTTAGGACCATCCAAGCCAATTTGCTCTGTCAATGGAGCTGTTAAATCGACTTGAAAACTTGATGATAAGATATGACCAACGATAGATCTCGGCCGCCGGTCCCCGACTACGGAATGACCTTCCACCTGGATTATGGCAGCCAGGACTTACCTTTGACTCTTTTAAAAAGTCTTTGAAAACACATCTGTTTGGCAACCGAAGCGCTTAGTGACTCATTTGAGTATATAGGCGCTATATAAATAAGTCTATCTATCTATCTCTCTATCATGCACGTCAGACAACTGATTTACTGCAGCGTGAGAGTATGAAATTTATCGGTCCGGACGGCCAATAGCCCGGATCTTAATCCGGCTGATTATCGCATATAGGGTGTGATGCAGGATCATGTACATCAGATGCCAATTCAAGACGTGGCCAATCTGAGACAATGCTTGGTTGACACTTGGAGTGGCTACTCGCAAAGCATTGTGGGTGATGCCAGTAATGAACGGCATACGATACTTCATGCCCGAGTAGATAAAACATTCTGAACACTTGCTACAATACTACGACTCTACTGTGCAGAAAAACCAGATAATTCTCTGATTGCACAATAATGTGTAATTATGGTTGTTAAAATCACCATGGTGCAGTTCATATTTTTCCCAAGGTACAGTGAAAACAGAACATAAATGAATAATTATTATGTTGCAAATTTCTTCAGTATACTGTGTGCCAAATATTGTAGAAATCGACCAGCATTTGTGGAAACTACAGTAGAATAAAAAAGATGGACATTTTTGGACCACGATGTAGTACCGACACTAACCCACACAATGGCAACTGACTTGACCACTTTAGACATATCTTACACTTAATACGACAACAAATCTAAAGAATATTCCAACAAACTTCGACAGGAATGTGAAGAATATCAGCATACATACGCTGCAAGCCAGCTTCACTGGCACTTCTCTTATGAGTGTAACATGTCGTTTTGTTACAAGAAACCAGATGATTTGCTGCAACCACACAACATTTAAAGGTAACGGTAAAGGTAGAGCACACTTGATACAGCAACTCTTTATGAGCCAACCCCATCACAGAGGTGCTCAGGTATGGCACGCATTTTCAAGGGTTCACACAGTTTTACCTGCCTGCCATGCGTTTATCCACAAATGGAATGAACCATACCTGCCTTTGCCTTCCCAGCCGAAGCTGGTCCTCATTTACTGACCCTGGAGGTGGACGGATGGAAGTTATGGTGAGTAAACAGTCTGCCCAGGACCGCTAAGTGATGGGTATCACAGCTGTCAGCTGTTCAAACTGCCATGCCTCACTGGGCAACTGAAGCACATTGGCTACGAATGTCGAACCCTTGACCTCTCGGGTCACGAGCCGTGACGCTAATCACTGAGCCACCAACTTTCTGTGCGAGAACACAAAATTTCAGCTTGCCATACAAAAACAGCAACAAAACATAGAGATACCATCATTTTCATAAATTCGTAGCAGCATAACCAAGTCACTTGGTCATCACAGTCTATAATGAGATCAGTGGTTGAGAACTGTTGCAATCATCACTTTGCCACATATCTGACAATGTCGTGCAGTAAGCGAGTGAGTCGAGGCTTAACGTCCCACTTGACACACTACAAGCAGTTCGACGACATACAAAACCACGATCAACACTAAGAAATACCAATAAGCCGTGAGTTACGTACCGATGACTGATCCGAACCAGCTGCTGTATTCACAGCTGCAGTAGAGCGCTCCACGTGTCAATGTACTCCGCAGCCTCATCCCAACAACTGATGTAGTTGCCTTGGAGACTGCTGCCGATGACGACGACGACTTCCCAGCATGCATAACTGACATGTGATTGTTGTACGATTCACTGCAGGCCGTAGCATAGCGACACTTTGGACATTCTATGTACGACCTGTTAGCATCACCACAGCTGGACAGATAAAAAAATAAAATATGGTCTATCCAGATATTTGACCTGTGAACAGATAACGCAAAATCCTATAAACAACAATCATAAAGCATGAAGGAAGCAGTTAGTTACTGTCCTTGATATTTTTACCGCCAAATATAGTGTCACGCTTTACCAGAAACTTTCTACCTTCAAAATATTTAACATTTTCGGTTTTTACAAAATGAATTTACAAGTTCGTGATTACGATGTGCTGTTTCAATTGTCAATCACAATTACTCCAGCGGACCTCCATGCTTTCCTGTATTGTACACATCTCGTAGACTCAGCAACTTCATACACTAGAGTGGCTATAGACACTGTTAGTGTTGTCAAACCAGCACTGAGATACTGTGATAGCACAAAGCAGAAAAACGTGGATGCAGCAACAGACTTGTAATGTTTCTCGGTGACCATCGGCTTCTGACACTCGACGCACACGACATCGTCATCGACTGATACAAACTGAACGTCCGACAGGTCGACGACAGAAACCATCGTTGGAGCGTTCAGTGCTTGAACTTTTGGAGCGTTAAATGCTCGAATTTTCTTGTCTACTGGTGGCGACACTACTGATGATGCCAATGATGACGATCTTTTACGAGCCAAAGATTTAACTGCAGGAGATGCAGCAGCTGTTAACATAATCATCACTGATCATCATCATCATCACCAACATCAGCAGCAGCACAGCATTAGTAACACATACACGTTCACACTCTGTTACACACACTGTTCTAACGGCTATTTTCTATGTCCCATAAGTAATTACTATCGTGTAACATTTGAAACATTTGCTATAATATAAACTATAATCTTTTTTACAAATTAAGACGACTGTAAGATTATTTTAGCTGTGTAGACTGTAGCAAAATTTTGAATGCATTTTCGAGAAAGTATACTCCACTGCGTAGGAAAAGACTGACATAACAAAATGACCGTCATCGGTATGTACAAACATTTGAAATTAACAAAAACGACCACACAAATTCTTTGAGTGCAACGAAACGCAAAACCCTATCTGTTATAACACACAACTGCAGGGTCAGTTACAGTACCAAATGATGCTGTGTTTTGCCTCGACACACCGGCAAAAAGTGAAAGAACATACTTCGTTTAGTGGCTGAAGTGGGGCTGGCAGTAGCAGTGGCCGGTGGTGTAGTAAGTGCAACGTGGTCATCAGCAGAGTGCTGTCTCAATTCAGCTGCCGTACAGAACGACAGACAGCAGCGATGACAGCTGTGCCGATTTCGGTCGTGTGGAACCTGGTGCTTCTGCACACCAAACACACAGCACTTCATTCGACATATTCATTAGGCTCGTTCTTATGGAAACACCTATTTCAAGCTCAACTGAGACATCTTTACCTTGAAGTTTTGGTCTCTATTAGGGATGTTAAACGAACTTCGAATTTACGAACTTCGAAATTTATATTCGAATTCGGAATTTTAACCTTCGATATTTGTGTCAAATTTGCGCTAGAACAGATGTGGGCATTGAAGTGTCTGCGAACGAGATGCGATGTCTTTGTTCTGTGCCGGCGGTTGACGCCCGCCGCTTCACCAGCCGATTGCCATGGCCTCCGGCGACGCTGTTGGAGACTGATTACCCCTCCCGCCTCCGCGCCATACTTCTAGTGTTGCTGTCTGTCTCTCAGTCCGCACAATTTGACTCCTCTCATGCCAGCGTTCTCGTTGACTGAGGACGAGTCGGCGCTGGACTGGTCGCGACGCAACGCAGTCACATTTCCTAAGTGTGCGCATCTAGCCCGAAAGTATCTGGCGATTCCGGCCACCTCCGCGCAGTCAGAATGTCTATTCTCTGCCACAGATAGCCTGATTAGTAAGACGCGATCACGCCTGCTGCCAGAGAATGCAGACTGTATGATTTTCTTGAACAAGAATAAGGACATGTTTGCGTCTGCTGAGTGAACAGTACCAACATGACCGAACTCTAATCGCTAATTACGTTACATCAAGTTCCAATAATAAACATTTATGATTGTAGACATTCTTTGCCAGTTCGTAGCTGTTGATAAATAAACATTGCACTACCAATTTTCAATATAATTATTTTTAAGGTGCATGGAGGAGCGGAAGTTTGACTACAGTACATTACTAGTTAGTACTAGTTACTTATTTGCATTTTTATAGCTTCATGTAGTGTTCATAAATAATACGATCTGTAACTACTGTGTGTGAACGCTTTACGCATGAGTCCGCATGTCTGGCACATAAACTAAGTTCGAATTTAATTCGAATTTTTACAAACGAAGGTCGAATTTAAGAAATAAACGAATTTAACATCCCTAGTCTCTATCAGAGGCCTTTGTTAGACCAAGTTGTTGCCATGTCATCAACTTGTCTCTTTTACGTACTTACTTACTTACCACAGGTGACGTGGTGGTTCACTCAGTAAGACATCGGATCGTGAGGTAGTGGGTTCGAGTCTCAGCCGGGTACCACTGCACAGTAACCTTGGTCAAGTTATTTACACCTATGTTCTTCTGTCACCAAGCAGTATAACTTGGTACCGGCCTATGGCTGGGGAGTAGACAGACACACCACATGATGCACTAGCCCCATATCCATGGTCTTGCAGTGTAAGCTGGTGTCTGGTTGAGGGCCACAGAAATGGAGAACAGCACCACCCCTTGGACCATGTGGCTCCGGAAGGACTTCACTTTACTTAATTTACCTGCTTACTTAAAGTCATGTCAGTGAAATCGGCAATAGTTACTGTCGTACGATTAGCCCAGTGTGTCACAGACCTGAAGATGTCTGACATAGTCTGTCGTGCTCTTCATCATACGTAGACAGTAGAAACACATTAGAGATACACCTCCCTCGTGACGCTGTCATCATACACACACAACATAACATAATACAAGCAAATGAGTAGTCTTACAAAGCGCTGGATACACATAGGTTATAATAATAATGGTTTTATTTGTATTGCAGCATAAATGCTGGATTATACAATATCTGCCATGCAGGACAGTGTATATAATACGACACAAATCATCAAATAAATGTAACATAACATACACAGTTTAGCACAGTAATATGCACGCTGTAACTTAACAACTGTACGAACCTAAACAACATCAAACAACAATCAAACACATAACATCAGTCACAACTGAAAGACAAATGAGACAACCGTTTCTTAACATGACATCAGCTCGTATTTAATTACTCAGTGCAAAAGGCGAGGCTTTCCAGACAAGCAACTGTGATGGTACCATACAAAAACCAAAAAAATGAGCAGTACAATAACCCAACAACAAACTACACAAACAACTGACGAACTATTTAAAAAACAACCCACTAGAATAAAACTAAAACCCTGAAATACTACAGCCAAAATCAAACAGTACACAAAGCAGATAAAAGCCATAAACGACAAACATTTCGGATAAAAACAAGACGTTGATAAAATACAGACAACTTTTCTGAAACAAAAGACAAAGACATAAAAGACAAGTTATTCAATTATTTGTATTTTCATATGCCCACGAACATTTCATATATCGCTTTCTGTAGAATCTTAATTTTCACTAAAATGGCACTCACTGCTACCTACAAGTTAATACAGTACCAAAAATGTTGACCGGGACCAGTAAAACTGTACTGGGACAGGTCTGATCCGTAACCCGAGGCCTCGGACCTGTTCTAAAACATGACAAACAAGCAACCTTTCTGAAGTGTGCAATAACGTCATTGTAGACGGACGACCGGTACTGACACAGCTGGCAAGAGTATGGCATGTCTTGTGACGAGTGGCTCGTCTTCATGTGAGACTGATATCTTGACTGGATCACATGGTCGATCTCACAGATACGACACACCGTGGCCGCCAGAGTAGCATGACTCTGAACACAAACATATATACATACAGACAGTGTAACTAGGTGGTGTACTGGTTAGAGCCATGGCTCACGACTCGCAAGGTTGCGGGTTCAACGCTTGCTCTCCACTCCAGGTAACAGCTGTGGGCTAGCTGCTGACACCCACTTACCCAGACAGGCATGACAGTTTGAACAAATAACAACCACTATAGCCATCATATAGCAGTCCTAGGCAGACTCTTCATTCCATTCGTGAATTAAACTGTGGGTGGCAGGTAAAACTGCGTGATCCATTGACAATGTGTGCCATCCTGAGCACTTCTGTGATGTTGGTTTCCTCCTGAAGTATCAAGTGTACTCTACCTGTACATTTACATTCGCAGTCATATCTCATTGGCAACAGTGAGAAAAATCTGTCCTTCAATATAAGCGTAACCACTCAACCAGCGCAATATGGCCCATTAGTACAATTCTGCACCAAGCCTATTTCAATTTCAGTTCATTGTAAGATACCAACTCTAGAAATTACAAGGCAACACTTTCATACTACATTTCAACCGTTACAAAATTTCCATTCCATTCCGTTTGGTATAAAAACAAGACAAAAAACGCAATAAGCTAAAAAATGGACAGTAATACTCCCCAAGTTTGCGACGAAAATACTGCATAATCCAGGCTGGCTTCACTAGTTTTGAAGCAAGCACTTACTAGACCACCTTTCTAGCTGTGCAAGTACTATTGTCAACAATGCTACAAGGATAGAACTTGCAATACTCAACTCAGAATAGCTGAGGCGTCTGCCGTTTTTTGCACATAACTTCAAGGCAGCTATCAAAAGAGGACCAGCATTAGCCATTATATTTGTTTTAGAAACAAATCAAGTGAAGCATTCTCAACCAGCGTCCCATGCCAGTGTTACCTGTCGAACATGTCGTTGCAAGTCAAACGGACTGACAAACGTCATGGAATTGGTGCAGAGCTGACAGCTGGTGAGACGTCGCATAACATACGACTCTGAGGAGCCGTCAGTGAAGTGAGTAAGAACATGAACCATCAGAAGTGTGTTGACAGGCACCGTTTGACACGGTACGCACAGAGGACACTGGACACACACACACACACACAAGAAGCAAAGTAGACAATTTATATGACGCTGTAAGCAGCACAAGCAGCCTCAAAAGCACTTCACAGTTCACATCAGAATTGTCACATTGTGCAAATAAAATTCTGAACAGTTGAGACTTCAACTGTTTCTTAAAGTTATTAAGAGACGACAGTTTACAAAAGCAGAACACCGCACTGAGCACCGTGTTGGGCCAGCTGAGCTGAGCTGAGTAGACATGTGGCGAGGTAACTATGCTCGTTTCGTTTCGGTGGAGGCAAAGTTGTCCTTTATAGAACCAGGCCGCAGATAGGCCCATAGTCCATCCCCCAGTAAAGCCCCTGGTATTTCTACCAGGGTACTATGAAAACCTCCGTGAGGATGTTATAAAGCTCAGGAGGTCTCTAACTGTTATATGGTACTTCTGTCTGTTTA
>Ga0126335_1001438_pt1 | contig 13270 bp, 5 predicted proteins | sample OlaspJWI45metaG_FD_108409 | JGI IMG/M metagenome (GOLD analysis project Ga0126335, IMG submission 108409) | Marine gutless worms symbiont microbial communities from Oahu, Hawaii - Olavius sp. 1 OAHU.JWI-45 metaG | ecosystem: Host-associated > Annelida > Digestive system > Unclassified | place... | reverse complement strand
GCTGATGCCTGACATTACCAACAGGAACGCCTTTCACTCGAGGGCAAACTTCACGCGTGTATTTAGCTACGCGCCATTTTCCGTTGTTCTTTTTTCACTATTGTCTTTTCTCTACCCCTAGCCTTGCTTTTTTTCTGAAATTCTCAATGTTAATGCTTCTACGACCGACCTTAAAAACCACACCCTACAATACTCAACCGCGACTAGAAGAAGAAGATGAAGAATGGTTTATTTGGTATTGCAGCCAGAGGCTGGATTGACACAACAAGTTATATAAAACCTATAGAAATTGCATGGTAACACTATAAACACAATTAAAGAACTAAAAATAAAATACAATAAAATAGAATGTCTGATCTCTGTTCACGCATAATGTTTCAAACAGTACGGTAAAAGGAGTTAGTAAATTTTACAGTCTTAAATATCAGGAAGATGTACCTCGAGCTAAAAACGAAGTTTACAAGTCAAGGCATTCACAAACTACAGCTCAACAGAAGAACACACAAACAGACGCGACTCAAAACGTTACCATCCCACATACACACGCATGGGGTAAGTAAGCATAGCTGCAGTTGTGTCGCGTCATGTCGTTTGTTATTTATATTACTGCACCGTCACGACTCGACGCGACAATTAAACCATCTCGACATGCTGCGGTGGTCCAAAGTGGGCGACAAGTCAGAAGCAAGTCCGCAACTTCTTCGCGGCGATGTTACACAAAAGTCGTTGTAGAGTACATGGCTAAAATCGGACTGACAAGTCGGTAAAAAAATCCGCGGGGAAGTCAATGACTGGTCACAGGAAAACATTCTGATGTAATTTAAGCCTTACTGTGCCGCTGTCCGTTCGATGCTCAAGTATCGTGTCGACAAGTTTTATCAACTTTTCCGCCGCCTTCTCGTTGCCATGGTGACCGAATGAGATGTTAGTGATGGTGGGAATCTTTTCCCTATACATCACACGAAACATATCGTCTCATACCTTGTTCATCGGTACGACCTAATGGTGAATCTCAATCGGTACAGAGTCGCGGCCATAGAAATACAGTCAACTCGGACATTTTAGCCATAAACCTTTTATGGTAATGACATTACTTCTTGCCACACACGCGGAGTCACGTGACCGACGCTGTGTTTCTAACTCGGGCGCGGTTTTACAGACATTGTTGAGTGAAGATCGACAGTGCTGTGCTGTCAGTCTCGGAGAGACGCCGAGCTCGGAGATCGTGCACTGTATGCTGTGAGGGATCGTTTGGAGACTCGCGGTGAGAGTGGGAGTGAGTCACTGAGTGATACGACTGGCGAAGTCCTGGTGCTAACCGCTGAGTCGTTTTACAGTGTTTTTCGCCACATCGTGACACTGCCGTGAGCTGTCTGACGAACGATATGCTGAGCACAACCAGTTCAAGTACTGATTGCTACGACGACTGACACCAGACATCACCGACCGTTCGCCGCCTGACCTACGACGCCAGCTGTCCGCGTCTACTACGCTGTTGCCACGACGCGCCTACCGTATTCTGTCGTCGTTTTACCGTTTATAATTGACAATTGCCGTTTTGTACCTGCTTTACCGTCATTATTGCATAGTTTGTACCTGTTATTAAAGCTACAAAGCTGTTCCTTAGTAAATTTCAATTTTTTGTTTCAATGTTCCCTCGCCATCTACAGTAACATATTACCAGTCATATAAGTAACAGCTAAGTCGGCCATCTGGGAGTGAAATACAGAGTGATATTCCGACCTAGACTTGAGACTTTCGGTCAAAGCTGGTAGCAGATCGGTGACGCTATTGTCGACGTCCAGACAAACATCGCCACTCCTCGTGACTAACCAGTTCTCAGGCTCGAGAAAATCCCGATTATTTTCCAGCTGTTCCGCCGCGCAGGCGGTCGTGGAAAGAGGACCTGCGACTGACAGTGGGTGATGCATGCTGTCGGGATGAGTAGAAACGTCGACGCTGGGACATCGCGACGCGGCAGGGGCGACTGGCGTACAGGCATGACTTATTTCCTTCTTGTCCTCCACCGGCGTCAAACTCTGAAACAAACGGCCAAAGTGATTGAGCGATGGCTGCATAGAATCCTCTTCCCTCTCGCAGCTCAGCGGGCAAATTTTTCTTTCCTCCTTATCAGGACCCACATTTAATACAATGTTCCTTGGGCCCGTCAAAAGCCTCTACCTGAAATAGGTTGTTGATCCGTTCAGCCGTTTATGCAAGGTTGAGCCGCGTGACAGACTGACTCACAGACAAATACACCACGCTACGGGAACATCAGTCACAAATAGTATACATCTCATGCATTCGATGTGGCCTATATAACAACAGTGCAGTATTTTACGACTATATGTCATTGTACAACGTAGAGAAGATAAATCTTTTGTGATAGATGATAGAAGTAATCTTTTTTGACGTAAATAGTGAATTGCAATATTGTATGCTGATTGCAGACCAGTAGGTTCTCGTCCATAAAACGCCATTCGAAGTCGTAGGATTCTCGCAGCGTCTTATCGACGTCAGTATTTGAGTGCAGGTGAACGCCGGGGCCAGGGCCACCCACGATGGCGCCATTTCCTAACGAACTTGATATCGTAGACTGTGACAACTCCTGCCCTTCGGTACGCTGCTGCAGAAACATTCAAACACAGCCATCAACTGACCATCAACATTATTGGCTAGCGCTCTGCTTTGCTAAGCAGCCATTATTCTTAGCCTTTCTGTCCCGATCTACCATGTATATTTGTCTGTTATTTTATAGCGGTACATTTCTGCCGTTGCATCGCATGGCATGACGTCACTTATTGGCTCGTCATTTATTGGCTGACGCTGTAGATCGGAGTCACGTTAACATGTCTACCCTATTAATAATCTTTTTCCACCAGCGTCAAGAAAAATAGTATAAATTTTTTATTGGCGTATGAGACTTAACATGACACCAGCCAAATCGCCTACCGGATGGTTACATCTGTCTATATATATAATGCGTTTTGTGTGTCTGTTTTATTTGTTTGTCTGTCTGTCCGCTTAAAATTCGGAAACGGGTAGGGCGATTGTGTCCAAATTTTCAGGGTAGCTCCAGGACATCTAGGGTATGGTTTCGGGTAAAACTATTTGAAGGTCGTGGATAAGGCGTCAAAAAAATTGAAATTTTCGTGGCCAGATTCCCATTCGACTACGAAATTTGGTGACACTTGCGGCAAGATTTATGAGTGTTTGGAGCGAAAAACGGCTTTCGTACTGCAAAATTCCCCAAAATTGGAAGCTAGGGGGTGGGGATGCCCATTTTTGTTGAGACCCCCAAAAGGCACATCCTCGGCAAATTCCGCGCGTTTTGTGCCATTTGTCTAGATCCGTCGGCGGGTTTTTCCGCGATGCCGAGTACGAAAAAAGGAAAGGTATAAAAAGACATAGAGTGGTTATATTTCGCCTATTTGGGAAAAATTCCCCACCCAACGAAATTTAACGAAACTTGGCATGTGGGTAGGAGTCCAGGACAAAATCAGTCATGCAAAGTTTGGTAATGGTCGGTTGAGGGGGTACAACATTACGAGGGGTCGAAGTTCGAATTGCGAGTTTCATTTAGGCTCCGGCTGTCTCTAACCGGCGCGCAAACAATATGAGTTATCAAACTTGACAAACCTGATGTGTCGGCTGCGAAGAAACGATTCTGTTTTTCCTAAACCAGTTGTAAACGCTCATCAGGTTACTCATTCGACAGCCCTGGCTGTTCATCATCACAATATTACAATTAATATTGCGAAACAAAACCCATACTGAGGATAACAGTTTAAACGAGGGCGATCCAGTAGCGAAAAGCTACTGTTTTGGCTTAAAAATACATCGTTATATAGTATTCCTATTGTCACCGACATTGTCAAATGTCAGTCTCTCAGTCTCTTTACTGCGATCAGTTACACCTCATTTTAAAAGCAGATAACGTATACTCCGTAATTAGCGCGCATCAATCAATGATGTGTCGGGCTGGACGTTAAACCGTTAGCCTACTACTATTTGCCTACTATTACTTATGCAGAACCAAGGAGATGGCGTTTATTTTAATAAATACGAATAATCAACAAAAATCTGTTTACCTCTCAACGACCGCCAGTTGACGAATAAGCTGCAAGAAAAACCGGTTTTCTAGCCGCGTATTCGGACAGCTGAAGCCACACAAAAGTTAACCATTTCGATTAGCTTACAGTAATCGCTATTCAATATTACACTCATATTTAATGTTTTGTAGGTATGTTAGTAAAAATTACGGGAAACTATCAGGGGTCGTTCGGACCTACGCAACGTAACTATTGGCGAACGCTGGCCTCTCGCAACGCATCGCAGCGTAGTGATACATGAAATTAGAACAAGAATAAAAAGTTAATAAAGAATCTGTAAGCACTTTTCTCATTCTTTTCTTTCCATACCCTGTCCTTCATTTTCTCTCTTTCCTTTTTTGTTTTTTTTGTTTTTTTTCTTTCTCGTACTTTTTGTAAATTTTGAATTTTCCCACTTTTTAATACAAACCTACCGACCAAAGCAGTTTCTAACATAAGTTACATATAAATTTGCTAAATGTGTCCTATTCTTACGAGCCAATAACCAAGCCTACTATGCCATTACATGATATCATGATTTAGCTAGAGTCTGTTTCTCACGAGAAAGAAAGTAATTATGTGACACAAAACATGTTGCTGCTTACGGTCCTGTCCGATAAAGATTTTGTGCAAATTTCAGCTATATGAATACGATACTTTTCGGGTCCCAAAATACCGAGATACAACCATGGTATTACCTTGTACCATGGTACCACAGTTAGTACATTGGTAGTACCATGGTATTTTGGGACTATATTAGGCCTATATAGATAAAAAAAATTCTGCATGTTATTATAGGCCTCGTAGTACTGTATATCCGTGTAAAATCGCTTTACCCGGAGTTGCAGGTGTTCTGTTTCAGGTAGCGAACGTGTTCATCAAGCGATAATTTCATGCGTCGAAACTCCGGCGTATCTCTCAGCTGTCGAACACACGTCCATGGATTACCCTAAATTCTTACGTGAAACTGTAGTGAGAAATAAAAATGGCAATGCGCTGCTGCTGTTGCTAGGCGACGAGTCCAGCTGCAGCAGCCTACAGCAGAGCACGAGTATTAGGGTTCCCGTCAGTAGGACAGTAGTCGAGTTTAGCTACGGACGTGTTAAGAACTCGCGAAGTAACAAGTTGCTATTAAACAGTAAATTTAAAAACTTTTATTATATTGTGGTTTGTTGGCCGTGTCAAAGGCTTTGACTACAGACATCTCTATTTAGGAAGTATTCTCCAGTGACATTGTAGTCAAATGGGTAAGCCTAATGCTATTTTGATAATAAAATTTTGGGACTCTGCCGTACTTGACCTTTTTTGTATTTTTTTGTTTTATTGGGTGTTTCTTTCGTTGTGGTTCTTTTCAATTCATTTTTGGAGGGTGGCAGGTGTTAAGAGATGAAAATGGTAATGCGCTGCTGCTGTTGCTAGGCAACGAGTTTAGCTGCAGCAGCGCATTATCAAGTTTATCTCTCACTACAAAACAAAGGGCAGTGGCATCGCAGCTTCTGGGATTCAACATCGGGGCACTCATAGCAGCAAAGTTTGCTTTCGCTTCCGGTATTGACACTTGAAAACTTTTTAAAGTCTCTTGGATGCATGATGCGCCAAAGTTTTCTTTATTGTAGGCCTAAAAAATTGAAGTGGAATCGGACAATACGCAGCAGAGTTACCGCAATACGACAAAGTTGTCGTTGGCTAACCATTAGGGAGACAAATTGGTGATGACGTTTCTCAGAGTTGACTGCACCAAACTGTGCGAAATTACGCCTATCGTCGACGCTTAACATTTTTCTACATTCTAAACCATTTTTGTTAAGTTGCTACATTTCAAAATAAGGGCAAAATTACCGTAACAACACCACTAACAACAAACACGCATTTGTGGATAGTGACTGCCAAGGATACTTTACATTTATATTGAGCTTGTTTTTGTGTTTTTAAGGTTTTCAGTTTTTCTTATTTTAGGTTTTGTTAGTGTATAATGTATAGTATGCGATTTTATAATTTGTCGATGTTTTCGTGTATATTGCGTATTGTGTGCATCAGGGACATATAGTCCTACTCAGCTTCGTGAAGCTGAGTACATGTCCCTGGTGTTCATACTGCGTTTGGCTAATAAACGATGTATCAGCAACAAAATATGAGGCCTTTCGTTTGGGCCATGGTTTGGGCAACTTAAATACCGGTAGAACAAGAAGTTAACAAAATTACACTTGTTGATCACAAGCATTTTGTTTGATCTTAGCGCTACAACACAGTGCACAGTATTTGTTTACATAATAAGTTAATTACCTAATTACGTAAAAGCATACAATCTACGACAATATACGACCTACTGTAAATTGATCAAGGGCTGCTCCGCTTTTTTCCAAAGCGTTTTGTTCCTGGCGGTGTATCATGATTCCTCAGTCTTCTTTTCTCGTCGATTTTTGAAATTTATACGATTTTCTAAAACGAACAAGAAGCCGATAAAACCACTAACTGACTGCGTCGTAGTCACGTGTGCTCAAAGACTGCATATTTAGAATGACCTTTCCCGTGACGCCATGACCTTGGTACTCAAAAATTGACCTACATTAGGCCTTCTGTAGGCCTATAGTGTATATTATGAAGATGTACCGGCATAGAAAACGCAAAGTTTCTTGGTCTCTAGTCAAGACACTTGAAAGTTAAAGCTCGTACACGAAACGACACACGCATACAGACACATATACGTGACCGAACGTTTAACAAAGCCGTTTTCGGATAAATGCCAGCTGGTGCCCGACGTTAGTCGCCACTTCGATCATCTGGCAAATCCACGTTTGTCGTACCACTAATTGACTTTTAGCCATAAAGGTAAAAGTAGAATGATACTAATTGATACATACCTTTTCATGACGAAATCTCATCACAGAAGCGCTTACGTATGGTACACGTTGTCAAGGTATCACACAGTTTTACTCATGTGTTTATTCACGAATGGAATGAACCGCACCTGTCTTTGCCTTCCCAGCCGAAGCTAGTCCTCATTTACCGACCCCGGAGGGATGTAAGGCTGAGTTGGTCATAAATGCCTACTGCCTAGTCTGCATTAAACGCCCAAAATATAAAACTATTGTTTTTTCGAGCTTGGTCGCTGCACTAATAATAAGCCTTGTCACCTGTCCGTCAGCTAGTTCGGCGCCGATGTTAATGCTAGTAACGGCAGTGTAGTGAATTACGAATAAACGTTCACTGATCATTGTTCCGATAAAAACGGCAGTAAACGTCGGGATTATATTCCCGTAACACGCGCTTCTATAAGATACGGTATGATGTTTCTGTGGTAGCTGTGACGTCACTTAGCGACGCGTCCGCAATATTTGTATCAGCAGCAGTAGCGTCACGATGTACTAGCCTACGCAGCGTTTTCAGGCCGCAGAAGATGCGGACTACTATATATCCATCTTTATTCACCACAAGCCACGGCAGTAAACAGTTATAAAAAAGGAAGCAATATAAGCACATAGATATACTATTGCGACCGATGATGCTCTAGCGTGGTGTGTCTGTCAGTGTTTGTGTTTGTACGTCTGCGTTTTGCCTAAAGCCGCTGAACAGATGGAGGTCCAGTTTGGTGATGGAGACTCTTGGAGATCTATGACAAATTGTATTAAATGGAATCTCCACCCACTTACGAAGGGGATTCGATGCGGTCTTCTCTAAATTACTTTGGACAGTTGTTTTTTTAATCAATTAGAAAAAACTAATACTAATTCAAATTGATTAGCAAAAAATCTAATTCTGATTTTAATTAATTAGAATTTTTCATCTAATTCTCACATCACTGCTTGCTACCAAGGCATGAAGTCACGTTAGTCACTCTTAAACAGTCACCGATTCAACCAAACTCAATTCAACCGATAGATAGTTGCACGTTTAACTTTTGTACACTTCTGGCCGAATCTCGAAGAACGAGAGTCCTATAATCAAATCATATAGCAGATGTGTGTAATCAAACTGAATTTCTACAGCTAGATACGACAACGCATCATGTGACATGTACAAAACTGCGACAGCGACAGACACACAACACGTTGCAACGAGTTGCAACAGGTCTGCAAGAGAAACGACTAGTGTTGCAGGCAAGTCCGTTAACATGTAGCACATTCAGCATATGTACATGGCTAAGCCGCATGTCTAATGCTAAAACGCAGTCATTTAATTGAATAAAAAAATCGCGCTCAGCTATTAAAAGGTTAGTTTTAGTTTGTAGCGAAATATACCATTATTTCAAAGCGGCAGCCTATATAGAATCACTTCAGCAAAGTAACTGAAACGCAGGAAAAGACGAATTAAGATAATTCAGAACTACATCGTAAACTCTACATCTCCAGCAAATGTAATAATTGGCTGTAAGAAACAAAAATGTTGCCTACACATGAGTACACGCAAACGACACTCATTCGAATGCAGCATTTTCAAGTCAGCGGCGAAGCCACGGAAAGGAATTGCAGCATTTGAAGCATTTGAAGCCTCTTCTCACGTCCCTAGGGCCGCTCCTTGAATTCTCGAAGAACTGATAAGCAAATTTGAGAAATCACCTCCGGAGGATAATCAGTCATACTACAACCTTCTGCAGCTGATTTTTTTCCGAACAGTGTGATATACTATGGGAACCGAAAGAACTAGCTTTGGCATATAAAAGTGCGCCAAATTGCAAATGTTTCAGTGTTGAATTTTTAAAATATTTCGAGTTCATACTGGGAAAACGCTATGGTACTTTTTAGACCATATCCCAATTCCCCACGCAGAAGCCGCTAGCTTGGTCTCTGGTTCAAGTTCGGTAAACGTCGTTTTTCACGGTTGTGAAAACGACGTTTTGTGGCCTATACACACAAGTTGATATGATGGCAAACATTGATGACGTCTGTAGTCACCGCGACAGATTTAGTAATACAAAATGTACAGCGCCGACAGCCGTTGCAGAACAGTAGCGAAAGCAGTGACTAAAAAGAAACACGCGGCCGACGGGCAGTAACGTTCAGCTGGCTTAAGTAAGTCAGGGTGACCTAATTTTGAGGTAGGGAACTTTACATTCATGTCTATAAGGGCTCTTATTGACATTTTTGGGATCCCTCAGTAATCAGAATTCACTAATGAGCCCATATCATTGCCAACTTTAAAAGCGAACACCCGTACAACAAACAAACACATTGTGAACAATAACACGATTACAAATACGTGCGCGTTAAATTGTATTTACAACATCCCTTTATCTTTTCCGTTTTCTGAAACTAAGCATAAAGCATTCAGACAGCTATATAATAAGCTCGAATGGTACAGAGAATCCGCGCGACATTTAGTATCGTTTTGAAATTTTCTCAAGTTAACATGATTGACAGCAATAGTCCGTGAAATTATCACCGTATTCGCACATTGACGGTCAAGTGCTACAAACCAGGTTGTTAGCTCAGTCACTCAGCGTGGTAATTATGTTACTTGGACACGGTCGTGTTTAGTTGACAAAATCTCTGATACAACAGAAGAAAAACGTTAGTTTTAAGTACGAGGCAGATTAGCAAAGAGGTATGATCGTTTTAGGGGTTCTATTCGAGTCTTCGTAACAGAAGCTAAATCTGTTTAGCGGTTTTGATACAGAGTGCACACCAGTGTAACGGACACACGAAATTACCGTATCGCTTGTGCTGGCACAATAAAAAAACAATATAATCTTATATAGCATTTTTCAATATCGAGCTATTTAATGAATTATTTCGCAAAACGTATTAGTCCAGTATGATGGAGACAAGCCGTCTCCAGTCTTGGAGTATAACTTATATGGTCACAGTACCTGAAAAAGATATCTCTCAAATCGAGAAAGTCCAGAGGCGTGTCACAAAAAGGTTGCGTGGGTTCCATAATGTTGGATATACTGAACGACTAAATCGTTTTGGACTACCAACTTTAAAACTGCGATGCCTTCAACTAGACCTTATTTGCTGATACAAAATCGTTTTCGGTTTAACATCGTTAACGTCTTCGGATTATTGTCAGTTCGGCAGCAACACAAATACCAAAGGTCACGCTTACAAACTATACAAACTGCAAAACTCTTGTAACATTCAAAGAAAATTTTTATCATACAGAATTTTAACAGAGTGGAACAACATTCCCAGCTAACAGATTTTTTATCACTGGCGGCTTTTAGACGAGCAGTGCATTCAACTGATCTTGGGAAGTTTTTACATTGTAATAACGATTACGTTTTTCCTGTCTCTGTGTTGCGTTTAGTGTATGTGTTTTCGTACGTTTTATAACTAAACAGCTTTTATTTTTGTAATGTTGGGTTTTAACTACGTAGTCAATTGTGTCTCGAAGTTGTATAATTGTTGATTCAAAATACCGGTAAGCGCATGCAGTTATCATGCCTCGATGTTCCTGCTTGACTAATTGTTTTATTTTTCTGTCAAGCAAATAGATTTATTTATTCATTTATTCATTCATAATTTTGTTCCGGTAATAGTTTTATTATACTGCGAGTAATCAGCAATCTGCTTCCCTGCGTCGTGCGTCATGGTGCGATCTTAAAAGCAAAAAAAAACAATAATACAACACAAAACGACAAACAGAATGTAAGATAAACGAAAATAAATTACACGAGAACATAAAACGCCGGCTATATTCACGGAATGCCACAATGCCTCAGCGCATTAAAGGGCGCGATTATGGGCATATTTTACATTACAAAAGAAAAATAAAAATAGCCTATTTCTGACAGGCAATATCTCAGTATCAAAAGGTTTAGATTTACACGTTATGTTATGTGTAGTAATATTTTATAATATCAATTAGGCATGTTCATAACTTTCTCAGTCAAATTTTACTACGACCTTACTGACCGTTTGCCTTCGATTTTCGAATACTTTATTATAAAGTAATGGTATGTATGAATGATATTTAGGTTAAGTTCCAACACAAATTTCTTTATTTAATTTGATTGTATTATGCTTTGTGATAAAAAGCTTTTTACCGAGCTTAGGATAAATGCTTTGAAAACAACATCCTATTAAAGTAATATTTTTAACCTTACTGCCATCGCGATGGACCGGAACTGGGAGTAATTCGACAAAAGGCGAATAGCAACATATTGACATGCAACTACCGGTACGTATAATTGGCGCAGCGGCACAATACTACACGGAATGATAGTTGAAAATAATCTCGGAAATGGTACGCGAACGCGACCTATTAGTAGAATCTGCGTGTGTGACGGTAGACGATCGTACAATGCAATGAACGAGTTCGCGTCAGTTCGTTGTCGACACCGAAATGCCGGACAGACAGACAAACACAGACACATGAACACACCGTTGTACACGCATGAAGTGACCGATGTCTGTCGTTTCATCAACGTGCATGCGTTCCAGTGCATCGATTGTTTTTTCCCGTTTTAGTGTGTTGTTCTTCCGCGCCGACGTCGTTCTGGCGTCGATCGTCTATATTATGCAAACACCAATGTCTCAAATGTCGAACAGTTTTTGCTTTTAGTCTTATTTTACTTCACGCACGACGTCCGCTACGCGATAACATTTAAATTCGATCTTAAGAAACCTAGCCTTGCTTTAGAAATTGCCGCTAGGATGTTGAAATTTAATTTCAAAGATTCAAAAAAAATTCACATGGCCAAGAGGGTTACGACGCCAGCATTTCTTAAAATACGAGATTGATAAGCCCAAGTTGTCTTTAAAACACTCTAGTTTCGCTGATACAAAACCAAAGTGGTTGTTGGATAGCTTGCTTGGGATAGCCAGTAGACCTTCGAACAATTCAAACGGTGGCGAGTGTATTAATTAGCATAAATGAAGTGTGTATGGATGTGACGGGGTTGACGCCGACGACGACGACGAGGAAACGACGACGAAGACGAGCGTGACTAGAAGGTTGTTGGTCAAGGACCCGAGCCACTGGTGTCGGCCGTCAGCATCTGGTAGAGAAACTCGTCCGCCATGCAGCCCTTGACGAACTCCTCTTTGGTTAGTACTCCGTCGTGGTTCTCGTCCATCTTGTCGAAAATCTCCTGCGTCCGGCGGTCGGGCGTGTCGTTTGGGTCGATGTTCGTCAGCGAAGGCCCGACCATGTTGAATATTGCCTGCAAATCGATCGAGCAATCAATCAAAAACTAGTTAATGCCACGCCTACAGTACGTCGAGGCCAGGTCTGCCTGGCAATACAGAATCAGCAGGTTACAGTAAAAAGTCGAGAACATGAGGCCGTAATATTATTCGCAGGGCTGCTTACTGGTACAGTATCGTTAAATATACACCGGGTATAAATGCTTACGTAATATGCTTGTGAATGGGGTATTTTGTTATCGGCGTCTGTAGTGTGTGACTTTGTTAGTCTGTCTCTCTGTGCAAAACTCAGAATTTCACGCCCATTCAGAGGAATATCTTTTGTAGCGAACGCTAAAATTGACTGAATTTTGAAGATATTCAATCTTAACCGTTAACTTTGAAAGCAAATTTTGTATTTTGCGTTACTCGACGACTTCTGTTTCATAGATATTGCTTTACCACGCACAGCTAACGCACTGTGGGCAAAACTGTACAGGAAAAACTGTGTGATCTCTTGACAACACGTGTCATACCTGAGCGCATCTGTGATAAGTTCCACCTCATGAAGAGGCGCTATATCAAGTGTCCTTTACCTTCATTCTTTGCTACATACATGTCAGGAATTGCAGCGTGCAAGTTTGTGCTCCGCTACACAAAAAAGAGACATTAGTAATTAGTAGTTGTTGCAGACAGCAAGCACCATTTCCACATGCGCTGCTCTGCGCTGCGCTGCGCATTTCGACGCGTGGCGAGTGCCATCGAGTCCCGGCAAGTCACAGCTAGATTCACCGAGTATTTTCGCTCACCACGCAACGCAACGCAACGCAACGCACAGCGCATGTCGACACGACGCTTAAGTATATACTGACTCCGATGATCTCGGCCATTTCGCTCGGCTCAATCGTTCCGTCACCGTTGACGTCATACATCTGGAACGCCCACTCCAGCTTCTGCTCCGGTTTACCGGACGACGTGATGTTGATCGCCTGCAGAAACTCCTTGAAGTCGATCTTGCCGCTGTTGTCCGAGTCGAACGTGCGAAACACGTGTTCGCAGAATTTGTCGGCGTTGCCTTGCGGAAAGAACGACGAGTAGACCTCGAGAAACTTG
>Ga0126335_1001437_pt1 | contig 13272 bp, 7 predicted proteins | sample OlaspJWI45metaG_FD_108409 | JGI IMG/M metagenome (GOLD analysis project Ga0126335, IMG submission 108409) | Marine gutless worms symbiont microbial communities from Oahu, Hawaii - Olavius sp. 1 OAHU.JWI-45 metaG | ecosystem: Host-associated > Annelida > Digestive system > Unclassified | place... | reverse complement strand
TGGGAACAGTCACCAGTCGGCACCACACTGGGCACCGTGGCAGGCCAGCTATCGTTACGTCCCACAACAGTCGAGACATTGTTTTATTTTAGTAAAATTTTCTTTAGTGCTATAATGCTTTGATGATTGTTCCAGAAACTACGATTTGCTGTCAAAAAGTGATATTTTCGAGAACAACAAACTAGTAAGTTACATGTAGCTTCTTTACATTTGTCAGCTGTATTATTTACTCTTATCACTCGTGCATGCTGTGTGGTTATATGCTACGGTCTGTGTGCCTGTAGTGTTCGGCTTGTAGCTTTTGAACACATTGATCCAAAAGCTTTAGTTTAAAACAATTCTGCTCTTATCTTCTGTCTTCTGCATGGAAATCCAATTTCTGCTGTTTTAGATGTTCCACTTTGTCGCTTATAACTGTCTTTATAAATGTTGTTTTTTACATTTATATGATTAAACCTCACCAAGCCGAAATGTATATGTCTATGAAAATCTTTTTCTCCGACATTCTTCAGCTATGACTGTCATATCAACGAAACCATGTGGCCAATGCGGTTTTGCAGGCGTTTGACGTGGCTAGCGATTATCTCGGCATTCCGGCGCTGTTAGATCCCGAAGACATGCTGACGATGGCTGTTCCAGACAAACTATGCATTATCACCTACGTGTCTCAGTACTACAACTACTTCCACGACAAAACTCCAGGTCCGTATAGCTATTGGGCAGTTTTGTCAAACGACATCGTCGCTTATCATTGTACAGTGCACGTTGCTATTTTAAAAGAAATTTTACGTTCACGTATATAAATAAAAATTCGCTGGTCCTGTTGCAAGTGCACCATACAGCATGATCGGTCAATTCGTAATATAGTTTGGTGTCCGAAGCAGTTAACTCCACTTATCTTGTCCCATAACACTGTGGCTGTTCTGAAATATTGAAGCAAATTTTACTGAATGCCCTTTCGGATTCTAGCAAGTTAAACTCATTTGGGATCGAACTATGTGAAAGTCTACTGCTTCAATCAATGATCTTTGTCTTTGACAACGGCAACAATTTTTTCCTTTAATTAACGGGGAGCAAGTAAAACCGATAACTTCAGGTCACATACACGAATTTTAGTAGTTCAATACTTAGGCCAGACATACAACTGATAGCCGCTTGGAGTGCATAACTGGTATAGACAGTGATGAGATAAGTCGGACGTGGTGTTATTGTCAGGTTCTGCTCAAGCATCAGCAGTCTCTAGTCAGCATCTGAACCAACCTGACAGACCAACTATTTTGCTCAGTACTCAAGATTCAGTGAAGAAAGACATAAGCTCATCGACTGGTCATCGATACGTAAGTAGAAATGCATTCTGCTAATCAAATATTTACAAAAAAATTACATTGTTTTACTATTTTCAAAGCTAGCTGTAAGCTAAGCTTAAACCATTTCTGTTGTATGAAGAAATTGGCAATACTTGTGAATGTAGCTGACACCCACAGATTAAATTTGCTGCATATAGTCCACTCCACACGTAATGTAAACATTATAGCGCCAGTCGGTTGACAGCGCTACTGCTGACACAATTCTGTCTGTCTGTCACAGGAGTGATTCACAACTAAGTGGTTTAATATATCGTACTGTACTTCACACAATCTATGTCTCCAGTTTCTTCATTCCAAATTTCACAGGCGTAAACAATGCTGTTTTAAACTCATTTGCCAGATGGCGTGACGACCGCCGAAAAGCGCTATGTTGGTGCTAGCCATATTTTTTGTAACGTTAACCAGGCGCGTAGGAAGCAGTTTGACATTGGTCCGGCAAACCCCTTTTCCTCCTCTCCTTTTTCTTTCTTTAGTAGTAGTGCCCTCATTTTCTCCCTCCCGTCCTCACCCGTTTTCTCCTCTCCATCTCCACCCGTAACCTCCCCACCCTTACACCCTCTCCTCCCCTACACCCTCCCATTTCCTTCCTTTCTCCTCCTCTTCCCTTTCCCTCCTCTTTCCCTTTCCCACCCTTTCTCTTTCCTCTCTTTTCCCCTTCAGTTCTCTTAGAAGTAGGCCCCTTAAATAAAGTTAGGGGGTCTGTGGGAGCGCTGGGGCGGAGTCCCAGCGAAAATCGAATTTGGTGTATTTTAGCTTTAAAATTTGACATCTGTTGGCACCAAATTTACTGTTATAGCAAGCCTTTCTCACCTCAGAGCGGGTCGGCCGAGAGTAAAATAAGCGGTAAATTACAGAAAACGACAATGGCCAAAGAGAAAGAACGATCGGGGTTCATTTCACGTTCACGAAAGTTGACATAATGTGAACATAAATATTCTTGTTTATCAAATTAACTGCCCGGCAGCCGCCGGGTCTGCCTGACCTGTTCCTACGCTCCTATGGCCGTAAAGATGCGATGTGTGGGTTTCAGCTGGCACCATCGGATGATTTTCTGCGCGACATGTCGGCGAATGCTCTTCACCGACGTGGCAGCGTCGTCAACGACACGTGCTACAAGTGCGGACAGCGCGTTTACCTGCTCGAGCGACACCTGGCGTCGACCGGTCAACTCTTTCATCGTCACTGCTACCGCGACTCTGAGCGCACCGCCACGCTACAGCGCGCCGCTAGCCGCCGCGGCGCCGCCGCCCCGTCCTCCAAGAAGGAAAATCTACTTCCGCCGGAAGTCGCACCGACCGGACGCACAGGTCGTCGAAAATCGTCTCCGTTCACGGAAAATAATGAATCGGCAGCTCCACCAGCTACTTCTGCTGAAGAGTGTGCGGTGAAGAAAATACGGGATTACCAGGCAAATGCAAAACCAAAGAAAGTAGACATACCGGAGGTTGTAGGTGTGAGTAGGTATCACGGAGTCGCTCCACAACAGAAGGCATCAACACCAGTAACTGCAACCAATCAGATAGCAAAGGCAAAGTCTACTGAGACCTTAACAGGCAGAGCGAGCCAGAAACAATTAGCTCAGAGCGCAAATCATTTGATAACTTCTCGAAAAGTGTCACCAACAGTTGCTCCGAAGCCGCAGACCACCGCAGCTGCCACAAATGCGAGGGCTGACGACGCATCAACGACCGGAAGTAAGCTTAATTTTGCTATGAAACAGGGTGAAGCTGAAATTAGCAAAGACACTGCTCGTTCATTTGCAGCAGTTGTGGCGCAGCCATCAGATCAATACCATCAAGATTCTGTTCTATCTGTTGTGGATCGAGCACACCCTGCTCTATCAGCCACGAAGTATCCTGGAGCCACTAAAACCAAGACTATTTCTCCTGCCGTCGCAGCCATAAGTAAAACAACGGACGTTTTATCTCCATCATCAGTCGGTTTAAACATTAGCAGCATTGACCGTTCGTGTGACATCATATCGGTCACCGAGCCAACTCGACTCGTCTTCAAGCACGCGGCACCGTGCGACAAACAACAGATCCTGGTGACGCCTAACGGCAGCGACGCGAGTCAGAAACAGAGCAACCTACCGGCGTCGATAACGACAAAATATTGTCGTCTTGCCTCTCCATCTAAAGACCAAGACTCTACTTCCAGCGTATACGAGAGTCTATCAGATCGAGACAGTTTATCGGACGTCTCTTTCGCGTCCTTGTCGCCATGCTTGTCCAACGACTCGGCGTTCGCGACACCGCCTTCGTCAGTTTTTGCAGAGTTTGGAGCAAATTTCACAAGGCCACAAATGGTGACGAAACTGAGACAGTACGAACCGCCACAACCATGTAGCAGCAATATTGACACTACAACATCTGTACAGCGTCGCAGTTCCATGGAAAAGGAAGATGATTTATCGACAAAAACCTTACGTTTGTACAGACCAAAGTCTCTGGAAAACATCATTGTATCACCGTGCGGCTGGAATGAAAAAATGCCTGATAATGATAATGGAGTTTTGCCAGTGAACAAAAAAGATGTCACAGTTCAACTCGGTAGTCGACAGTCAACGGGAATAGTTGGCGACGGCGTTTATTTTGGCCCTCGACGACTGAAAAACATAAGATGGGATGACAGATCAAAGTCTACATGCGACTTGTTCTCCAAGAGTTCAGAGTTAGGCTTACGTGACGACAAAGAAACAAAACTTTTGAAAGCGCGCGTGAATGCCGCAAAAATTCGCAATGAAACGATGGTGAAGGGATTGCTTGAAAATCTGACAAAAGCCAGGGAGAGAAAACAACAAGAGTCTCAGCCCGACCTCGCGATGGACAAAGAAATGGCAACTCCTGTGTCAGGTGTAGTAGCATATACGAGTAGTCATCCAGCCGTTACGCTGAGAAGTGAGCGATCAGTTGAACAACGTAAACCAGCTTCATCAGTTACGTCTGCTGGTGATTCCTCGACATCTCATTCACATCCCCCTGCAGGTCGGCTAATTCCTGACGACAAGACGTCAAAACAGAACACGGATGTTTCCGTAACTTTGCCACCTTGTGACCAACTCCGTGTTACCACTCCAACAGCTAATGGTATAGAACCACAGAAATCGGCCGCTAAGAACAAATACCTGACCAAATGGCAGGCCGAATGCCAGTCTAAGCAAGAAACTCACCACGGTCAGATGAACAGTCGCTATCCTCGACAGGAAACTCCGCCAGCACGAAAAGTCATTTCACCCATCAAAACCAGTTCGACTTTAACAGCGGCCAGCAAATTTTCTAAATCTGTCAACGATCTTTCTCAGATAACAAAACCGGCAGATGCAGAAGATGAAAGATGCGGGCAGCAGCAGATGACTGAGTGGCAACTGGAAGTTGAACGCAGAAGAGCGGCTCGTGCAAGCGTCTACGTCGACCCAGAAAAACTTCCTCGTTTCCGGGATCACAAAATGCCAGAAAAGATAAAAGCCGTAACGTCAAACAGTAGCCGAAAGTCGATGATGGAACTGGATGAAAATTTTACCCTCCGCAGCAAGAATGTCAGCAATATGCTTTCCGCCGGGCTGAATAAGAGCAAAATGAAATCGAACCTATCTGCATCGGTAGATAACCTCGCAACTTGCAACCTAACGGTGGATATTCTTAAACCCAGTCTGCAAGCTGGGCCGACTTCATTAGAACCAGACGACAATGGTAGAGATGCCAACGCGGATGCATCTTCCGACGCTGAGTCGAGTAGCGGTAACTCTTCCCCGAGGTACATGACAGCCAGGCGCAGCACTACATCATCAGAAAACTATTACGAGTCGATTGGCGAATTACAGAAGTCGACTGGTGCTGACGTTGACACGACGCATCAGGTTTGTAACTTTGTTTACTGTCTGCGCTCTCTGGTCATGGTGACACGGAGATCGTTGAACGCACTCGATCGCAAGTTGATGCCAGAGTTTAAGTACGGCGATTGACCAGAGGAGTTTCACTTTGAGTTCGACTTCAGTTGCTATAGCTTCCACTATTCACAGTAAGTTTTACTTTCAGGATGTCAACTGATGATGTTGACATTAGTACGGTCTAGCTGTGTAATCTGCTGTTACTGTTATTATAACCCATTAGGAAACCTAAACTCCGGGCGCCCGCCCGGAGAGCGGAGCTCATTGAAAGCGGCTGTTCCAACATCCTCCCGCCGCCATTTTTAACTATCACTTCGCTCAAACCAAACTTTTATTTCAGATTTCTAACACTAAAAAAGAAGAATTTGACTAGTATTATAATTTTTAATTCTTTTTTAGTGTTAGAAATCGGAAAAAAGTGTGGTTTGAGCGAAGTGATAGTTAACAATGGCGGCGGGAGAATGTTGGAACAGCCGGCCAGGCTGTATTTTTAACGTGACTAATCACATCGCTATAGCGTTTCCGCCATTGCCTCCTTTTAGACACACACAACGGTGTGTTTCGTCGACATTCGGCAGCATCTAATTCTGTCAATCCTGGCTCATTTTCAAAATGGAGACCAGCAAAAGACGTCAAATACCGACGACGAACGCGTATCCAAATTTCAGCTTTAGAGGCCTTCGCAAAAAAATTTCGTTAGGCTTTTTCATGACTACTTCCGTCACGCTTATAAATTGCACACTAGTCAGCGGCAACCCAGTACGCACACGGGCGAGTTTACTATGGCCGCAGCCGGCCGAAATTATAGTGACTCTTCCAAGTTGACTTAACCTTAATTTTTTGGAATTTGCATATTGCTTTTTATTTTTATAAAGTTATACACATTGTAACTGCGTGCGAACAGAATTAGAATTTTTCGTTACTGTCATTCTACGTAAAAGCTTGTTGCTTGTTCAGAACACTGAAGCTGGCGAGTTGGATGAGGGGACGTTGCAACGTCTGGATGAGTTGGGGGCGTCACTGCGCGAGATCGAATTTGAAGGTCGACTTTTAGAGGAACGCATTCGAAGTGGTCTGTATAACGTTATGATGAAAGAATAATAATAATAATAATAACATACGTTTGTACAGACCAAAGTCGATGGAAAACATCATTGTATCACTATTGTATCTCTGAACTGCCCTCACTGTCGAACGTCCTTTCTCGCGGCTTGTTCCCAACAAAGCGGAGACTGGCTTTTTGCTTTGCCCATTGCTTCGTGCGGGCTGAAACTAGATGACGAAGCTGTGAGAGTTGCAGTCGGACTGAAGCTCGGGTTGGACCTGTGCGTTCCACATGAATGCCATTATGGCTCTAGAGTGGACGCCTGTGGATCTAGAGCTTTGTCTGTAAAAGAGCTCCTGGAAAAACAACCAGACATCACGCTCTCAATGATCTGATCACCCGTGCTTTTTCTTCGGCAGGTTTGTCTGTCACCAAGGCGCTATCGGGTCTGTTCAGATCAGACGGCAAGCGGCCGAATGGTCTCACATTCGTCCACTGGTCGAACGGTGAAGCGTTATGTTGGGACGTCACAATAACTTGTGCATTGGCTGATTCATATATCACTGCGGCCGTCCGAGAGCCAGGTGCGGCGGCAGAGCTTGCCGCTTCCCGCAAGGAAGAGAAGTACGCTGCTCTTGATGGCCAGTACATCTTTGAGCCGATCGCCATTGAGACTCTGGGCATTTTTAACACATCAGCTCGCCAGCTCCTGTCTAATCTCGGTAGGAAAATTTCCGAGAGTACAGGGAAAGCCAGAGAAGCGAGCTTCTGTTCCAAAGATGCTCGGTGCTCGTGTAACGTTTCAATGCCATACTGCTTCACGATAGTTTACCAGCCTATGACTGCACTGACTGAATGTTCGTACTTATCTTTGTATTTTTCTTAATTTTTAAATCTCTTCGGTATTATATTTACCGAGGGTTAAAATAATAATAATAATCATAACACTGAAATCTGTAACGCGCGCAGTGTTTAGTACACCAGCTACAAAATTTAAATGTAAAGAATAGGCTACCAGTTGGAGCAATCTTTCAGTCGCGGTTACTAATTGGCTAAACAAAAACATGCCGTATTGATGTACGCTGACAGTAGATTGTCGTATGAACAGAAACAGACGAAGCTATAGACGATAAGACGGATGAAATGATGGTGGAGTGGTTTAAACTAGTCAGAAAACGACACGAGCTTGTTCGCGAAGAGTCTGCCCTCATCTACGCGTCAGTGTACTTCATTGTCTCGATTCGAACGAGTTACGATTGCATTGTACAAGGAATTGTTAAACGCGGGAATTACATACAAGTGCATTCACATTTGGCACAGGATATTTTTAGTTTTTCAGGCCATTGGCCCGCGGTTGCTGTAAAATTTGCCTTATTGACGCCGTTGATTTAAATGATACTATGTATCGTAATTTTAAATATTTTCTGGTAAAGGCCGCAGATCTTGTACAAAAATAGAGATACTTTCTCTGCATGCTTTTCAGGGCGCCTTGGCATTCTTCTTGATTTACTCCATTTTCAGTATAAGCTTACCCAAGCCGTATACATAATATAAAAGATGGTCGAAATTTACGGGATAGTCTGATTGTGTGATTGATTGTAAGCACACTGTACGGTAAGACTGGAATCAATTCACTATTTGGCAATTAATAAAACAGTTTGAAGGCTCGCTTTGTCTCAACTGATGTTGTAACGTGCTGCAGACTACGTCAACAGGAACTAGAGAGTCTACACCATGAACTGCAGAACCAATTGCAAAGTCTTATGAGCAAACCAGGTATGTATAATTAATTTCTTTAAAAGCCCTGCTTGTTGCGATATAATTGCTCTCACTTCGAAAATGAATTATGCCGCTGTTTCGTGTTGATCTACCATAATATTCTGGGATCCAGAAAGTATCATATAGCCCATTTTATTTATTAGTTCGGTGTCAAAAACAGTATAGGCCTACGGCGAGTAAACATTTGCTCAAAATGGCCTGTGTATGGTTGTGTGTTTCGTATTGTACTCGAACCTAAATTGTATATTGTGTTTGTTGCTAAAGCATTTAAATTAATGCTATATTTATAACTCGAAAGTGCGCTATTGCTGATCGTCTCAGGTGAGAATAAACACATGTAGCTAACACCTGTATTGTACTGTATTTTGTGTATAGTGTATTGTCTGCATAGATGAGATAAAGTCAAGAGCAGACTGGCAGCTGGAGACGAGTCTACTGCGTGAATTGGTCGACACTGTGACGAAACGAAGCACCATCGTCGAGAACATGGAGACCGACAGACTCAGGTAAGCTTACAACAAAAACAAAACTAGGTGTGTATATATATATACCTAGTTTTTTTTGTTTTTCTTTATTTTAGCATTTAGATGACAACTCACAAATACTGGTAAGTGATCAGACAAATCACTGCATACCATTTCTGACTTTGTACAATCCGAGTAAGTATATGTAAAAATATTATCAATGAGAGTAGCAGTGGTTTCAGTTTTTGTATTTGTTCAGATACCAAGAAGAAGACGAAGAGTTAGAAGAAATGATTGCAGCATCTGGTATGTATTGAAAGATATGATAAAACAAATTTTAAAACTTTTTAAAATGTTAACTTTTTTATAAAATTTGCATAAGCCTACGTTATTACTGCTTAATATTGCTTTTGTTTAATGCATTACCATTTATTGACTTCTTTGTTGTTCTCATTGAATCTGCCGTCACACAGTATGATTTAGATAATGGCTGGGAAACTGCTGAGCTGGTTACGCGACTGTTTTTTGCTGAACCACCAGGTTACAAATTCACAAATAATAATCACAAAGAGTGGGCGTACAGAAAAACCAGCTTTCTTTACCAATGTTGATGCAGCATTTTACAAATGCCTCCTTTTGTTGCTTAACACTTACCGGTCGCTAACTACGCAGATTACGTACTGCGTCTGTACTTTTTTGCTACTAGGCCTACTAATTTTTTAAACCCCATCGGGAATGTCCACTGAGGGTTAAGAAAAAATAAGCAATAATACAAAAAATACTAATAATACCAAAACGTATGTTCTGTGTCATTCGTTTGCAGGTGTACTGAATCAGAGACGCGCCAGCGGCAGCAGCTGGGCACAAAAAAGCAGCGTCCGTAAGATGAAGACTCGTTCTTCTGATAAAGACGTTAGCCAAAAGAAAAAAAAGTTCTCTATATTCTCTCTGGCTCGCAAGTCGCTGGCTAGGAAGAAAAGCGTACGAGCAGCCAGAAATGTTCCTGTAACTACTCATTGAACTAACTTGCATGACGGCTGACTATTAATATAATACGCTGATATAACAATATAGATTTACAGTCAACTCGTCCCCATGCTAACCTAACCCGAACCCTAACCCTACATATACGCCTTAATCTTAACATTAACCGTAACATTAACCCTAACCTAAACCCTAACGAGTTGATATGGAGATGAGTTGACTGCCATCCACAATATATACCTGGTTCTCAAAACGTCCCATTTGTATTTGAATGCAGCTTCTACAAACGTTAACTGATTCTATAATATCTGGTACCGTCCACAGTACATTACAATAATCTACAAGACAATAATTAACTTTTTAGAACACGGTGTTATGTAGCGAAAGCAATTAAACAACTAACTATTCGCATTGCATGTTACGTATTATTTCAAATGTTTGAGACGTATTTATGTACCTAATTTATCAGCTTTTCAGCCACAATTACTTTAGTTTTACATAATGTTTGCTAGTTGTATTAAATGCGTTCTAACATAGCTGGACTAGAGGCTTAACATTACTGTGACAGCAGTGTTGAATAACGAACATTCGTCGCGCAAACAGATCAGATAAAATTCAAAACATCACATGCATCACCGGATATTTACGTTTTTACAATAACATTATTCATTGTTTAAATAAATGCTTGTGTTTGCGAGTAAATTTTGCCATGTCAAATATTATTACAAATATTAATAACGTTATATTAGCAAAACAAATAGCCTTTCGCTTCGCAGCTGAAGCTGAGGCGCGAGGCTGAAAAAAGATAAGTAGGCCTATAGTGCTGTATACCCTTCAAATATTTTTTGGGAAACGCCTTTACATCCGTGCTGGCAGCTACACCAAGCTTGAGACTCAGCGGCCAGATTATACTTGTGCCCATGCAAAGATCGTACATGCGTCACATATGCACGAACAAGCAAACTGATAGACAAACAACACAACATTAAGTTGGCTCTTTGATTAACGTTAAGACAATATCACTAATATGTGTGTATGGAAGATAGATCAGCACAGTGGCAAATTCTGTTGACATAGGGAGACGACAGCATATACAGCAATCTCAGAGTCCAAATATAACTACGCAATAAGCTTATAATATTTTTTTCATAGAAAAATGGGCTATATGATATTGTCGATAGTTTCAATGTTCCAATTTACCATGGTTTGCCGAACCATGGTAATTTAACCAGGGTTCATAGTTCGACGTTCGGTGGTCGTTTGTATAGCGGTTTTATAACGGTTAAAAACTAATAGTGATTACTCCAAAGAACCATGGTTCGACCATGGTAAATGAACCTTGGTTAGATTACCATGGTTCGGCATTGAAAGTATCATACAGCTCAAAAGTGTATAAGCTACGTCTTCACGGTCGAGCGACTCGTCACGCCTTTCGCCTATTACGTACTTCGGTCACACTGGCGGTGTAAACAGTCTGCCGTAGTGTGTGATATATAAGCACTTGCCATTGTTCGCCAGACTGTGACGATATGTGTATTACTGTCACTCTGTCAGCATATAATTCATAGCTGACTTATCGTAAATATCTCATTTTGGCCACGTTGCACTAATGGACTGTAATCGTTATCCGCGTGTTTTCCTACACGGATACGTTCATGGCGCCCGGGCTAGATGCTGACACAAAAAATGGACAGACAACATCAGAGAAAATTGCAACTTGGTACAACTCTCACTGATGTATGCCAACAGACTCGATAAGAACAGAACTTGCTGGAGATTACTAATACGGAACATAAAGCTGGAGCTGCCGGAGCGTGGTAACCCTTCATCACCGCAGGGGCATTAAGTCAAGTAACTCGAGTCAAGTATCGTAAACATCGCACACATTTTTTCTCATCTTGAAATTGCTGTGTATTTAAGCTTAAACCCACTTAATTTGTTTTGCAGCTGTTTTTTATATCAGCGGACTCAGCTGCAATCAAGCTAGCCTATTGTTTTTTCACAGTGGGCAAATCAAAATCATCGTCGTCGTCGTCATCAGTTTTATTTTTACGCCATGTGACAGCAGAATGCATAATACAGGCACATACACAAATTATGTATTTACACAATGAAACAATCAACTAACAAAAAATACTCGAGTAAAATTTAAACAGTAGTTAAAAGCGCTGTTTACCCTTTTTAATCATTCCCACACATTTTGTTTAATTGTCTTTAACCCAGTAGAAACAGATTTTCAAAAACTAACATTATTTTATATTTTTAAGTTTTAAACCCTAGAAACTTAAACCGTAAAACCAAACTAAAACAATTTTAGAGCTCTGATCCAATCCGTACGATCCTCGCTTCACAAACAGTTCGTCCTTATGGTACAGTAAATCTGGAAATCATTTAATGGAGTACAAATCGTCACTTCTCAGCGGACACTAGGTAGATACCAACCATCATACAAGCTTGCGTGCACCGTACGGTGCAGTGTTTTCGCCTATCCGCCTCGACTATCGTATAATAATAGGCCTATACGCTTGAGTACATTCCCGCCGCAGATGAAGCTCGCCCAGGTGGCTATCGAGCGTACTATACTATAGTCACACTTACTTATTCCTAAGTGAACGTATCCTGAGATTAATCTGCATATTCGGACAACTTAGCAGGATGCAGGCGATCAGACAGAGCGATCGATACCGACGCTGTCAAGAACATTACGATTTGGATATGTCATGTATCCTTTATGCTGTTTTTATTTTCGGTTTCAGGGGTTCTAAACAATTTTAAAACTGCGTTCGCCCATTAAAACCTATTGAAGATAGACCGTTCGAATTTCAAACTGTTGTATGTAAATTTTAAAAACGTTCCACTCGAATTCTGCCCCCTAACTATCTGTATCCGATCAACATGGCAAAAACGCTTTTTATGTGATGGGGCTTCAATGTCGATCAGTACAGTAACCGTGGTTTTACGCTAACATTGGTATGGAGAAAATGTGTGAAGTGTACATGCCCCCAAGAACCCGCATAATACTATGCGCCTGTGACACTTCTGAGATATTGTCAGTCCTATATCAGTATTCTTAAATAATTAATTATCATTTTCTCGTACACAGTACACACTAATACAAATAAAATTATAAAATACAAAAATGAAAAGAATTAGAAAGATAATAACTAACCTGCTCGATATAAATATATCTATACTGTCATCAATCTCATCACGGGTAAGGAAAGAGTGAACCACCAAAAATTGACTTAAGTTTTCTTTTTACATTGTATCTCGGACTCTCGCTATCAACTTTACATTCGCTTATCTTGCGTATTTTTTTTAATTATTGCGATTAATTAGATATTTTGTCAAACATCATTGCGATGGGCTTCACTGGAGCTTGCAATTATGAAAAATACGAACATGTGGTGAAAAACATCGCGCGGTAAGAAATTTCAATTCACTATTGCAATTGTCAGAGTTTTTTTCCACCAGCTTACGCTTTACTGTGTGTACGCTGTGTAACGTTTATCTAGCATATAACTGGAAAAGTAATTAGCTAATGTGCAGGGTTGCAGTCCTAATAGAAACGGAACCGGAACGCTCGTTTCATGGCGAGCGCGGTAGGGCGAGCCTATAATAGGGTCTGGGGGCGGAGCCCCCAGCGGGGTCCATGAGCAGAGCCCCTGGTCAGGGGATGAGGGCGCAAAGCCACCTAAAGCTGAAAATTTCTAGCTGCTAAAAGCTGAATGGAGCGGCCAAAAT
>Ga0126335_1001436_pt1 | contig 13274 bp, 8 predicted proteins | sample OlaspJWI45metaG_FD_108409 | JGI IMG/M metagenome (GOLD analysis project Ga0126335, IMG submission 108409) | Marine gutless worms symbiont microbial communities from Oahu, Hawaii - Olavius sp. 1 OAHU.JWI-45 metaG | ecosystem: Host-associated > Annelida > Digestive system > Unclassified | place... | reverse complement strand
TGAAGTGCCAACATACAGTGATCTTACTGATGAAGCTGACGATATTCTTTTCAGTGGAATCATGGCTAACCAAGGACATGTTTTACAGCCGCTTCTGCCCGACCGTCATTCCATCCCTTACAGACAGAGAACGATCGCATAATTCTCTGTTCTGCTCAAAGCTATACAATGCACATTGTATAGCAGAATAGTGTGAATAGTGGCGTTTGATGTGTAATCTGCTCGCCGCAAATTTACACGACGGCAACGCGCACGACATCGCGTTATTAGTTGCTGCGGCGGCATCGGGAGCCTTTGATCTGTCAGTCACGCTGCGCCACGTATCGGTATCGGTATCGGTTGACAGCAGAAATCAATGTATCGGTATCGGTCGAAAATGGCGTACTCGGTCTAACACTAGCACTTAGATTTTTGGAAAAAAATTCTTAATTGTGGCAAAATTTGTAAAAAAAAATGCAAGAATATCCCCCCCCAATTTTTTTTCACTTTAATCACCAGAGGTCAGCAGTGCAAAGCTACACTAACACACAGCGAGCTATACTTGGTAACATGATGTCACTGGCGTACATATGATAATTGCGCTCTTCCATCGACCGGAAAACTCCCGTCTATGTCGGCCTAAGTGTTTTTAAGACTATACAGGTTTTTCGAAATGCTCGAGAAAATTTTTTGGCGTAGACCTGTAACTCAAAACTGCAGCTAAACTGCAGAGCACTGAGGACCCTGTGATGTTAGTATTCTTACTTGTATTGATTGCTTGACAGCGAATTGTTTTGTGTTTATGTTCAGTATCACTGATAACTGCTTCATTTTAACAAACTTATTTGCTGTTGTAAATATCAATCCTGCTGTGTGGTTATTGTGTCTGGCTGTTATGTAATGTCAGTGGTTATATGTTTGCTTGTAGTGTCGTTTGACAATTATATGCAGCACGATGCACACGAGTTTCTTAACTACCTGTTGAACACAATTGCCGACCTGCTGCAAGGTAATTGAGCAGTTTGTAATTTTAAGTACCACTTGATTAGTTTGAACAGTGTCAAGTGGTGTTGTGTTTTTGTTGAACTATGGCACTGCCTTTTAGAAAAGTGACAGAAAAATGAATTTGCAGGTTGCTGTTCTGAAATAACTTTATTATATTTCTTTATTTCTGTGACTGAGGTGATTTGAAGAGTTTTGTATTGCATCGAGTGTGGATGATTCTGCTGTTAACACTGTTGAGTTTTGGCTCTATAGCTGAGAAGCAGCAGTCAAAGAGCAAACCCACTGCAATGCAGAATGGCAGTACCAGTGTCACTGATGCTTCGTCTTCTAGTCCTTCACCAAAGGTTGAACCGACGTGGATTCACCAGATATTTCAGGGAACATTTACCAGCGAAACTCGCTGCTTAAACTGTGAAACGGTAATAATGGATAAAAGCAGTTTTCTCTTTAGATGGTTTTTATGCATTGGAGTTTTAACATAATCTTAGCAGATTATAGCCATACTAGCGGCGTACCCGTGCCTGATGGGTATCATGTATACGATAGTTTTCCGCCCCCCCCCCCTCGCCACTCGCCCGTCCCCATACCCTGCTCAGTCCACTGCTGGTCAGCTAAGCACCTGCAGGCTAGCTGCAGGCCACATGCACATGCTGCACGATGGTGGAAGAGCACTGTCGTCACACTCCAATAATGACGTTGTCAAACAGCTAGGCTGCACACATTTAGCTTATAGGGGCCCCCAGAAAGAAAAAAGTAACGATTTTGTCCCCTCCGCCAAATTTTTTGCACCTAAAACCATCCCTGGGGGCACCCTGGAGCTACCTTGAAAATCTGGGGCGGTCATTGCAGCCGTTCCCAAATTATAAGCAAACAAACGTACATGCATACAGACTTGAGTTCATACATGAATAGTTAAATGGTCAAATAGACCTGTTATGTCTCTCAAGTCCCAGAATATTGCACATTTAGTATATGCTTGTTTGTTTGTGTATATTTATTAAACATTCTTACTTTGAACTAAGCAATTCTGTAGTAGAGACCAACCCTCTCTTTGACCAGTCCTTAGTAATCTATTTGTCTTTGTGGTTTGTGGAATGGTTGGTACAGGTGCGCAGTAAGGAGGAAGACTTTCTAGATCTGTCTATAGAGGTGGAACAGAACACGTCAATCACACACTGCCTGCAGGCATTTAGTAATACAGAGACGCTGTGCAGTGAATGTAAATACTACTGCGAGGTCTGCTGTAGCAAGCAGGAAGCTCAGAAACGGTATTGAACATTTGTATGAGAAATTGTAGTGTTTGATACTTAGTATGAGGTAAATTAAACTGGATTATGGGTTGTGAGCAGATTCCCCGAAGTTGGGGGTTTTGGTTCGGAGTTGGAGTCGAACTCTCTCTCAGGCCAAGGCAGGGAGGCATGTTACATGTGCCTGTGCTAAAGTCTCTGAGTCCTCAAAAACATTATTCTGCATACTTAATGGTAAATATGGCCATTGTGCTGTTAACCCATCACTAAGGAGTTTAATTTGGTAGCAGTAGACCCTGGAATGTAAAAATGTAACACACAGGCCAAATTCTGTACTATCCTATCTTATGCTGGCATAAGAATTGCAGATTAGCATTTCGTGAAGGAAATTGTAAGTGCTGAGCAACTTGCAAGGGTCAAATGATGAGCCTTGCAAACATCAAATGTCAGTTTGTCGTGGTCGTTGTAGAGAGTAGACGTGTTCGTGAAGTGCTAGATGTGGAAAGCACGTGCTCATGACTATAAGACATAGCTTCTGTTCTTCTATATAGTGTTGGTATGGCTGTACATAATTATAACATTGCACGTCGCATCTTGTTTGAGTTCGCTATACGCGGGACAAAGAAGAATCCGGTTGCAAGAATACTCGGACCGAGCCACTCGGCTGGCGACAAGGTTTATAAGAATTTAACCCTTAGACTGCCGTTACCAAAAAGGTTTGGTTCCCAAGGTACTGCAGCAGAACACTGTTGCTGACTATAGTCGGATATGCCATTATGCTGATAGGCGTTGAGCACCGTTGCTGCTAATGGCCTCTTTCCTGCTGACAGTGAATAGTTTTATAAGATAATATGTAAGTTAGAGGCCGACAGAATTTCGGCTACGGCTTCGGTTACGGTGCTGAAACTGCCTCTAAAATGACTTTCGGCCCGGTTTCGGTTTCGGCCAACATAGTTTCGGCCAAGTTTCCGCTACGGCCGAACCTGGAACCTGGTTTCGGCATGCCGCGGAAGAGCACTCAACAGCCCTAATCTTTTCTCAGTGAAGCAGCTCAGAGCCTCAGAGTCTCAGACTTTGTCATATGACTCCTGTGACTCGTATGTCTATGGCCGTTTTATTGCCCATCTCATGGGATACCATTAACAGCTGGCACCTTGTATAGGTGCCGCCCTCAGACGTCAGCATCAGTGCTGTCTCCAGTATTGAGACTAAACCCCACTTTTGCCGCACAGCAGCAGTAACCCCCATGCAGTCAATGGCCGTGCCATGCGCTAGCACGAACTACTGGACTGCTCGGCCGACAGGCCGAGCCTGCCCTGCAATGCAGCAGTTGTAGCTGGCATCAAATTTCATCCGGTTTCCTGTGCCCTATATAGGAGACTTTGTCGGTTTGTACATACGTACACGTATGTACGTCTGACAGTCTGTCTGTCCGGAGGATATCTCTGAAACTACTGGACGGATCACTCTGAAATTTTGCATGTCACTTACTCCCAGCCCGAGGATTGTCATAGGCATATCAAAAAGATGGTGGCCATGGGACTTTTCCGCTTAAACGTTACGTCACACTGCCCGATATTACCCAGGCAACATCGGGTAAGCATGCTATAGTATGCACATTCGGTTTCGGCCGAAACTTGTCATAAAGTTTCGGCGCCACGTTCGGCTACGGCCGTATAGTCATTTGTAAGTTATGGCCTGGTTTCGGCTACGGCCGAAACTGATAAAAACGGTTTCGGTCGGCCTCTAATGTAAGTAGATCATATTCTGTCACAAACACGACACTCTAAGTGACTGTCTGACAGAAAATCTGGCCTTGATGTGGAGTCAGGCATCAGGTTGCAGCTGCTGGCACGTGACAGCACTGGCACCCTGCTGACACTGGTAGGCCTACGAGTGTAGTGTAGAACTTAGCTTACAAGTCATGTAGATAGCTGTCTTGTTGAGAATATCATTTCAAACTTGTTCTTTTGCTCATCTTAGTCTGCCTATTGTAGTAATGCTGTCAACTGTTCCCGACAGCAGTAGGCCTAACTGCACAGACTCCACAGTCCATAGTTCTATGTGTCGAACTGACGACTAACAGCTACTATTTACTGAATAAACATGATATGCATGGAAAAGATGCTTCTACTAAGCTTTCTGAGACGTTTACTTCAATTTGTGTAAAAAGAAGTATTTGGCATCTGGTGACACAGAACCCACAAAGTATTTGGTGGTATAAGGGTTAAATATTTAAAAAAAAATTTCTTTTTGCGTGGGTTTGCATTTATGTTTTCCTGCTGCAGTAGCTACTGGCAATTTTAAATGCAGTTGTTGGCTCTCATATGTGACGCATCTTATTTTGTCATGCAGTATGTACTCATTCATTGTAAACTGTGTACTGTGTTTAGTATGCGTGTCAAGAAGCTGCCTCATGTGCTTGCACTGCATCTGAAGAGATTCAAGCTTGAGCAGCCGAATCGGTCAATTAAATTATCATACCGTGTTGTTTTTCCACTGGAACTTCGCCTATTTAACACGGTTGGTAGTAACCATGGATTATTTTTTCTTTTTTCTGTAGGGAATGTAACATGTTAATGTTTGTTAGTATTTGGCAGATCGTCTGTGCTAGTGCAGTTGCTATCTACAAGTGCTAAGTTTAGATTGTGAGCCAACTCCTGTAGTCCGTGCATACAGATAGTTATCTTATGTCCCAGTCCATCAAGCTCCACGCTGTCAGGTTGACCTGTCCCTCGGCTGTTTCCCAGAAGATCATGGAAACATCGTACCGGTTGTCCCCTAAAATGCTGGCTGGACCAAATTCGTGATACAGCCAATTCCCCTCCCAGCTGATGTGTGGAGAGATGCAGCAGGCACTGTCATTGAGAAGTGATGCAAACGTCCTTGACGACTAATGGTAAAAACGACGTGAAGACCGTGTAGGACCTAGGTAGTTTACATAAATGAGGATGCTGGCACTATGCTGTCAGTATTATGTACACAAGAGGTTGCCAAGTGCTGTGGAGCGGTGCAGTCATATTGAGATTATACGTGATATTGGTAATTGGTAACTGGGTTGTGGCTGGGCAAGAGCTTGACTTGTTACCTGTGCACATGCTGTGAGCAGGTATTGTTTTTGCCGGCATCTGTGTATCTGTCTGTCTGTGTTTCTGTTCCCACAAAATCTTGAAAACTACTGATGAGAAATTGATGTGACTTGGTAGGAGTATGCCCTACGGTGAACGCTAGAAGAGGTTGGAAGTTGGTGACATTTGAGCTTGACCTTTGACCCTGAGAGCTATTTTCATATTTTTCCAGCTCAGGCTATACCTTTCAAATGGCTTTACCGAGCAACTTCATTTTCAGTGTGGTGATACATCTTCAGAATGTTTAGGTCACGGTTCAGTTTCAAGGTTGTGGGTCCAATGTCAATGTCACGCCAGTGCAAAAGCTGAAGCATGCAACTCAAAAACTACTGGTCGGAAACTGCTGGGGCTTGATTGGAATATCTGTTACAATAACTAGATAACTCTCAAAGTGAGCTATTGGCATTTGACCTTTGACATTGAGACATATCTTGGTATTTAAGTTCTGAATGCCTTAAACTAGCAGCTTCATTGTCAGTGTGAAGGTACATCTTTAGAATACCTAGGTCACCTTCGAGTTTCAAGGTCATCGGGTTAATCTTAAGGCCACCGTTGCAAAACAGCGGCACTGTGCGACTGTGCAGGTCTGCATTCCCCTCGTACACAGTTTAATAAGCTTTTGTAGCACATTGCTGGTCATGGCCTTCTACAGCCAAATACTACTGATTACAATGCAGTTTTTGTGTTAGGAGATGCTGCAATGGGTTGAACTAATCACAGTCTTATGTCCCACTTAACACATGATTAGAGACGAGTCTTTCCTACAATTGATTGCCTGGTCAAGTTGCATTTTACAACATCCTGTCAGAAAACAGCAAATATATCCTACGGCCCTGTAGTCTGCACAGGGCATATGTGGCAGTGACAATAGTTGCACATGAATGACATTGTAGACATTGATTGAAATCATAACTGTGTTACAAATGTAAAAATATTGTTTTAGTTGAACGCATGTTGATTACTGTTGTGTGACAGTCGGACGATGCATGCAACCCTGATAGAATGTATGACCTGATATCAGTTGTTATCCACTGCGGCAGCGGGCTCAGTCGAGGACATTACATTAGCATTGTCAAGAGTCATGGCATGTGGGTCCTCTTTGACGACGACATTGTTGACGTAAGCCTATTGTCATTTCCCTTTATCTTTTCTAGTGGTATTTGATGTGGTTTTGTCTGCAAATATTCATAACTAGTAGATCATGCAGAACATACTGCTTTCCTGTGCACCTCTCCCCTCTAACATGTAACATCTGAGCACAAAAAGTGAGCAGCGAATCTGTGAATTAATTTATTGTAATATGTTGTTTTTCCACTGGAATGGTGTTTATTTAGCATCACTTTTGCCACTGATTTTCGTATGTTCATTAGCTAGTCAGGATGCGAGGGAAGATCATTGGAACTGTTTTGTGCCGTATATATTAACACAATTACTCACAAGCACTGACACACTTTTTTTTCTCCAAATGATATCTCAGGACTGAGATGGACTAAGAACGTCAAATTCAGCTCAAAGGTGGAGTCTAGTACGAGGATGATGCACACACTTAGGCTTTTTTAATTGTGCCAGAATTTGGAAAAAATAGGCCAAAACGAGCAACTTTTTCTGCACGTGCTGCCTGAGAAACCAAAAATAGTAGAAATTGGCACAAACATTGGCCATGGTGTGAGGATGATGCCCGAGTGAGTTGTTGTTTTGGGGAGTTTTAATCGCCAGTGCCAGTGCCAGTGCTGTTGACTGGCTGGAAAGACTTCTTCAAAACTACTTATCAATTGTTGAACGAAGACTTGAGTTCAAACTCTGCTCACTTATGTAGCCACTTTTTCTGGGTATGATCGAGGTTTGGGGCACTGCTTCATATTTGGAGAATTTGATGGCTGATAATGAAGTAATTAAAGCAGTGATTTTATTATCACCTTATTTATTATCTTGGGTGTTAATGTATAAAATGCAGTTATTGTATTTGATGTTGTGTTGGATGTGTGTAGAAAATTGAAGCATCAAGCATTGAAGATTTTTATGGTTTTGCATCAGACATTCAGAAAACATCTGAATCCGGCTATATATTGTTCTACCAGTCAAGGGAGTGACTGTGTCACTAGTTATAACAGTTGACTCTATTAATTGTACTATACTGTTTGTTTGTTACAATCAAATACAACTTGAATGCGTATTTATGTACAATACAATAATACTGTTGGTTGGTTCTCTGTCAGTTGCTGAAGGAATTTCTGTAATAAGTTTGTAATGTAGTACTTAGGTAGTGAGTTACAGTTTCTTGGTAATAGACATAACTTCGTGGTGATGTGATTTGTGACAATGTCTTGGGTTTGTGTTGGCTATGGTTTGTGCTACATACAGCAGTGTAATAGTAACATAACGTACACATTTTTATGCTGTTAGTCACAGAACTTCAGAGGCAGGCAAGTGTAGTGGATTATAGTCAGTGTATGCTGGGAGATTAATCAGCATTCTTGTAGTTATGTGGCTGTTCTAAGTTACTGACAGTAACTGCATTGTGCAATATTGTAACCGCTCACTTTTCATTTGGAATACGATTTGAAATTACATGTGTGTACATATGGCTAAATTGTTAAATTGTCTATGTACATTTACACAGTCTTCTGTGTTGTCATTGACATGTACATCCACCACTGCATTTTCCTAGCTTTGATTAATTTTCAGAGTTTTAAATTGTGCATTAATTTATTGATGTGAAAAAGTTGGCTTTGCCATTGACTGTATAAATTGAAAGTTTCTGGTCGTTGCTGCTTCATTATCTGGGAATCTGCCTTGCGACCCTGGTGACCTGGCTGCCTTGGCGTCCTGGCAACACCATTGGTAAACACATACCAAAGAAAATGAGTGTGGAGTGTGATTTTATGCCTTTGATCACTCATTTCATTATCTAGGTACAGTTGAATACTTTTGCCACATGCATGAAAATGTACTTTTATTTGTAAGATAGTCTGAAAAGTATAGCAAACTTCTGATCAGTGTGACAATTCCAGTAAACTGTTCTCTGTTCCCGACATCAAAAGAAATAATTTTGGTTCATGCCTTCAAGCTTTCCTGTCACTCAATTAAGCTACTTCTGACAGATATGTTCATCGACGGGTCGTAGCACCCTCCATGCTGACTGACCCGTCGCAACACTCCAAGCGTCATAAGGAGAGAGCCCTGTGCTCGTGGTGACCTGCTCCACCCAGCATTTTCACGGACGGCCTGGTTGTCTTCTCCAGGTACCAAACTGTCATGAGCCCTGTCGTGTCGTGACAGAGGTGTAGGGCTTGGTGGGCAGGAGCAGCCTGGTCTATACGCCTGACATAGCCAGAGTGAATGTCTCTTCCGATTTATAGCTTCATTTATGGATGGCAGCTGTTAGAGGGTGGAGACTTCCTCCTTCGTGACAAATTTATACGAGAGGATGCCGAGTATTCGCCTTTGGTTTGTCATATGATATGAAAGGCCTCCAGTTTCGCTATATCAGCTTTCAATAGGGTCCATGTTTCAGAAGCATATAGCAGTGATGACAGGATACACGAGTTGTAGATGTGTTACTCAGCCGATTCTGCCTCCAGACACGATCCAGCTGGGACATAATGGATGAGGCTAAGCCGATCCTCCTGAGAATTTCTGGTGTACAGTAGCCCGATGAGTCAACATTACTACCGAGATATGTAAACCTATTGACCGCTTCCACTTGATGTCCTGATATGACACAGGAAGGTGGTGAAGGTCCAGAGGCAACATTTTGAATTTTTGTCTGGGAATAGGAATATGTTTGGACCCAACTTTGCATTATCTAAGCTGAATGCAAATAAACACATAGGAGAAAAGGTCTCAGAATAAAATGTTTCTAAGAAACTTGTACAAACATTATAACAACACGTTTTTGTAAAAACGTAATTGGCATTTTTCAATAGTGCAAAGAAAGCTTAACAAATGTCAACAGTGTCTGGCATGCTGTATAAGAAAGTTATCACATTACCTAGAATTTGTAAAATCATACATGCAGTAATTACTAACAATAAGCTGAGCAAAGATTATGAAATTAAACACTGGAATGCACTGACAGTTGACCAGCTTATGGAAACATGACATGGAATAAAGCTATGCTCCATAAAGTGCTTAGTCTACAATACTTAACTAGATGTCATATTCAAGTTTTTGATTAAACATTACCAAACATGCATACTGCATGTAATTATCTTATTGAACGTTGCAAAGTTGTGTGGAAGCTGAAATGGTAGAATCATCAGCTGTGATGTTGCAGCCTGCGGGAATGACGAAGTGCCATCATCCACACAGCAACACAGTGCTTGACTCTGATATCACCAGGAAACCGTCCGTCTGTCAGGGCAGGAATGCCAGCAAGTCCTCTCTGCTGAAGATACTCGTCCATAACAAAGTTCAACCTGTGTCAGAAACAGAGAGATTGTCAAGTAGTCTCTTCAGATGAGAAACATAGCAAAAGCTACAAACAAGAAATAGCTGACTGTTGCTGAGAGGCTACAAAGTGTGGAAAACTTGAGCAAACTAATGATGATAATTTCAGTAACACAGTACACTAGAAAGTCAGTAGTACACAAACCATCAAACATGGCTATATCGACATAAGACACACAAACTACATGCACTATACAAGTTGTAGGGATGTGCGTTTTTACAACAGTAACCATCAACTGGTGTACATAACAGCTTACAAATTGGAATGACAACCACTACAAGATAAGATGTCATAAAGACATGTATGGCAGAAAACTAACCAAAGAGGAGTGTAAAGGTGTCCATAAAATGATCACCATCTTAGTGTAAAGCATGTAGTAAAAACTGAAAATTCAAAAATCGATTAGCTTTAAAAATCTGAAAAATGTCCCAAATGCTGTGAAGGCAGCCTGGTTAGTATCAACATCTAACTGCTGCGAAGCAATTAGCTGACCCTTCTAACTGCATTATCACAATGTAAATGTTCCGATAACAACTGAATCATGCCACAACATAGACAAAATGAAGAAATCAACGCACGGGTGGTCGACGTTGTCTATGTAGTCTTCGTGGCTTGTGTCCTGCTTAACTGTCATCTTGAACAGAATGCACTCATGCAGCGACGGCAGGAAGCCGTCAAGGTTGACATGTTGCAGACCAAGTCGCACTTTCTCAATTAAATCATCGGGAATTTGTTCACGATACTTCTCTTCCACAGTGTCAAATGGATCCTACACAGCATTATATTAACATTATCAGTAAGTATGTCCACAAATAATCACATTTGTAAGGTGCTCTAAAAGCCAGTCAATAGGTGCTATGGTTGTGAACGTGTTTTATCTTCATGTACTTAGCAAAAAGGTTAAGGCTACAATAAATATATAGTGTTAATCATTTGCATAAATTATATTTTCTCTCAAAATGAAAAAATGTCTGAAATTATGTTGACTGCTGTTACAGGGATGTGAACTAGTACAAAATACATGAGAAAACAATATACTACCAATAGGTCCTACAAAGATAACTCTCACAGCTGAAATTTACAACAAAATCACTAACTGCAGTATCATATTTACAGTATAAGTACTGACCATTTGAAAACTTTTGTGACTCAGAATTATTCCAACCAAACAGCAAATATTTACAAAAATACTGTCAGTTTGCTAAATATAAAATACAAATAGCATAGTTTAACATTGTGCAAGAACATGACTGACAGTAAAATGAAACGGAAAGAACTAAATGAAACTATAGCAAGTCCGCTACGTCTCTGCCAGTCTGCCTCACCGGTTGATCACGGACACAGGCACAATATACGCTTCTTTCAGATGCATAAAAAACGACAGCCGTAGTACCTGTCGATTACTGGCTTGCATACGAGACCTCATGTATGAGAGCAGGAGCCACAGTGACTCGACATGCTTCAATCGACAAGACTGAATCTGCAGTCAGCAGTCACTGTGTTTACTATAATAGCAATAGAAGAAAAACATCTGCGGAGATATCAGCAGTGCAATAAAACTTAATGAAAGTAACTTCACACAACTACATGTAAACAAGATCTAACAGAGGCTCACAAATGCTATATTTTATTGTATGCCTAACTAAACACAGGCCTTAGCAACGGAGAAGGAATAAGCCTAGCTAAGGTTTCTTCCCAGCCCTTTTCTGTGATTAGGCATTTTCTAATATAATAATTCTGTTCGTGTGTATGACTGTATGTATGTTTGTTTGTTCGCTCAAAACTCGGGAACAGGAGGAGCAATTGCTTCCAAATTTTCAGGGTAGCTCCAGGGCACCCTGGGGATGGTTTGAGGTGCAGAAAAGTTGGGGTAGGGGGTGGGAGAGGAGGGGGCAGAAAATGCATATCTTTTGCATTCCGTGCAAAAGTAGGCCCAGTAGGCAATAGGCGTGTTGACAAGCAGCAGCCTACATGGCTCAAGCTTGCAGGCAATGCCTGCAGGGCCTAGGCTGGTTTGGCAGGCCTGTCCACAGGCGGCACACCATGTGACCAAACTCGCTGTCTAACGAACGGTTACACCCCCCCGTAACCGCGGGCTTCCTACTATACATGTATAGGCATGTCTGCGCCCGAGAGGAGTTGGTGCTGATGGCCTAGCAGTACTGGCAGTGAGTAGCAGCCCATATCCAAAGGGTCAGCCCTCCTGCACGAGAAAAGCAACAATAAACTTTTTGTACTGCTAAACATACATTGTGGTGACTGAAAAGCCATTTATCATTCCGTCTCCAGCGATGTATTATTATTAGAGTGAATATGTGCGTTGGCCAGACTACATGGCCTTCGACTCTACGCCTACGTGGACGACTCACAGCTCACTCTGCATTTCCGTCGCGATCAACTCGCAGCGTCCATCGAACGACTGGAACGGTGCATAGATGACGTTGACCAGTGGTTGTCGACAAAACGGAATGGCTGCTGGTCGGCTCAAGACGTACTTTGTGCCAGATGCGACGAATCTGGAGGTCACTGGACAACCAGTCAGCGACAACACTTGTGCATGCACTCGTCTCGACGCGCGTCGATCATTGTAACTCAGTCCTTGCAGCGGCGCCAAAGACGACGACCGACAAACTACAACGTGTGTTAAATGCCGCCCGTGTCATCAGCAATACTTGTAAGTTCGACCGCAGTCTCTCGCAGCTACTACATGACGATTTACATTAGCTGGACGTTCCTGACAGTGTCACGTTCAAGCTGATCGTCACTGTTCATCAGTGTATGAACGGCCGTGCACCGAACTATTTGTCGAACCATGTCATCCCAGTCAGCGCTATTGTGTCATGGCAGCGTCTTCGGTCTGCTCAACAGAACACACTGGTGATCCCACGTTAGAGATTGACCACATATGGCTGTCGAGCATTTTCTGTTGCAGATCCCACAGCATGGAACAGTCTTCCTGTCGCATTCAGAGACCCGACAATCAGCGATGCCTGCTTTCGACGGCATTTAAAGACAGTTCTGTTTACACAACAGCGTCGGCACCATAGTGTTTAGCGTGTGCGAGATTTTCATGACTACGTGCTCTATAAATTCACATTCACATTCACATTCACATTCACATACAAGTGCCCAGCTGAATGGGCAAAATGCACTAATTTTAACTATCAAGCAGAAACACTGCCTATATTCTACAGAGGTAAAGTAAAACTGATTAATCTATGACAAATGGATTAGTTAATAACACGTTAAGATACTGACAGCATCAGTCAAAAGATGTCTGTGAGTCTTCATCTTGAGTGTGTCAGTCATGAACTGAACTAGACTGGAATTGGGATCACCACCGACTGACACAAGAAATCCCACGGTGATGTCAAGATTGGCCACCAAGTCACTGACGTCTAACAGCTTCTGGCGGAACTGCTTTTCCACTGCGGCATGGTTAATTAGAGCTTCCTAGCATAAATA
>Ga0126335_1001435_pt1 | contig 13276 bp, 9 predicted proteins | sample OlaspJWI45metaG_FD_108409 | JGI IMG/M metagenome (GOLD analysis project Ga0126335, IMG submission 108409) | Marine gutless worms symbiont microbial communities from Oahu, Hawaii - Olavius sp. 1 OAHU.JWI-45 metaG | ecosystem: Host-associated > Annelida > Digestive system > Unclassified | place... | reverse complement strand
TAAAAACACCTTAAAAACACTTGAGGAATCTAGAGAAATCGACCTTTTGGATTGAGCGCTTGAAACGGGAGAGAGAACTAAAATCAACAATGTCTGGGAGAAAGTTCCATGCATTTACCACACTTTCACTAAAAGAGTTAGCCCGTGTGCATGAAACAAACAAGCGTCAAACTTAAGACCTCTTGGGTCGCGAGCCACGCCGCTAACCACTGCGCCACCGAGTCACCTGTTATAACTTTATGCATAAAGAAGTCAGTAATAGTTAACACTCTAGTTGATGCCAAGTGCTGCTTGGCGCCCACTGCCGACGTCTCATAGCCGGCAACAGACAGCATATCTAGAGCGCGGTCGCGTGGTGCTGATACTCGACGTCTCCAATCAGCAGAAACCGAAAACGAGTCGAGTCGAGCTGCAAAAGCGCGGTGGACTGACCAGCCGTGTGGGCGCCGTCGCCTTGTCTCCAGACAGTCTGAAAGACGGCGATCAGCAGCGCTCGACGACGTGCTGCACGCGGATAAGATTAGAAGAGTTCGACTATGAAACTCGATATTCGGTCGTTGACTGACAACGTCGTGGAATTTCTGTTGCAGAAGTAAGTAAGTAAGTAACACGTGAATTTATATAGCGCATATCATTTTAAAAAACGTCTAGACTACTGTTACAGCACGTACCGTACTGTGGTACAGCCTCGGTGCATTGTTTTGGAATAGGCGGAGGCCGTACAAGAAAGCTAATTCTATTCTGTCAAGTTTCATCACACGTAATTATACCTGATATAAGGCTATACTGTGTTATAATGCTTGCAAAATCAGCACAGATAAACTTAATTTAATATTCGCATATGTAATAGGCATAGGCATAGGCATATATGGTGATTATCTGTATTTAAAAGTATATTAATACAATAAATAGGGCTGTACCAGAATTCGGCCCCGGTTCCGGCCGAATTCCGGCCATTTCTCAAATTCGGCTGAAATCCGGCTCCTGCCAAAATATTGACTAGATCTCCGCATTTGTGAGAAAGTGCTATGTTACCCGACAAAGCTCCTCGACTGATATTTCTTAAGAACAATTCAAAACCGATTAGTCAAATTAAACGAAAGAGATTCTTTAATCGAGTGGTAGTTCAGCTGTGTACTTAATGTTTCACAGACTCGGTTATTTCCTTGTGATATTTTAACGAAGTTACAAATCCGGTATAGCTGAGTTGCGCAAAGCTACAAACTCCGATTTGACAATAATATTCTCGTAATTGTGTCGGCATCCTTAATCACAGATCATTCATTATAGTGAAAACTTAACAGCAACAAGATTACCTTGCAGTCGACGAGCAGACCACCAGCGCGCCGTGAACTTGACTTTGACCCTGTGACCTCGATGCTGAAACTTGACTTAAGTGTCCTTTCCACATGTGCTGCGCTGCGCGATGCGTTGCGAGCGAAAGTACTTTCTGGAACTAGCTGTGACTCGCTGGCACTCGCCGCGCCACGCAACGCAAAGCGCAGCGTATGTAGAAATGACGCTTTAGGCATTAACTTCAGCAGATGTAGGCAATATCAACCAGTAGTGGGACGTTATGGTACCCAACCATGAATCAAAACTATTCTTGCCCGAATTAATTCATTTTTCGGTACCAAAGCGTCCCACTACTGAGTTCAGACTAGTACTATGACGTCATACTCGGTACCACAACAATCCTCAATCATCAACACGCGTGGTATAAGTCATATCTCGATATTTTGAACCATTTAGGCTTGGATCATCTATGTGACGACGGACGGACGGCCGACAGACGGAATTACGATAGCAGTAGTGGCGTCTAACACGCTAGACGCGTGCCAAAAATGACATTGCAGTTGTTATAGTTAAGATGTTCAAACTTAGAGCCTGAACAAGACACAGAGACAGACAAACGCAAGTGAACGCATTTCGACGCCACTACGCGGGTGGTCATAAGTAATAATATTAATATCATGTTAAAACACTTGATATTCTAAGAACAATTGCTCGTTTGCGTTGTGGCGCATAGCTGCAGTGAACAACCACATAACTCCAAGAGTCGTCAAAGTGGACGTTGTCTATCGTTCCAAGCACGTGGAACAGACATAACTGGGATCCCATTGTCCCAGTCCCACCGTCCAAGTCCCATAGTCGGACTGTGTTGTCTCGAGATCCGGACACAAGCAGACGGCGGGAATCTGCCATCGGGGAAGTCCACGAGACACACGTAACCTCAGCCACGTGACCAGTAAGTACACAGTAATGTTCCACAGTAGGAGTTCTCTGCTTCATACTGAACATACTGTCTTCCCATGATGGATCAGTTTGCTCCGGAGTGGGAGAACATTCAGCCACATTCACAGCAAAGTAACATGCACTGGCAGCAGTCTGAGCTGGAGGTGTATTTTGCTCCAGAATAGAAGTTGTTTGCTCCGTCAGAGAGAACATATTGTCTTTCAAAGAGGGATCATTTTGGTTCGGAGTGGACGCCATTTTCCAGATATGGATAGAGTGATCTGGAGTGAGTTCCACACAATACTGACCATCTGGTGATCTGATCTGTAGATCTGACTGCATGATACAACAGTAACTGTACGTTTGAATTTTCTCCTTCATTGTTCGCACCGACACCAGCTCAAAATGGTCCGAGCCAGATGGGCATACGAGATAGTACAGCCCATCCTCGAGCACTCTCCACATAAATCGACAATCCAGAGCACACCTCTGCAGATAGCAGTTCGCCTTCAGATCTACCACATCCAAATACCGACCACTTTTCCCTCCAACCGCTGGACACACAATGACAAAATATCGCCAATCCTCGGTTACTGCGATTTTGTAGCTGAGAAGTTTCTTCTTGCCAGAACTTGAGGATAGGTTTGGAATATCCTCAGTTAGTCTCGGCACTTCGATCGTCCGCAGCAGTTTCATGTCAGAACTACGTTCTTCCAGTTTACCATTTCGCACAATATACATCAAGAACAGACCATCTGAAGCAACGTGATCTGAACCAGAAACAGTCTGAGCTGAAGTGGTCTGCTTTGGAGCAAGAGTTTTCTGCTCCATACTTAATGTACTGTGCTCCATTGAGGGATCAGTTTGCTTGGGAGTGGAAGAACTGGGATCTGCAGGCAAAAGAACAGAGAAGTAGGAATCTGGTAGATGAATATGGGCAAATATCGAACACTGGCTATCCTTTGGCAAGACCCAAAAGACACATGCAGTAATCGAAGTCGACTGTTTACGAATGTAGACTAGGAATTTGCTGAAGCAGAACAGCTGGGCATGATTGCGGCCACCGAAAGTGATGCCTTGTTTGGCCAAAGACTTCTTGTACTCAGCATCGATGTTACTAGTCATCTCAACATCAAGTACACCATTGTGCAGGTGCCAGAACTTGGGACCTTCCTCATTGATGTGTGAAGCAGTGACTAGATGCTTACCACACACCGTGGCATCTACACACTGTTCTGCATCACCAATTATAACTTCACTATTATCAGTATCTACTTTCACATTCTTCCCTCTCTCTTCTCTGACAGTCAAAAGTTTATCAGACAAAGATGAGTTAGTTTCCTGTACCGTCTGATCTATGTCCTCCATCTTAAGTTCACTATTTTCCACGTCCAGCATCGGAAGGCTAGCTGATGATGCACAAGATGTTTCACGAAAGTTTTCTCGTGGAAGCCCATTAACAACAAGCTCAGTTGTTTTGTTGTGAGAAAGAGAATCAACTTGTTCTTTGTTCCTCTGATTGTTAATATGTCCTGTAGGCAGAGTCATGCCCATAATATCTGCTGCTGAATCAGCATTCTCGTGGAAACCATTCTTGATTTCTTCTGACAACTGCTGATTGCATGATGAAGAAGCAGGTTGCACTTTATGCTGTGGGTGGCTATTGGCAACCTTCAGCAACCTACAGAGACAATCAATAAGTAATCAAGTCGTGTTTTACATCCCAACTGCCACATAACAGGCCACTTCAGAGACAAGTCTTTCCAGGCAATAATTGCACTGATACTGATAGCCAAAGCTGAAAACAAACTAATGCAAGCAAAATAAACAACAACTAAATTCCAACACATTATCTTTATTACAGATTTGGTGATCATATCACACAACCACATTAGGCCTATGCCTATGCCTGTACCTAAAGCTGTCCAGAAAGATTTTGCAAATGCTATATGACATAGCATGCAAGTGTTTTATGTTCAGTAAAATACTATAACTAGAGTCAAAACAAATGAGATCAAAGTGTTAGCTTAATTCAAACCAAAACAACAATGGCACTCTGAGGACCAAAATATCCCCGCATCATGCCCGTGGTGCCATCTGGTGAATGCCAGTGCCAGTGCCAGTGCCTTTTAAAGAATATTTAAAACGTTCACAATAGAATATTAATAACTTTAATATTCTGCACACTTACCAGTACCACCACCTATTTCTAAGTGCCTCTTCCTCTCCGAGGTGGAAAACAAAAAATGTGGAGCATATACATGGAGACAGCTGAAACAATCTGTGAAGCCACTTTACAACACTAAAATTTTTATTCCCAAAACCGAAGCTTAGAAGTGGTGATAACTGAGAGCAACTCATGAACCTGTCTAGGCTCCAGAGTTTGAGGTAGTTATCTGCTGCCAGTGTCATCACGGACTGCTCATTGCGACAAAGTGATATGACGTTGACAGCGTGAACATGGGCATGTATTGACCATATCTCCCTCAATGCTAATAGGTCAACCACGCTGACGTCACCGTTATTCCAGCCAATCAGAGCATGCCTCCAGCTATCAACCACCTACAACCACACCCATCATGATGAGAATGGACAAAGTCTTAATTTACGTCTGCTGAAGATTCACATATATTTGCTAGGTGGCATGGCTACATGTGTTACATTCGACAAATTTCACATAATTTTAGCCACTCGGTGTATTGAAGTGGTATGCAAAGCAGTCATTGTTAACTGGCAGTAGATGAAGCTAGCCAATCTGGTTTCTGAAATTCTTTACCTTTTTCCATGTAAACAAGTAATGTGTAGAGCAGAGCACTAAGGGGTCATCAACAGAACTGAAGCTGTGAATACTGAATACCATCAATTTTTTTCTTGGTGAGGGGAACTGACTCCCACCTCCTTGAAACTGATCCTGCAATATGATGGAAATCAACCTGCTATCAGTCAGCAAGTTTCGAATTCCTTACTTTGTGGACTGGGAGAGATCACCAGGAGAGAAAGCCTATAGGAGATCCCACAGTAAAAGCATTATTAGTCATTATTCATTATTTGCTCATTTTGACAGCCCCAGAACTCTGCTGACAGATATACAGTGCTTACCTGAAGAACACATGGGAACTTCCAGAGTCCTTCTCCAAGTGGAACATTAGCACTCCAGTCTTGCTCTGATTTCCCATCCCATATCCACAGTTCTCCACAGCCAATCTTTGTCTTTGTCTCCTGCCATCATGATATCATTTTCATTCTCTCATCAATTATCAATCTAGTTAAGTCTCATAATAGCAGTGGACACTTAACCTTCACTTTCTACCATTTTATCAAATATCAATTTCTTATTATTCATTCTACAAATTATCAAGACTGGCCATAGGCCTTCCAAAACAATGTTGATGCAATTTTAAGCACTAGAAAATTAGTTTGTTGCCCCTTCCTTTATATGCGTTGTTACAATGTTACATATGTGGGATAATGAAATTTATATAATCCTGAGCAGCTACTGTCCCCATAAGGACCAGTGTAGTCAGGGTGTCACCGACTAAAAGTCAGACAGCTGTGTTTTATTAAGGAAAGGACTCCTAGAATAAAGCTACGTAGTAGCAAACGCATGGTACAACTGTTGAAATACAGCAAGTTCAAACCTTGATCCGTGTGCCCAAAACCAGCATCAATGGATCCAGCCTGTAAGCGACACCAAATGGAATTAATTCATGCCCATTATCATCATTATCTTCATCAGCAGCAGCTGAACCATCTGTGCTAGCAGATGGTGCTAAGTGTGACCAATGCCTGGTAAAGTCGTCAGTATTGAATAGCATTGCTTTGGAACCCAGTCGAAATCTGGAGGACCCCCCACCAACACTGGCTCCTAGAACAATCAGTGGAGACTGAAGTATGATGAATAATGTTGACGCAAATAACCGCGAACCTACACAACAAATCATACTTGTCTTACACATATATCTTTTGCACTACAATAATTAACAGAGTAGACACAAGAGCACCGCAGAGCCTAGCATGGCTGACTGGCTGTGAATCTGACCCCAAAAAGCAATCCCAAGTGCTCCTTTGCCTTAACAACATTTGTAAAGTTTGGTCACTCTAGGTGCAAAATCCAGAAACTAAAAGTGAAAAATTTTACTTTTACTTACACTTTAAAATCTCGTCAAAGATCAACAATCCAAGCTGTCCAAATAAACCCTGTAAAGCAGACAAATTGTTAAAACTGACGAAATCAGACCAAGTAGATATTACCTTCAACAAGACACTGATGGAGTACATCTAGCTGTGGAACAGACAGAACTGTGATAGAGTTGATAGATACAGAGACCAGACGACAATCGTCTGCAGTGAAGAAGATGCTTGCAATTATCTTCCGACCTACAAGAACAGCAAGTAAGTAGGCGTTTGACGTCCAACTCAATACATAACAAGTCATTTCAGAGTTGTGACTTTCCAGACAATCAACTGCACTAGTTCTGACAACTGACCCATAACATGACTCATAACAAGTAAAGGATTATAAACTATCTTCTTCTTCTTCTTTATGCTCGTAGCCAGTGCGAGCCACTGAGTCCAGTGATAGCATCAACAGATTTTCTCCACGTCTATCTGTCTTCAGTCAGTCGAACTGCTTCAGGCAAGATACATTTGCACCATTCTTCAATGTCATCACTCCATCTCCTTGGCGTCTTCCTTGTGATTGTTTGTTATCTGTCATACTTTATAGACAAGATTTTGTCTTCTCCAGACAGGTATCACTAATTCTGTAGAATATGCCCAAACAACTGTAACTTTCTCTCATTGATGGTATCAATGATCGCAAATTGTCGTTAAAAATGGTCTCATATACCATCACTGGTGATTTTATCTTTCCAGCATACTAGCAGTAAAGTTTGATGCTTAATAAACAGCAATTTGGAAAACACTAATTATCAATGCATTATTAATCAATCCTTATTATGCCCCAAAGCAAATAGAATCGTACAAACAGAAATGCAAGTAAAAATGCAAAAAAAGTACATTACAAAAAGCTACATAAAAGCAATAAGCCTTCTGCAGTAAGCGGCTAGATTTAATTAAAATATACACAGCTTACCATTCATACCTTATATCAAACTAAACCAAATGGAACTAAAGCATGGCTTTGGTGTCTTTTACATTATCCAGCTACTGTTCACTTATCTCACTGGGTCTTTCACTCTCATCTTACAACTAGAGCTGTAATGGATTTGCTTTTTCCAAACCCGGCTGGAATGGTTGGCAGAGCCAGAGCTGGACTTGTAACCTTGTTAAAATATCACAATGAAAGAACTCTGAAACATCAACTAGAACACTCAGAGATTTTATTTAGCAACTAACATACTGCTCACATCAGTCACAAACATAAAACAGCTGAATTACTACTCAATTAAGGCATCTGATTCTTTAAATTGTCCTTAACATGTTTTGAATTGTACTTCAGAAATATCAATTGAGGCGCTTTGTCAGGTAACATAGCACTTTTTCACATATCTGGCTGAATCCAGAAATCCGGCCCAAATTTTGCATCTGTAAGCTAACTGGCAAGAAATTGAATGGGCAGCTGGTCCTGACCTGAAATAGTCTGTTCATTAAGTATGCTGAAATCTGTTAGACCAAAGAGCGTGACCATGGAACATGTTCGTGGTTGTTCAGTATTTGGTCTTCCAGCAAGTCGGACTACAGCTGCTAGGTAACAGCCGGCATGAGATACGGCCAGACAGCGTGCTGTCACCTGACAGCAAACATTGACACTTTTAGGCTGCATCAAAAGGAGGAGTGGGAAATGTTACATTCAATGTGGCCTATTGCGATCTATGATTCCACAGTGTGGTGTGTTTGTCAGTCTGTCTGTCAGGCACCTGCAACCTGCAAAAATGGCTGAAAAGATCAAGGTCCTGTTTGGAGTAAAAACTCCTGGGGCACAAGGAACATTATGTTAGATGGTGGTCCCGATACTAACAGAGTTTACCCTTCCAAATATGTGACCAAATAATGTGTTAGTTTAAGTAAGTTAACAAGTAAGCGAGAAGTTACTCAGTCTAGAGAGTTTTAAATTTAACTGACTCTTCACTTCAATGTCTTACTAGGCAGTGTTTATAATGCAAATCTCTCTCTATCTCTTAGTGTGTCATCCTCACGAGAGAAGTTCAGCAGCTGATGCTGTGAATCCCATGACAATCTCTTCCATGTGATCCTGTCTTGTGCGGCAGTGCCAATGTCTACAGTTCCATATGTCTTGCCACTCTTCTCCAGCACATTGTTGATCCAGCAGATCACATAACTCAAATATCCGCTGTTAATTTTTATTCTGATCCTGATCAGATTCAGAACTGTTGACAGCCCATTCTTCCCACACTGCACACTACAAGTATTTGTGAATATTTCAAATCCCAAATCCTGGACACTTATCTTGGACAATCACACCCAGACATATGCCACTAGCAGAGAGGTCTATAAGTCTAATACTAGGTATGGAGGGCAGACGTCCACGAGACCAAATGTCTAAATATCAAAATCACGTGATATTAAAAATACTTACGCAAAAAGTTGCAAACTCTTGTTATCTATGGTTACCTGATTATCGGCAGCATCTGTCCAGTGCCTAAGTTCGTGGTAGATGTCACCAGTACCAGCCTCACAGACGTAAACACTTGCAGGACCAGGACCACCCACGTAGATGAAATATTGACTATCTCTGGTCATGACAACTGGAGATGGTCTCATCAGTGCAACCGAGGCCAGGACTTCAAATGTTGATAGACTCAGAACCTATACAATCAACAAATTAACTACACTGTGTCTCAGAAAAAAACGTGCAACTTTGTAACTGGCTCTAACGTTGTTAAATCTGAGCTGATTTTCAAAATTCTTTCACTGCTGGAAACCCCATGAAATTTCAAACACAACGCATTTTTGAAATCTGTCTCTGACTTTAACTCAGTCTTGACTGACCTTTGAACTATTTCCCTAAACTTAATCAGTTCCTTTTTGGAACTTTGCTTACCTGTATGTAAAGTAGGTGAAGCTTACTACAGACAAATGCAACGGACCAACGTGTTAGCCAACATTTTTACAACTTCAGATAAAATGAACCAGTTAACCTGTATCCTCAAGTCGGACGTGAATGGCCCAGTCCATGTACAAACAGCCTTTGATCCATCATCAGAGAGAGCACCGTCTTGACCGACCATTACAGCAGACTGAAGAGGTCCGGCTATACTTGGGAACTGCATCGAGTGTGTTGGAAGCATGCTGGGAGCCGTGCAAGTACGGATGTGTTTACCAGCCTCGCAGACAAGCCCACAGATGGCGCCACTCTGTCCCACCTATAAATAAATATGTTTATAAAATAAGTTACAGCAAAGGTAATAACAGACACTTGATACTGCACCTCTTTACGAGGAAAAATTGTCACAGAAGCGCTCAGGTATGGCACACGTTGTCAAGGGATCACATAGTTTTACCTGCACAGCCATGTGTGTATGCTTCTAAATTTTAAGTGTACAAATTTGAGATTACCTCGGGAATCCTCTCCATCACATGGTAGGCAAAGAGCTCCACATCGTAGTGGAGTGAGTCGTAGCACAACTGGAAGAATCCCAAGACCAACTCCACATCCCTGTCTCTCTCCATAATCTCGTCTTCCGCCATCAGCCGGTAGTCATTGAGCACAGTGTTAACCCCTTCTGCACGAAGCCATGTCAGCAGCCAGTGGAAGTTGACTAGACATCTGCTCTTGAGGGCCTCAGCTGCCCCGCCTGCAATATAATAAATTAAGTCAATGGTAGTCACTGGGCATGGTGTTAACCCCTTCTGCAAAAAGCCACATCAGCAATCAGTGGAAGTTGACCAGCCATCTGCTCTTGAGATCCTCAGCTAACCTACCTGTAACAAGAGGGTAAACGATCAACAAGCTGGTAGGCGACTGGGCTTGCACTGGCATACACAGATTGGGGCAGAAAGACTGAAAATAAGGGCCACTTACTAGTGCTTGGTAGAGTGTAAGCCGATAAAATGTAGAGGGTTAAACAATGGTTGAATTTCTATATTCATTCTATGCTACGTCAGTTGATATGATCATGTTGAATGGTATTGTATTGTGCTCAATTACATGTATTTTATTATGCGAACACCACACCTACTTAAAAAAATACTGAATGTCACTCAGAAAGACTAAAGTAATCAAAGAAATTGTAAAGGAGAAAACAGGACATGGCATGTTAAGAATTACAGTCAGGAAAAGACGACTACAGTGGTCTGGTCACATACAACGCGTGAAAGACTCCAGAAGAGCAAAACAGACACTTCACTTTGTTCCTGACCCAAAAATGAACCGGGTCAATGGTCGACCATGCATTACATGGAAAGACAATATCTAGAGAGATATTGAACCGATGGACACATGGGATGATGTCCGTCTCGATGCACTGGACAAAGTGGATTGCCCGATCTGCTAGTAACTGAAAGGAATAAAGTCTAAGAAAAGACTAACAACATTACTGAAGTATTACGCACCTTGCAGGAGGTGGTAAGGAAGGCATTTGAGCTTGCGTAGGTTGGTAGGTATCAGAAGTTGTGGTGTGATCTTGCGGTCAGCATCCTTGAGCACAATTCCTTGTCGCTGATGAAGAACAATCGTCCTCTGTAGTCCTGCCTCCTATGTAACACATGACAAGAATTTAGATTTACTGTAAATACAAGAGCAAGAGGCCGATAAAAAAAGAATTAAACCATGTCCTGTGGGAGCACAAACCTGTGTGTTGCTGCTGTTTGCGACCATGACCTTGAGATTAACCCCATGACCTTGAAACTTGAAAATGACCTGGATATTCTATTCACACTGAAAATGAAGCTGCTAGCTTTTACATTCAAAACTTACGAGCTTGAATTTAAAAATATGAAAATAAGTCTCAAGGTCAAATGTCAAGGTCAAAATGTCAAAAGCTCCAAATTATCGTAACAGATATTCCAATCAAGCCCCAGCAATTTCCGACCAGTAGTCTTTGAGTTACACACTACCGCTTTTTTACTGCCGTGACCTTGACCTTGGACCCATGACCTTGAAACAAAACCGTGATCTAGACATTTTGAAGATGTATCTCCGTATACTGAAAACGAAATGGTCAGGTCAAGCCATTCAAAGTTATAGCTTAAATAGGTACGAAAATAGCTCTCAAGGTCAAATGTAATCAACTTCTAATCACTTCTAGCGTTCACGGTGCTTCATATTCCTACCAAGTTACATCAATTTCTAACCAGTAGTTTCTGAGATTTTGTGCAGACAGACGCCACCAAAAACAATACCTGCTCGCAGCATGCATGCAGGTAAATATTTAGTCAGTTTGAGTACATTGCTACTGTGTTGCACGCGGCCTAAAAATTATAAACTTTCTACAGTGACTAATATATCACTTCTTGTGCATGGCAGCAGAATGCATTGAAGGAAAAGCAATATCTGAACAGGTGAGTCTGGTGAATGACGGAAAGTACAACTTACGGCATACATAAGGTAAAAAAAAATTCTAAAATACACAAGCTGAAAATATACAAAATTATACAGAAAAAGATGCAATACTGTGAGCTACCTACTTGTTGGTAGATTTCTGTGAGTTGGAGATGAAAAGATTTGCATTGTGTGGCAGAATGCAAGTAACGTTGTTCGGCAGTCTCCCAGAACTGACGATGGTACCTGTACATGCAGTGGTTACTGTAGCATTTGTGGCAATGTTTGCGTTATTGATTGCTCCTAGCTTGAAAAGGAAGGGAGATTTGGATTTGAAATTTTAAATATTGTTTGGCTAAAATCAAATTAAAGTCTGATCATCATCCCAGGACTGAATCCAGACCTCTGCATGACAGTGAAGTACACTACTGCTACACCATAGGCACATGAACAAATAAACTACAAACACATAGAATAGACAGATACATACATACCAGGATAGAACGCTTTTGCCATCGACCTGTCGCTCCACCAGATATTCTCTGAGGTCCTCAGCAACCCTTGCCCACATGAGACTCGGAATTCGCACAGTTCCATGCAGAGGTGGATCATGGTACCTGTAGACCTGCAAAACAGTCAGAGTTCTTATAACAAGAACATAGCTTTAAGCAAGCAAGCATAAAGTAAGACGTATTCTAAGGTGCTAAATATTGAACAGCACCATACTCTCACTCAACTAATAAGAATTTTTTTCAGCCACAGCACATAATTGTGGCAGTTTTTTAAAACTATAAAAATGACTAGTGATGGTCTCATCAAACCTTGCTGGCTGCAGACAGTGGAGACGACGACCACATCTACTCGTAATTTGTTGAATAGTTTTGCCAGTCACATCTCTCAGCAAGGTTCTCCAACCCAAGCAATATCAAATAAAATCAGTTTTATTAGAACACACACGTGCCACCACAGATAACCCAAGCTTGCCTGTACAGTATACTAATAAGTTTATAGTGATACCCAGTAATCAATGTTTGGATATTTACCTCTCCCTTGACATTCCCTCTGGACATCTGGTTAGTGACAAGGCTAAAGTTAGAGTTAGGCAGAGTCATGATGGGGGACAACTATCCAGAGGGAATGTCAGGCAACTGTGATAAACAAACAAGAACATTTCTGTTTGGTCTACCTCATTAAGCACTTGGTCATCACACGACAGCACATCTTCCATCTCTATCCCTGAGAGGCCGCCTCTGGAGCATGTAAGGTAAGCAAGTGCATGGGATACAAATATCAGACCGTAGCGGCCTTCAATGCCAGCAAACAGCCGTGATATCGCATCGTGAATATTCTGTGGAAGATCATCCGCACCAATCTGTAATAATAATAATAATAATCAGCTGCATCTACACTCGAGCTCCAACAGTCAATCCTTCCTCCAAGTATCCAAATACTGCTAGACAAATCCACAGAGACAGTCGAACTCTCTTGGGCTACCTTGTCAGGAGCAAGCAAGCCTACCGGCAAACAATCCGGCATTCAGAAAGCCTGGGATGGTCTGGCGTCAGCCAATCAGATGAC
>Ga0126335_1001434_pt1 | contig 13278 bp, 3 predicted proteins | sample OlaspJWI45metaG_FD_108409 | JGI IMG/M metagenome (GOLD analysis project Ga0126335, IMG submission 108409) | Marine gutless worms symbiont microbial communities from Oahu, Hawaii - Olavius sp. 1 OAHU.JWI-45 metaG | ecosystem: Host-associated > Annelida > Digestive system > Unclassified | place... | reverse complement strand
CGACCGCGTAGCGTCGGGGCGGGGTTAACGCCCAGGGGGGCGGAGCATGAGGGAAGCTAGGGAAGGCGATTGGCTGTAGGGAGAGGCGGCCGACCAACCAGGAAGCTCGATGCCTTGGCAGGGGTGAGGTGAGCAGTAGAAAAGGAGGGTCGCAGGGGTAAGGAATTATTCGGTATTCGGTGTTGGGTGTTCGGTATTCAGTATTGGGTGTTTCGGTGTTTGGGTGTTTGGGACGCTGGGAGCCGGATCGGAAGCAAGAGCGGCAGTAAATTCCCGAGTCGGGGGATAGGGTGAAGAAGAACTGGGAAGCTGTCGGCGAGCAGAATTATGCCTACTGTATGCATTACGTGTCTGTAACGTCAGTGCAATTAAATCGAGTCTGTCGTCGCACGTAAACTCTGTCGTTGACTTCGATCACTGGCCGAACTTCGTCTCCCGAGGACGCCTTCTGATGAACAGTACGCGCTCTCTCGGCCAGGCCACGCTACCAAGGGCAATCTAAGGAGAGAGAGGCGTTACATGGGTGGCTAATTAAATATGGAGAGGGTGAGAACGCGATTCGAACTCGTGAACGTTACCCATCCCAGTACTGACCGGGCCCGACGTAGGATAACTACGTTGATCGAGACCAACGCGTTACCGCTACATCAAACCACCACCTATATTCTATCGTATTCGTATCTCAAAGACGTTTCTGTTCGATCGCAGCGCTTAGCGCCTCATATACAGTTATGTGTGTCTCTATAACCAATTCGCTATACAAATACACGATCTATCAAGTCAACTTTATGCTTTGCTTACTCTGGCAAGAGCCGTCGGTGGCGCGAGCGTATCCCCAGTCACATTTCGTCACATCGCAAGTGATGACGCCGCTGCTCTGACTGCATTTGCTGCAGTGAAGTGGGCATCCTAAACAAACACGAACAAAGCTCTTCTTTAGCTAAAGTTCAGTATTTGATGAAAGTACTGCAAGTACAAATACTCTTAGACGTATTCATCATATTTCTGTGAAAAAATGAGAAAAACGCTGATGGTTAAGACACTCAGTGACGGTAACAATGAAAATATACACATTAGAGTCTAACATGTTTTGTTTCTCTTAGTTTCACACCGTAAAATCATTATACAGTATACCATTTAGCTGAAGACTGATTATAACAAAAAGAATTAAAGAATTACGATGCATATACTGCTGGCAAAAATACTACTAAAAGTCGATCTTGCGTGCATACAATTAGCCCTATTGTGGCAAATTTAATTCAGTTGCTATTTAAACTCATGAGCTAAATCGTCATTCTTTTTGCTAAAGTCTACTAAATCCATCCGTAAGATCTAGACGAGAATCCACGAATGCATTAAATGAAACTGAAAATTACGACCATACAGAATATCCCAATAAATTACAACTAAGTTCTGCAAAACTAACGTTCGCATGTGCCGTCGGACATCATGACCGTCTTGTTCTGACATTGGGTACACGTAAGACCGTTCTTCGACTCGGAACATTTGAGGCAGTAACGTGGACAGGCGCCACAGTCGTCCTCGTTCAGCACATACTGATAGCTGCACGTCTTGCACTTCATCGTCGGCACGCCATCACCCTTGTCCGTGCATGTCAGACAATTGAACGGACATTCTAACATCGCGACATCAACAGCAGATTTGTCAGCCGACTTGGCATTCACATGTCAGAAAAATATTTCCTCGGCTGTCGCTTCCGGCATTTTACACAGAGAAACAGCAGGTAAATCGTTTAGCAGTAAACAGCGCAGAAGGCTGGAGTGAAATAGCTGCAGCAGTAACGTTAACGACAATGCGCTAGAAGAAAAGAGAACAAATAATTTCCAAAAAGTAATCCGTGGCTTAGATATGGACCACATGTATACCCATACAAAATGACGTTTATATTCGAAGAGTGTGGTACACCTTATGGACATCATCACCAAACTTCCTCTCTTCTAAAGGAAAGAAATCTCAGAAACTACGTCCAACTTCAAACTTAAAAATAGATTGCACATGAGTGAGAAAATGTAATGCCGGGCGCAAGCCCGGTAGGTAGGCCGAACGCCTACTACGAGCTGTGCCCATAGTAAAATCACCCGTGTGCGCGTACTGAGTTGGCCGTTGCCGCTGCTGACTAGTCTGTATTTTTTGCCGGTCACCCGAAATAGTGACGGAAGTACTGTCACACACGATAGCGCTGTGATTGGTCAGGCTAAAAATCGATTCTTGCGCGTAGGTTAATGTACTGTCACGAAAGTCTAGTGTAATGAATTTTTTTTATTCGAAGGCCTCTGAAGCTGAAATTTTTACACGCGTTCGTCGTCGGTATTTGATGTCTTTTGCTGATCTCCATTTTGAAAATTAGCCACGATTGACAGAGTTTAGATCGGCAAAACTCACTTTGACTAATAGCGTCATTTCCTATCACCAAAGGCCGCCTCTGTAAAACAGCCACTATCGCGATTCGCGACGCAGTAATATAATAATATCAGTAATTAGTGCACTGCAGAATCGACAGGTAAGTAGTAGACAAATTGAATGTATTGTTCTATAATGTCCAAGAAATTGGATTTTTTGGAACTTGCAATGCTGTTTTATACCCAAGAGTCAACCACCTGAATGACACGGAATACAACCATAGCCTTCCACCATATTCCACCGCGTTGATTCATGTGTCCTCTCATCTCTACGTCGCTTACAATGAGCTCCGCTCTTCGGGCTAGCGCTCGGAGTTTAGGTTTCCTAATGGATTATACTAAAATATATTTTACAAATATGTTGCCTGTATAGTTTATTCTAAACGAAATATATTTAGGCCTACATCTTTCTTTACAACATTCGATGTATGATTTTTATATATATTGTATACATTGTCTTGAACCATAATCATTGTACATTGTATATTGCGACTTGAAAGTGGCCTATGGCCCTTTGTTGCCTAATAAATTGATTGATTGATTGATTGATTGATTGATTGATTGATTGATTGATTGATTCGCATATGATATAGCCTGATTATTATCTGATTGCTGCCTCTTCCAAGAATGCAATGACACATCATGCAAGCAACAAGCATAGATCGTCGTAATGATGTTCTGTGTATATAAATACTGACCGACACATGTCTTGTCAGACAGCTTGAGACCGTATCTTCGCTCACACTTGTCAGTATCACACTCCACAGCTCCGCTTGCTGAATTTACGCTGCACTGCAGACAGTTGCTTGGACACGCTGCATCAGCATTATAACGTCAGTATTATTAGTCAAAATGACCGAGCTCAAGATGCACTGACGCTATCAAAAATATCAAACTATCAATATAGATCCCCCAGAGCTACGTTTACATGCCACAAGCAATAAGAAAAGCATGGGATAAATTGCTGGCAGCAAACCACAAGACAATGATTTTCTTCACAGCTTCTAGTAAAGCGGACGATGCCAAACTAAAAGCAACTTCTCTCCTTGCTGGCGACTGGCTTCATGCAATACCGATAACTGCAGCTAGCTCTCAGTTTCAGATAAGGCTTTTAGGTCGACTAAGCCTGGGAACCACTGCAACCCCTACTCACATTTCCGTTTTTACAGCATTACACTATTCTACTGTATCACCTTGGCAGGTCTGAGTGGCTGCGGCGTATGCATAGCGCGTGTCACATCTGCCGCTGTCACATTTCCCAGCTCCAGAGCTCGAGCACTGTTCGCAGTTCGGGTCGCATGCTGTAACCAACAACACGCACCGCAATATACAGTACATAAAAAAGTACATAAAAAGCTTGTTTCAGTCAATTTCAGTCAGCTTCAGCTAGTTTCAATTTGTTTAAACTGGAAAATCTACGATAAGCCCGTTATGCCTCTGCCGTCACAGACGCATGGAAGCAAATATGACACAAGTCGATCGATATTTGCCTCCCTTCAATCCTTTGCCTATGGACGGGCAGAGGCATAAAAATTACCGTAGCTTTACGTCAATAAAGACGTGGATACCAGTCATCAAACCATTCTAATGTTCCCCTACGAGGAGACCCATCGTCGATGTCTTTTTCTGCTGACTTTACGTTTTTACGTACATAGTTTTCAGTAAATGCGTCTTAAAATAGCGACGACGATCGTCGACGATGAATAAAACTTTGTTGCATGTAAGAATATGAAGTAGTATTTTAACCTGTTAATTTTACCGACAGTTAGGCCTAATTGGCTTATAGCAAATATCTTTCTCTCTCTGCTGTTGTTTTCTCTGTCTGTTTTATTGTTGCTTGTACGTTTTTCTGCATACATGAACCTTTGTGGTCTGAGTCAAATGACTGATTGATTAGCTGATTGAAAATTGTTCAGAAGCACTAAACTCTGATAAAGTAATACGCACAGCGGCAGGACTTTTCGGTGGTGAGAGCGTAACGTGAGTGGCATTGTCCGGCGTCACAGAGACCTGCTCCGGCCGTGTTGCACTGGTTACAGTTTGGGTCACACGCTGTAAGTATAATTAGTCAAACTCAATCAATCAAGTAAACAGTCTTCATCTGTGTAGGCCTATGTCATGTATTAGCCCAATATTTCCAGTCCCTTTTGAGTACACTTAAGAGGTCGAAGGGCAGATCAGGCTCACAGTCACAGGAATATGTACTAGCAGTAGATTATTTCGTGATTTTTGTCTGTTGTTTTCTGTTTGAGATATTTAAACTAGATTTAATTTGTTACTTTAAATGGATCAATTCTGGTGCACGAATATCTACATAAACAGCACAATACGAATTCTGCTGTACAAGTATTTGCGATTTTAAATGAATTCCGAGTATTAGTATCACGCTACCGATTCTTTCGAAACACTGACTAAATTGTCAAAGCTGTGAAAGAACAGAAGACTTCTGAGTGATGGTACATACCCTGGCACGTGAGCGCTGCGTTGCGGCGGTAGCCGGACGTACACATTCCTGCGTCACAAAGTCCGGGTCCAGCCGACGAGCACGACAGACAGAACGACGTGCATGCTGTACACCCCACCACGCACATCTACTACTGTCAGATATGCAGATTTATAGCTATCTCGTCGAGTAACGACGTACGAAATTGCCCGAAAGCCTCAGAACTGTTCAATGATGGTGGATGTTGATGAGACTGCAGCGAATTGCAATCATAATGATTAACATTTTATTGCTATACCACCAGCGCAGCCACCGAAAATCGATAACTGCTAATGCTAAAGCACCATTCAGTGATACAATTACAACTCCGCCAGTTGTTGTCTTGTGGTTGAAGTGTATGATACCAGAAAGATGTAAAATTGTAAGTAAACATGAAGAAGATAATACAGAAACGACTGAGCATTACCTCCGCAGCTTCCGTCAGCGGCGTTGGCATACCTGGCATAGCACCTGCTAGCTACACAGATTGTCCTCGACAGATCAGAGTCATATGTGCACTCATGGCAGTTCGACGGGCAAACTGGTCGCAAACACAAAACAACATTTGTTCTCAGGAAGAAAAAGACGATGCAAAATAAATATCTAATAGATGTTACCTGACTGAGTAGTCGTACAATGTAGCGTGTGAGGTGTTATCACTAAAGCCAAACTACACAAAGCTGTTTGCTATTTCAAAGAATATTTAGTATGAGCCAAAAACTAAACTAATAAGTAAGCAAGTTATAAGTAAGTAAACTACATGCAATAAAATGGGTGCATGCAAAAACGAACGCATTTTGTTCACAATTTTTTAATCATATTAGCGGCAAATTAAAACTTCTGACTTACCAAGGCAGTGCAGCAACACGTTTAAGATGTGGTGGAAATTGTTACATGGGTTTTGTTAGAAATTTCATTAGCTTTCCAACACTAAACGAATTTTTTTAGATCGGCTAGCATCTGACAAAGTTAGAGCCAAAATAAAAGTGGCACCTTTTTATGGCTCACGGTGTAGGCCTATGTAAAACGTCAAGAAAAGATCGAAAGTGCGTAAGAAAGAAAAAGCCGAAAACATTCCGACTGAAAATCTTACCAACACAGGCAGAATTGATGTCGACAGCGTCAGAGTTGAGGGCGTAGCCAGACTCGCACATATTGGCAGTGCAAGTGACCGTCGTTCCAACAGCCGTGCAGCTCATGCAGTGTGCTCCGCAACCTAGCAACGATCACATTAGTAAAAATGTATTCACGTGATACAAACGCATATCTCCTACTGTTAAACTGTTCAGTGTGATCTGTACAATCGTTATATGCATCTAGAGTATGTCCGGGAAGTAAACCAGTGTATACATTTTTATAACTCAGGCAAACAATTTCAGATATAAACCAAATTCAACAGCAACAATATGACCTCTAATCGCAAACAAATCACCAACTTTCAGTAAAATCTGTCAGCGTCTGCAAATGTTATAGCAAGTTTAGCGAGATCACCCGAAAACATGAAGTGTCCACTATTGGCAACGTTTAGACATGTGAATGTGAAGTGCAAAAGTCAAGTGTTCAAAATATTTTCCATGTGCCTAAATGCAAGCTTAAAGACGTGAACGTCACTGCCTGACTGCTATATCGATAATCAATTAAACATCTAGTCAAAATGCTTCCAAGCTTCGATCAAACGCGACTTTCGTTAGGCTACGTCATGAATCCGGCTGCGGTACACACGCTCATGCAGCTTCCCCATGCTGATCCTGTAGTCTAATGGGCTGATGTCAAGAAAGTTGGATGGCCATGGAGTTAGAGCGATAAAGTCTGATGTTTCACGCGGTTTTCACGCGCCCTATGGCAGAAGCGTTGTCCTGTCAGCAAAGGTCACTTCCAGGCTAGTGACTGCACTAATTATCGTGACGGAAACTGATATATTTTGTCGTCGATATTTGAAGACTACAAATCCACTATTAATGAATATTTTCTAACGAAATTTGCGTTTTTACCAGAATGCGTTGAGATTTGATATTTCTATCCAATATTGTCTGTGGTTTACTTTTTTTCTGGACACAGTGTACAGTAGTTGTTTAGTGTTTAGCAGTTTCGGTGAAATGAGAAAAAAGCAAAAGTGTCAACATCTAATAGAATACGAAGTTATAATTGGCGGTAATGTACGTAAGTTTTTAATTTTCAATATTACTGAATGCAGTAGTGCGTATGCTTCGAGATTGATTTCTCGGACAGACCACAGGCTGCTAGTGTTAAATTGCTTGTAAAGTTACGACTGTGGCCAGAAAAAGACGTGAATTATCTTCAAGTGTTTCATGCTTACTGAGACAGGTTCCTCCACTGAGCACGTATCCGGACCTGCATAACAGACATGTCGGCCTGTGAGTTCCGCTCGCCGTCTCGATCGTGCACTTGGTACAGCCGTCACCGCATGCTAGACCACACACATCGTTTAGCTACAGTAACTTCATTCTTTTGTCTTACTTTATTACATCTACCTGCTTAGTTACTGGTTGGCTAACAGAAAGCGAGTAGTTAATTTTTCTACAGCCTTGAAGAGAAGTTGTTGCACACATACAGCTTATAATATTAAAGAAACAATAGACGACCATTTTTGACAAAGCACCTCCAGATTTTCAGAAACACTCTGTAACTGTAACATATGTCTTGGCGTGGCTATAACGACAGCACTTACTGTGGCAGAAGAGGTTGGTGGGCAGCATGTTGATGCCGTATCCAGACTCGCACTGCTGTTCCCAACAACCGTTCGTCGCGTCGCAGTAGTCACAGTTGCTGTACGCCGGCGCACATGCTGCAACCAACACAAGCCAACTTCTGCATGATCTACGTAGCTAACTTCTAAGCTACTGTCTTGATCTGTATTCCATAATTATTGCTTAACTTTATCTGTTCATGAATCTAAACGGTTTGGTTTTAGCAATTTATCCTAATTTAGGCCAAAACCAAACCGTTTAAATTCATGTGCATATAAAGCTAAGCAATAACTTACTGTCTAATACACAAATTCCAGCAAATTCCACAAAATAAATTTGCGTTTTGCATTTTTTCTGAATCCTAAACTACATTATCTGCTACATTTTATAAATATATTCCAACAACTATTACTTTTCTCTCTCTCAAGCAACATTTCGCAGTGCTTTGATTCAGTCTCTTGCTTTCGCTTGTGTGTTAAAGAAAAAGATTAGCTGACATTCGCGAAACAACATCAGAGACAACAGATTGGGCATTTGCTACGTAAGTAAGTAAGTAGGTAAGTAATTCAGACTCACAGATGCAGCTGGCGCTGGAGCCGTCAAAGTATGAGCCAGCGTCACAAGCTCCAGAAAGACAGCGGGTGCTGCTGCCGTCGAATGTACACGCCTGACAGTTGGTCGGACAGTCTGTCACACGCAACAATTTAGCAAAAAACTACAAAACAATCGGAGACTACTAATCTTACTTAAGGCAAGACGGTACTTGTTACTGAGTATAGATGATTAATGAAGTCTCGTAATTACTCATGATAATTAGCATGCGCGTATAAGTAATGCTTTATGTTGCAATGTCAAAGAAAGTGAAAACATACTGAGGCAAGGATAGTTGCTCTGTGAGGTATCTTGGAAGGTCCTGGATGCACATTTACCGAGGTCGCAGACTGTTCCCGAGATGGTGTCGGACCACTTGCAGTTTATACAGTTCGACGGACATGCTACATAATATACCATGTTATTTAGCACGGCTGTAAGATCACAAAACAAAACTATGCAGTGTTGTTCTCGCATGCCCTTAAAGTTTTCAATTTGAGTCCTCTAACACAATCGAGTTAAAAACAAACCCCTCAAGTTTTCTAACTAAATAAGCTAACACTTGGGATTATAAATAAAGGTAAAGGTAGCCCATACTCTATTACCGAGAGTAGGGTTCCGGCGGTAGGCTGCCATTACTTTCCGCCAGGCCTGCAGTTACCCCCGCAACCCTTAAGCGGGCTGCTACCAATTTTGCTGCTTGGTGAACAGAGGCACAATGAACGTGAACAGTTTGCCTAAGACTGTTACCCGACAGCGTCGCGACTGCGATTCGAACCCATGCTCTTCCGAGCCTGAGTCCGGCACGCTAACCACTCGGCTACCGAGCCACCTTGGCCTTATAATAGCCACGTTTTCGCGGACAAGCCAGTTATTCACTGGTCATGCACATTATTTTCGCAATCCACACCTAAATCTCATACAGTATATACGTATATTTTATTTTAGACTTATTTATTTAAAGAACACTTTCTGAGAACACACATACATGACAATAAAAGATAAGAAATAGTAACAAGTACAAACATGCACGAGAGTAACACGCCAAGGTCAAATCGGCTCTAATAGGCGATATTGTACACATCACTTGAAATTTTAAAAGCACAACTCACAACTAGATAACATATGTACTAGAGTTTAAAATCAAAGTGACAAAAATCGCGACATGTCAGTATTTCTAATAAAGCAAGTGATATACACTAATGGCTATCCAGTACATTGTTTCTAACCACGCAGCCAAATGTAGCACAATCTCTTATTACTGCCATCAGGTTAATTTACAGTTCAATTCTCCAGACAATATAAACACACGGAAAGCAGTTCCGAACATCTGGTCATCTCCCCACTCGTTTTAAAATTCGGGGTGTGATTATAAAATATGATTTAAGTCATTCCTTCTTTGAAAGTTTGGGTTTACTTTGGCAGTAGTATTAAACTGTCTGCGTTCACAAAGCAAGTGAGGTACTGTACTAACCACTGCAGAGGTTGGCTGATGTGAGAGCGAACTGATTGGCACAGGTGCTGCACGTTGAGAATGACTTGAAAGTTTCGGATGTGTAGGCGCATGTCGTACAGGAAGGCACACAAGCTGTAAATGCATCAACCGCATCAACGTCACATCTCCATTCTGATATTAGTTAACAATGGCAACAATTAGCTAAGTTATTTTTATAATTGCATTAAAAAACGACAGTAGAGAGCAAAAAATGAGATATTTTTGTGTGTACTTCCTTGTTAACCTTATTGTATTGACGACTTGTGATAATTGTAGCTAACCTCCTAAATGCTACAATTACATTACATTGGTCCACCAACAAAAATCGTGCTTAATCAAAATGACACATGAATGATGATGTAGACCGATTAGGAGTTTTACTTTAAGTAGGCTACTATGCAGATCAAACTTGTACTCTCGACTGGACCGCTTTGTAACGACCAGAATGACTAGTCTTAAAGACACTATTTATTTAGAATTTTGAAGTCACAGACAAATAGACTGGCTATTTGCAATTGGAACGAAAACACAATTTTTTGACAACTAGCATGATGCACCGAAAAAAATGATAAATGTTGACCGCACTGTAATGAGACAACAATAGCGGCGGTGTCTAACACGTACGGAAGCAGGTGGTGTCGACTGAAGCCAGAGTGAAATCGGAATTGCAAGTGCCGCATGTTGGAATCAGCGACGCTGACAGCGTACACGACGAGCACTGGTATGGACATGCTGCGTGCAACATAACATCAGCAATCTACTCTAACCGTTAGATTAAAATACAGCTCATACTATAAAATTAAGTAATTGGAAACTCTACGACGTTCACTAGAAAATCGTGGACCACCAAACAAAAGACCATTACATAAATGAGGAGTGCTCTGAAGAAAGTCGTCTTAAACAGCACGGTAACTGGACCTCAGCTATTACGCCCTAAAGAAGTGCGAAGAGATGAAAGCAAAAAAAACGTTGACATGAATACACACAGTAGCAGTTGCCGGCGACAGCGACTGAGTTGACGGTTGCGTCGATGAGTCGGTGATAGTCATTGCACTCAGTACATCTGGCAGTTGTGTCACTGCTCAGGTCCACCACACAGCTCTTACAATTCAGTGGACATGCTGCACGCCGTAACAACAGCACCAGTCATTTAGTAGAACGGTTACTTATGGACCGTAGTGGCCGCTGGATAACCAGAGAAAAACAGAACATGGATGTTGCAGATGCAATAAAATGATTGTGTTTGTGGTTATTTGTTTGTTTGACATTCCAGAGTGAATGAATCCCTGTCTGAAAGTCTATGTATCTTGCCACCGTCGACGATCAGACGCCGTCTTTCGGAAACGTCTGAAAATCTACCTGGCAAACCAATAATTTAGACATCTTTATTGACAACGACATCGCTATGCGATCACACGTGTCACGTACGGTACGGTATCCGGATATTACTTTCGTTGTGCTTTGACAGCTCCGCAGCATTAGACTTTCAGACAGGGATTCATGTGCTCCAGTCGCTGGTCGTTTCACCGGTCATGCCACGTCTCGACTATGGCAACGCGACAGTCGCTAGGCTGCCTACGGTCGAGTCTCGTCGACTTCAGTCGGTAGTGAATGCTACTGCCAGACTGATACATCGATGGCTTCGGTATGAACATTGAACATGTCACTCCGATACTCCAAGACCTTCCTGCATGGCAGGGGTCTCCGGAGCGCATCGATTTTAAGCTTACCGTAACACGTCCACCATCTGTATAAAACAATCGTGTCCCCGCCCCGGCACCAATATATGCATCTGGTACATGAAAAGTAACATCAACAATTTCACACATTGGCGAGATCACCAATGTCTGTATGGCCTGGCAATGGCACCGCAGTAGTTGTCCAGCTACATTCAGCGTGTCGCCGACTCCAATCGTCGCCGTCTCTAGTCGTCGTCATTGCGGCTAGTGATTCGCCGTATGTATCTTGCCACCGTCGACGATCGCGCATTTCCTGTGGCAGGCAGCCGCCTTTGGAACAGTCTGTCAGAAGCACCGACGCTCGCCGTCTTTCGGAAACGTCTGAAAATCTACCTTTTCCGTCGATCTTACAATATTCACTATTAACTTTTCTGTTTGGTTTACACCGTGCTTAGTGGCCAAGCAGTTTTTTAATACTTATGCCACAATAATATGCTGTATCCACATAAACGGCCCCCTTAAACACTTTGGTTCAACTACAAACCTAATGCAAGGTTTAGTTAAATTACCTGTGGTGCAAGAAATCTACTGTATTGTGTACTGTGTACAAGTACTGTGACCGCTTTTGTGGTGTACAGACCTAGTCGTATCAGTCTGGTAGCTGACGTAACAGACATTTACAGAAGCAAAAACCAGTTTACTAAAAAAAATTCACCAACCGTTTCATGAAACGTATAATTTTTAAACTTTGAAGACTTCTATTTAAATATTTTTTTTATTTTTAAGCACACAGTGACATCACAGATGTCACTGTTGCGAGTGTGCACTTAATGCACTCACGCGTCATGTCAGAAACTGACCTTTATGATAACATTTTTAAATTTAACACAGACAAAGCAAATAAATGTCGCTTTGTATGCGTAAATTTTTTTACTTAACTCAGTGCAGGTTTGTGGTTCTTATTGCAGAGTGTTTAGGGGTGGCGTTTTGTGGACACAGTGTATATTAATGTTATGTAATTAATGTAATAACACCGAAAAACAAGTAAAAATAATATTTTATTATACAGAAATGGATTGAGGCTGTCGGGAACATACAGCTTACAAAAGTAGCACAAACGTGCCCTAATGAACATACAATACGAGTACATTATTTCGACAAAAAGATAATATCCAGAGGAAAACGTAAAGAGCAGCGTGAAGATACTCACGGAGGCAAGCGGTGTTGTCAGGCTTCTTTGCATATCCGTTCCTGCAGGTCGTACACAATGTGCTGCTAGAGCACACGCTGCAGCCACTCGGACACACTGCAGCACACAAGTTCATTGTCTTCGTCACGACTCACTACTAGATAACATAATGTACTACAGTTCTTTGGCTTAGACAGTGTAATGTCTGTGTAACGCATTTTATTTTTTCCGACGCGCTCACTACTACGTACACGCATCTACTACTGCCGCTACTTGCATGCATATATATATGACTGCCCATAGCGAGCGTACCTGCGCACTTAGTGGGCGTGACTACATCACTACACTACATTCTCTTCCTTCCTTTAATTATACGCTTCGTGATTAATGATGATGATGATGATGATGATTAGCATGCAAGTCCTTAAGAGTCAACGACGACTTTAGGCTAAAAGAGTGTCTGTGGCAGTAAGCTAAAGTAACTAATAGGCGTGCGTGACTGTAATGTGTCTTAACAGACAGGAAGTAACGTAACTACAAAATTGTCAGAACAGTGCGAACTACGTGTACTGCACTACGCGCAATAAGCACGCATCATGCAAAGAACACTACTCAAAGGAGTTAGGTCAGCGCAGTACAAAGTCCCTTAGTCTTGGAGGAACTCTTCGTTGTCGTTCTGGATAGCGTCTTTCTGGAGGTTGTACTGGTGCAGGT
>Ga0126335_1001433_pt1 | contig 13280 bp, 7 predicted proteins | sample OlaspJWI45metaG_FD_108409 | JGI IMG/M metagenome (GOLD analysis project Ga0126335, IMG submission 108409) | Marine gutless worms symbiont microbial communities from Oahu, Hawaii - Olavius sp. 1 OAHU.JWI-45 metaG | ecosystem: Host-associated > Annelida > Digestive system > Unclassified | place... | reverse complement strand
CCCCTACTCCCCACATCCCAACACGCCTCACCCTGCCTCAAAGTGAAAATTTTTGGCCCCCTACCCAAGACCCCCAAATTTTTGGTGCCTCAAACCTTCCCCGGGCGGCCTGGAGCTACCCTGTAAATTTGACAAACAGAAACAGACAAACACACATACACACAAATCGCCTTGCACAATATAGAAAGTTTGTTCCAAATCTCAACTATAAATGTGTAAAGTTAGAAACAGAAACAAGAGGCCAAAGACATTTGCTGCACCGAACGACCCGGAGCACACAGCACGCGGCATACAATGCATGTGCCACCACCGATTTAAACCGCGTGACAGACAGACAGACACCGCGAACATCTGTAACAATAGTCAGCATCTGATACATTCGATGCAGCCTAAAACCTGGTCTGACATACGAGAGTTGGTATCCAATGCCAAAGTGAGTCTTGAGGAAGAACGAAGAACCAACGCACTTGAGTCTTCCCTCACTGATGATGGCCTTGCGATCTGCAAATATTAAGTAAGAGAGTGAAGTAGAGTAAAGTACTTCCTGAGCCAATGGGTCCATAGATAGTCCCCCAGGAAACTGCACTGAAAAAATGCAACAATTGCGCAAAACTTACGAGAAAAATTGCCGGAAAGTTGCGGGCAGATTCTGGCTAATTCACACTAATTGAGTAGGATGTCTGTGTAGCAATGTTTAGTCATAAAGCAGATTATTAGGCTAGTCTGCACGTTTTGCATTAAATATTTCACACTGTCGAATTCCAGTTTGTTAAATGGACAGCTGTCTGTGCGGAAAGTTGAGCATAGGTTGCGCAGTTGTGCAAAATTTGCGTGCCATGGCAAAAATTATGCAATTGCAGAAAAACGTCAAAACTGTGCAAAAATTGTGCTCTGCATGATCGCAATTTTCTGGGGGAGGGAAACTACACAAAGCTGTATTTGCATTCTGCAGACATGTACACCTAAAAAAATAAAAAAAATTGTTCTATGTACTTACTTCAAGTGCGAGTACGAATAAATAATAATAAGTCGCTTCCGGGACGATTTTACAAATCAGATGACCCAACCAACAGTGTCAAAGCACTGCAGGAAGCCAGTTGGCCAATGAGATAAGCTTCATTCCCACCAGAACCACTCCACCATGTTACAATATGAACCGTAGGCAACCAAAACACAGCGTAAGCGTCCCAGTGTGACAAAAACCAAATCTGCTGGATCTGTAAGCTGCCCATAACATCATGCTGCACAATACCATAGTAACAAGCTCAGCTGTAATATTCCCTCTAACTCCAGACCAACATCACTAGTAAAACCTGCTAGTATGTCGGCCTCATCCATGTAATGAGTGGTGAGTACAATCACTCTGTCAGACTTGAGGCGTTTTAGCAACGTCCAGACGGACCGTCGAGCAACTGGGTCCATCCCAGCAGTAGGCTCATCGAGCAACAGTACCTATGAAATACAAATAACAAGTGATGAAAGTAGTTAAGTGATAGCTGCATTAAATGTGCATATTCAGCATCAGTACCTAGCATCAACACTGATTCACAGTAGCCATGACGCTTTCACAAACAAGAGTTTATGCTATTTTTATTTATATTAGGCTTATACTGATGATCTTCATGTGCGAGAACAACAACAAAAATATGTGCAAAGATCAGAATCAAATCAAAAATTTCATTTGATAATTGAATAACTATGCACAAGCACATTTTATGCCACCTTCAACATAGAATCGGTCATTTATTGTTATAAAAGTGTGTATTACTACCATCAACATCGTTGTGTGGTAACATTTCTGCCAGCATTTGTCTGCATGTCTTTTGTAGTGTTTGGTGAATGAGGTAAAAAAATTAGATGTTGCGTTTCAAGAAACATGGCCCTAAAAGTTGGGGTCGGTAGGTCGGTTTTTTACATTATTTTTTAAAATTCAATTTCATAGCCACTTGTGCATGCTGTGTATGGTATTACATCGTAACTGGTGTGACAATTATTTAGTTGTTTTTTCAGTACCAACACCTCCGTCGTCGTCATTTTGTCACAGCGTGCAGCAAAATTCAGAACTGCTTGAATTCACCGACGTCAAAAACACGTCCAAAAGCACAATATATACGAAAACAGACAAAACTTGCATTGAATAAATGAACACTTTCGAAAAGCCAAAATAATTGTTAAGGTCAGTGACGTCAGGGTCGGTCAGGATTCCAGAAACACCCCTATTTTTCTGTCCATCATGTCATATCCTTGACCTAGATAATTTCTGGTATGCAGGTAAAAGACATCCCGAGTTCATATATCAAGGTCACCAGGTCAAAGTCATGGTCACACGAGCAATAGCACACGTGGGTGGTTCTTTGACAAAGGCAATCTAGTGATAATACAGTACTAATAGTAGTGTTAGTGTTACCCGAGGGTTTCCAATGATAGCCATAGCAAGCGAGAGTTTGCGTTTCTGGCCACCACTCAACCTCTTACTCACAGTGTGTTTCTCGTCAGTCAGACCCACGTCCGACAGACACTTTGTCACCTACAGACGGCACAATGTAACGAGAAGCTCTGACAAATCTCTCGACGCTTGTGCACGCCGAAGAGCTGCCCTCTGGTGAATCACTGCGATTTATTGGCAAGATTTTGTGACTTTTACCTACCCCTCTCTCATGTGATGCCCTCAATCCCCTCAAGCTATCGGGTTCATATTTAGTACGGGAAACTAGAATGGCTGGGCTACAATCTGGTGAATGTCAATGATGATCGACTCAGTCATTTGGGCACAATACCTCAACGTGACAGACAGACATACAGACTAACAGACAGCCAAAGCATCATAGCAAATGTCGCCTCAATGCACTGCGTCGGGCGGCCAAATCAGCAGCCGTAAGGATAGACAAAATTTGATACAGCATGTCTTCATCATATTTCTGTTTTTTATAATAACAGCATGGTTATAATACTGTACTGTCACCTACAAACAGCAAAATACACCAGCTACCACTAAACCAGTGTTGAAGTCGTCGAGACTGTTATCTTAGTCTTACAAAAAGCATCAAGAAACGTGACAACGTTTTAGTCTCAGCGAAAATGTACTGAGTCTGGCAGCAGCATCATTGAGAAAACAAATACACAAGTGTACGCCTGGCATCGACTACATAAAAAGTAAAATCCCTCCCAAGCCTCTTGGCCCAATGGGCAGTAAATCAGGAGCCCTCAGCTAGACACCAGCTTACACTGTGAGACCACAGATATGGCCCATGGGGCTAGTGCATCGTGTTGTATCTGCTCACTCCCCAGCCCTTAGGCTAGCACCAAATTATACTGCTTGGTGACGAGGCACATAAGTGTATATAGCACAGCAGTGCCTGGCTCGGAGTCGAACCCGTGACCTGCTGATTGTACGTCTATTGCCATAACAATATGGCTGCCATGCTACCTTAAAAAATTGTACATAAATACATACACTGCACCTCGAAAAAACTTGCCACATTTTGAAGGCTATTCATTTGTAATAATTAACCAATTTCAGCCAATTTTACTTCTCAAGGTAGTGCATCAACATACTTAAGGTGAGGTGGAAAATATCACACGACCTTGTGGCAAATTTCATATTCTTTCCCTCAGCGAAAAAATTCTGCAAATCAGTCAAAGTCTGAAAAAGTTTCGGCCAAAAAACGTGTTTTTGAGACACAGCATAGAGTAAAATTACAAAGTCAGCATACAGCATCGTCGACAGCAGAAGCCTCAATGCCACTCAGCTGAGCAAAAAGTCGCAGATGATCATAGCATGTCAACTCGGCTGACATGATGTTAGACTGGGCACAGACACCTATCATTGTCCTCAGTCCTGCAAGGTCTCTTGCGTTAGACACGTCCTACAATCACAATTCAAGATAGCCATCCTACTCTACAAGTCTCTGAATGCCTCGTCTCCACAGTACCTGATGGACGACTGCCAACTCATCACAACCACTGGCCGACGACGACTTCCATCGTCCAATGTTGCTACGTGTGACGTTCTTAGAACCCGCACAAGTCTGGGCGATCAATCCTTCACTGCTGCTGGTCCACGTCTGTGGAACAATCTACCAGTTCATCTGCGGATTCTGAACTAACACTTCTTGACTTTTGCCGATTACTGAAAACGCATCAGCTTAGCTGAATACCGTGGCACCTAGTGACTGATTTTTAGTTTTTAGCACGCTTTATAAATGTACTAACTTACTTACTTACAAGCAATCACTGGTGCATACAGAAAATGGCTGCACCATCGCATTTTACGGAACAGCAGAAAGCACTTCCTGATACATCAGCTACACAGACATTTACGGACCCTCTTGCATTTGGCTTTGTTCGTATTTTTGTGTAATATCATGCATTTTTGGGTATTTTATCACACTTTATCTCTCCAGTTCTTTGCTTCCATTTGGAAGAATTATTAGGCTGCATCGAATACATGAGATGCAGACTATTTTTACCGATGTGCACGGTGTGTGTCTGTCAGTCACTCTGTCTGTCACATGGCTCAACTCGGCAGCGCGTGCAGTGTGTGTGGGGTCATTCGGTGCAGCCTCTGCCAAGTCACTTTGGCCTTTTGTTCTGAAATGAACTACACTTTGAAATTTCAAAACCGAGAACTCACCAGTTTCAACATTCAACCAAGAAAATCTATGAGGCTAAAGTAATAGTAAAACTCACACAGCCACAGACAGTTGCACTGCCACTTGAGGCCGACGTTAGACCAGTCAATATGTTGAGTAGAGTGGTTTTGCCTGCTCCATTATGTCCGAGTAAAGCCGTTATCTGTCCCTCATAGATGTCAAGTGATAGCTCTGATACAGCACACAGTTAGAGCTAGAGACAGTCCGATTTGATGTCCCACTCGACACATAACAGACAAAAGTGCAGACACTTGTTACAGCTCTGCTGAGGTATGGCACATGCTGTAAGAGTCGACTTATTTGGCTGATTACATACCTAGGTGGTTCATCCGTCAGAAAACAGTCACCCATCCAAGTACTAACCGGGCCCAGTGTTGATTAACTTCTTGATCAGACCAACAAGGCTAACCACTACACCATGCCGTAAACCGACAGCCATAGTTAAAAGGTCACTTCAAAGATGAGAATTTCTGGACAAATAATTGCATCCGTAGTGACAACCAAAATCGGATGAAAATGACACAAAACACTAACAAGACAAGGTGTCGTCTCCCGATGGGATGTAACGATAGCTGGCCGGCAAGGGACGTTAATGTTAATGTTAAGTGTTGACAAATAACCAAATGTCACCCAATGGCAACATTAGTGCAGCTGGTAGGTGACACTCTCACTTAATGTGTGGGAAAAGTGCTCACCTGCAAACAATCCAAAATGGCAGAACCAAACTACCGATCGCGAATCTGATGGCAGATTCTGCATTGGGTCTATCTCGCTAATTTTTTAAGATATTCGTGTGCGACAGACAGACAGACAGACAGACAGACAGATGAACGTGGACCCTTACTATAGCTGGCCTCCACATTCTGGCGGGCTAGATAAAAATCTACAGTGTCATCGGTCAATCACAGACACAGACACACAGACAGACAGATGCAAAGACAGCATTACTGACAGCAGATGATGGCCAATAGACATCTTTCATCCGACAGCAAATTACCACCATGATTCGGCAATGTGCCATGTCTTGACCCAATGCCAGCATTACGTCATCGGCACTGTGTTACCTGCATTTCAGTGCGTGAAAGTGCCCCACTGAATATATGCCTCTTTTGCCCACAGCCTCGACACGACCTGGCGGAGTGCTCAAAACCGTATCACCTGGAACTGCATCGTGAACATGGCTTCACTCCGTCAAGATGAACGCCACCGATGATGATGGCCGATAAGTCGGCAAAGACATAGAACAGGTCTTAGCTAAGAAATACACTGAGAGAACAAATGTAAACCTACTAAGCGCTGGTTTAGTTACAAATTCATAAGATCAATTTCAAGGCATAAATCTAATCATTTGACATTTCACCTACTTTCAAGCGCCAGTTTCTTGCCACCCTTAAATGACTTGGAAATGCCACGTATCCTGACACAGAGACATAGAGAAACATATGACAAACACAATAAATTCCTACATATGACAAATGTTATATTCACTTCAGCTCAAAAACTGGTTAACTTCATGTTGGGTTTGCAACAAGCGGTTCTGCATGCCAACACAAATGCCACAATTTCAACTTCATTAAAAGAAGCTCAGCTATCACTGACAAACCGCCCGACACTTGCTTACACTGATGTTAAAATCTCTTTGACACACAGGAGCTGCCATCTGGTGAATGCCTGCGATTTATTGGCTGAATTTTCCGACTTTTACCTACCCTCTCCCATTTGACACACTCAATGAGGGTGATCCCCTCGAGCCTAGATTTGCCGGACTACAACATGGTGAAAGTCGTATAATGATCGACTCAGTCATTTGGGCACAATACATCACATACGTGACAGACACACAAACAGCCATGTCGCCGTAGCAGATGCCACGCCAACGCACTGCATCGGGCAACAAAAATATGTTTATGGTTAAAGGAAAGGGAGGGTTAGCAAAGAGAGCAAAGGGAGGAAGAAGTACAGGAAGAGAGTTCTGTCCATCTCAGATTCTGAAAGCTTCCACAGTCGGTGCATATATAAGATGTGACATGAGGGAACAATGAAAGTTTCCCGAAGAATACACAATACTGCATGCAAGAGACGCACATGATGACGTTCTTTGTGGCCCAATCAGCAGGCACAGGTTCACACCAGACATCAGCCTGTCCACCACCATTATCTCCAACCTGCTGCTGCTGCTGCTGGTCCACAGCTTGCTGCTCGTGATCTCTGATGACTGACGAGGTCAGAGGTCGACGACGCCAGAATGACGGACGCAAACAGAAACAATAATCTTCCTTCCTTACACCTACACCCACACAGCAATGGATCACGAGAAATTATCAATTCAGTCTAAGGGTGCAAAAAATAATGATTAAGTAGGAAGTGATTAATCCTCAACTAAATTTTTCTCCTAATTTCTGGATCAACTAATATTCAATTAAATTGATTCATTAGACTGGGTGACTTCACTTTTCGCTTTAGTCATTTGCTTAGTCCAAATGTCGGGCTGAATCCATAATAAATCAAAGTAAATTCAGTTTTTCAGTTTTGACTAAGCAGTTTGCTTAGTCAAAACTTCTGACTAATCAAATCGCTAAGCGGTTTGATCAGCAAAAACTCACCAGTAAATCTGAACAAAGTGGTGCCAGTCCTTAATTTGCAATGCATGTAAACAGAAAAATTTCCCCAATGTCTAGTAATTTAGTATCGCTCAGTGGAAACTCACTTCACTTTCTGATTTACTCTGATTTATTTTTGACTTAGCCAAACATTACTGACGTGAACAAAATATCATTAATCACTAATGACTCATTCCAGTCAATATTTTATGGCAGAAGAGTGAATATATTGAAATTTTGGTTTATCAGACAATGAAATAAATGAAATCCATAAAATCTCGTCTGCCCCACTCACTTCTGATTTAGCTTAGTCCAAATTACGTCTAGCTTCAGATAGAATTTGGGGCTTAGATTAAGCTTTCCGCTCAGTCTTTACGATTAGCGCAATGACGAAGAAAAAGGTAAAGTTGCACATTATATGGACTGCAACATCATCACTTTATCAATTTCGCTTTTGTTTTTCAAAGATGGCAACTACCATTAGTTTGAATTATGCCGTTTCATGGTCTTTCTTATTGACTACAAAATGATTCCAGGCTTAAGTCGCTTTTACGGCATCTGGCTAGCAAATGAAACACATCTACTCTAACAACCCTCAAACCCTGGAGCCCATGCAGGTTGACCATCTATAGTCCATACCTGCTGAGTAACTGTGGCACCAGCTAGGCTTGATATGCAACAGTCAGCGCTGAGGCCTGCTGCTATAGCTGGCCCACTGTGCTGCCCCTGGTGTGTGCGGTGACTTATGTGTATGAGTAGGTGTTGCGTGGCTACTGTCACTATATTCTAGTGACAGTATATGTGTAGTTCGTAATTGAGAGGTTTTGTATCTGTATATTTAAGCTGCTGGGCCCAGCATGTAGCCACAGGTTTCTCTGAGACCTTTTCCCACCTGTGTGGGCATTTTCCAACTAGCCCTAGCCACATCTTATACTACACTCCTACCTAGCTAGGCAGTGCAGCATAGTGGGCATCAGGCTGGTGGCCCACGCAGTCAGGTATCTCCATCTGTTATCCTGTAGACGGCACCCATTACAAGCTCAGGTGCCACTAAACCTGAGTGTAATGGCTCGTCACAGTTCAATGAGGACACAGGCGGACCCTCTGTACCTGTCTGAGATTTTAATCTCACAGCGTGCCCGTTGAGCCTAGCCTACATGAAAAACACGTGCCCTGGCTGGGACTGAACTCCTGCCCAGCGCGTGGCCAGCCAGCTAGGCTAGCAGGTGCTGTGGCTCAGTCAGTGCATTTCTGCATTAGACCACTGGGACAAGCAATGCAGGTTGATAAAAAGAACAAAGTTCTATAAAACACAAATACTGCAAGCAAACCTCCAAAAGCAATGTCAAGATAGGCAGCAATCAGCAAATAGAGAAGACAGTCAACGATAAGCATTATAAATGCTCCTGAGACTGGAAACTCTCCTAGACCAATTGTAGCAGCATTCACTCCTCCTTCGTACACACACAGGTACTGTATCTACAAACCGTCAACACAGAACATGATCCACACAGAATTTTAAAAAATTCACTAAAACTGCGGTTAAATTACTCACAAAGTCTGTGACATTTCAACAACAGCTGCTGTCTTTTTCGAACTGACTTCCACTCTCTACACATTTTGCCAAGTTACTGGTACAAGTAGCAGTCTTATTTAAGTCACAAAAAGCATGTAATGCAAATTCAAATAGTTTTCCAAGTTCAATTCCAGTTTAAATTCAAATTAAGCTGTGTCCAAGGGAAGCATAAACCTGTGCACAGCTGCTTTTTTACTGCCGGGACCTACTTTAAACCCATGACCTTGAAACTGGACCCTGGCCTATATATTCTAAAGATGTATCTCCTCACCAAAAACGTCAAACCATTGTAAAGGTGTAGCCTGAGCCAAAAACTAACGAAAATAGCTCTCAAAGTCAAAGGTCAAGGTCAAATGTTAGCAACTTCCAACCACTTCTAGCGTTCACCATGAGACATATTCCTACCAAGTTACATCAATTTCTGATCAGCAGTTTTTGAGAGTTTGTGTGGACAAACAGACAGTGAGACAGACTACAGACAGATGTAGAGACAGACAAACGCCGCCAAAAACAATACCTGCTCACAGCATGCATGCAGGTAACAATTACCGTCTTCTGACAATCAGTAGGATCACATTTGGCTGTCAGACATTCTCAGTCGCCGGACCCACTGTCTAGAACTTGCTTCCAGACCAATTCATAGACCTAAGCTGTATTGAGACAAGTTTTAGACATTGACTGAAGACATTTTTTCTTTAGGCAGTGTCAGCATGTTAGACGTGTATAGGGTATACCATTATGCGCTTCCACATTTTACAATACATTACAATCAGAACTTCATTTCAATTTCTAACTACAGCGTGCCAACTTGCAAAAAGATCAAGCAATCAATCAGTCCACCAATGAGAACCTGATCAAGGGCCAGAGTGAAGGCGACTGGCGACAACACCGATGCCAGCCACTGACACCAGGGTGGTACTGCCGACACCGGCCTCTCTCTACGGGAAAAATCACGAGTGTATGCCACCATCAGATAGAACAGGCAAACTACCAATGCCACAAATGACACCACATTTCCAGCCACCTCAGCTTTGCGGAAGAACGGAGTGGCAAGGAAGGAGAGCAGGATCATGGTAATTCCAAACAGGAAAATGAGTAGGAATAAAATGATAATGTTGCAGCTGGCAAACAGTGCAGTTAGCCAGCAGAGCAGAGTGATGACTAGTGTTTCAGCAGTTACTATGGCAATATAGAGAATCAACCAGGACAGCCTGGACACACACATACAACTACAGTAATACTAAGCAGCATTGTCTCTATGCCTGTCTGCAGTCTGCACATTCTCTCATTGCAAGAGAACGGAATTATTACGTTTAAAAAACTCTGCAAGCGATGAAAAAGATGCAAGCCTTACATCATCGGCACTGTTCCATTTCGCATTTCGGCACGTGAAAGTGCCCCACTGTAACACAATGTGGAATACTTGGGATTTATATCTTTCATCCTGTTCTCCAGAAAATGCTGCCTATTGCAGAGATGAGCAAGTTCTGTTCGATTCAAAACACACTGTTTTTCCTCCGTTACGATATATGGATCAATTTACAAAATTTTACCTCGGTGAATATTGTCTTGGAAGTGAGTGAGTGAGCAGAGGCTTAACGTCCACTCAACACTTTACAGGTCATTTTGGGGACGATTTTTACAGGTCCGAAGACCCAATCAACAGTGTCAAAGCACTGAAAGAAGCCAGCTGGACACTGAGATAGGTTTCAATCCCACCAGAACCACTCCACCGTGTTACAATATGAACTGTAAGCAACTGCCTCTAAGCTAATCACAGTTTAAGGGTCCCAGTGTGACAAAAACCCAATCTGCTGGACCTATAAGCTGCCTAGAACATCATGCAACAAGTGTATTGCACTGTACTATAGAAACTAGAGCAGCTCTTTTACTCCTGTCCATCATCAGTAATCAGATGAGGCCATGAAGGTTGAGGGCTGCCTGGTTTAGTTGCCATTTACGACATCCGTCTAGGAAACGGAGTGGGTCTATTCTAATTTCCAAAACCTTGTAAGTGAAAGCTTAAGAAACTAATTTGTGTGTCCATGCATGGCTGAACACAAACTGAGAATTTGCTACATAAATGATTTTACATCTTTTATGTTACTGTGTTAAACACTGCTTTTCGAGCCAGGGTACATGGACGGTTGGAACTCAAAAAATGGAAAGTAGTCCCGATTAACGGCCTTTGGTCCAGGACCACCCGGGTAGGCCAGTACCAGAAGAAACAACTCCTCTGGATTTTTATGGAGCAGGGGAGGATAATGGAGGCAGAGGTACCGACAGTCCGGGTGGGCGCCACCCCAACTGGACTAACGGCGCCCCACCCCCACAACCCCCTGGATGCCCTTCCTGCCACCCAACCAACAGCATCAATGCACTGAAGGCAAAAAAAACAGAAATAGAACTATTACTCACTACTAGACCATGGGAGCCCTCAGATACCATAGTGCCAAACATATAAGCTTCAGGTTTCATGGCCAAAAGAATTCAGGGTTTGATTGGTTGGAAAGTCAATTTATTCTTCTTTATTCTTGTCGGTGCTCTGTGACACCCGTTTGAACACACTCGACATTTTGTCCATGGAATAGATGGTGCTAGATAAGTATGTAAACATCTTAGGTCTGTGTCGACAAACTCTGCAAAGGTATTATATTATGGTATTACTAGAGGTTCTGCCCACCCAGTCAGGCCCCCCACGCCTATCCTCCAGATCCGACCCCCCTATTTCTTTACACACACGTCTATGCTGGGTCTAACAGAACAGCACACAAATGCACTGTACCAATATGCCGACCGGCGCATGCCCATCATCATCATATGATCCTTCACATTGTTTTCCTTCTCTGAGACAAGGATCGTTGTAAGGAACTGTAGGAAGAAGATATAGGCCATTGCAAACATCATAGGGGCAACAAACGTCATTAAGGACATGACAGAAAAGCCGACGGTCGGTTTGGGCAACATTTGGACAGATACTTCTGGCAACGAAACTGATTTGCCGGCAAATTCCTGCAACACATGAAACATACATATACTTACGATGAAACTGCATACGAGTATACCATATCTCGGAAAAAAGATGGTCATTCTTACAATTGTGACAATAATCAAACAAATTGTTAAAAACATTTAATTTCAGTACAATGAAAGTTTGTTTTGCAGCTCATAACATAACGTTACAAAGTAACATCGAAGACGCTAACAAGCTGTTCCTATAACAACTGTAACTTTAGCAAAATTCAAACGAACAACTTCAGAATATTTGATTATGGTGGTCATGGCAACAGCTGTAGCTGGTACCACAAAGCTTACCATTGAAGCCGGCATGAGTGAACTACAAAGCACTAAAGCAGGATTAACTGTCTCAGATGATATGTTGATCAAGCTCAATTATTGTGCAAGTTATGGGTTTTTTTCTGAGGCATGGTGTACACAGTTCCAATAAAATGTCCAGTTTTTGTAGTTTCTACAAGCTTCGACTCATTTCTATAAAATTTGGTATACTGGCGTAATCTGCAAGACAGCAATTACTGATTTGTCCACCTGACCTACATAATAGCTGCCACACTGCCCTGGGAATTAGGAAAATTTTATAACAATAACTATGTCAACCAAAGTTACATGTTACAATTATGCAAATCAAAAAAAATCCAGTTTTCACACAATTATTGTCCAAGAGCCGAAGCATTACAGCAGGCATTCACAATAGCATTTTTTTCACCCACATAGGCCTGAAGTATTGGATTTCATCTTCACGTTTAAAAACCATCTTAACAACGTTATAATATATTAAATCAGTCAAAATCTTTTACAAGCAGAAATTAATTATTCCCAAGGTAGTGTAGCAGCAGTATGCCTGTGAGATAGACATGTCAATGATTGATGTGTTGCAAATTTATTCAGTATACTGTGTGCTAAATATTATTGAAATCGGTCAACGTTTATGGAAATTACAATAACATAAAAATGTATGTGGACGTTTTTTGGTACATAGTGTATTTACCAAACAATACAAAGTGAAAAGTGACAAGCAAAAACTGCAACTGCAAGTAGCTGCTACGAAATATTTGACAGTTACAGAACTATGATTAGAATGGGAGTGAGTTAGGGTTCAACGTTCCACTCGACACATGATAGGTCATTTCTGAGGCGAGTGATGATGGGTGGTGGAGTAGTGTTCAACTTGGGATCAAAAGATCCCGGGTTCGATACCCGGGTGGTGCCGAAAAGTAAATGCATGTTAGTAAACATTTACCATAATTAAGTTGTGTCTTATGTTATATTATGTGTTTGATAGTTGTTTTGGTTTGAGCCTTCAGTGCTTTGATGCTGTTGGTTGGACGGCAGGAAGAGCATCCGGCCTGTAAAAAACCTTGGGGGGTTGTGGGGGTGGGGGCGCCGTTAGTCCAGTTGGGGTGGCGCCAACCCGGACTGTCAGTACCTCTGCCT
>Ga0126335_1001432_pt1 | contig 13280 bp, 7 predicted proteins | sample OlaspJWI45metaG_FD_108409 | JGI IMG/M metagenome (GOLD analysis project Ga0126335, IMG submission 108409) | Marine gutless worms symbiont microbial communities from Oahu, Hawaii - Olavius sp. 1 OAHU.JWI-45 metaG | ecosystem: Host-associated > Annelida > Digestive system > Unclassified | place... | reverse complement strand
AGTCCTTGCCTTAGTCCCAACCCTTACACTAACCCTAACCCTACTCTAAACCCTAACGAGTTCTAACGAGTTGACTTGACTTGGGGACGAGTTGACTGCCACCCATGCATAAAATTGTGACAGTGAAAGCCTGACACATCATTGTCAAATGTCGGTAATTTGGCCGTCGTGTTGGTATTTTTTCATAAGAACGTAAGCAAGTGGTATGCTTGTTTCTAAGGTGCAAGGAAAACAAAACAGTTAATGACCTAACAGAAAATTATGCTTTCAGTTGTTGTTTGAATTGTCGGTAGGCCTACAGCTGATATCGTAATTAGGACGGTAGATTGTTCCACGGACGACCACCAGCAGCAGTGAAACTCTTGTCGCCGCACGTATTGTGGTGTGGTACGCAACGCATGTCGACTACTGAGTGCTGATCTGAGAAGGCGGCGGCCGCTATATTATGCAAATGGCGTATTTTGAGGCTGTTTATTTCGCTATAGGTATCTAACAAAATCGATGGCTATATTATACTTTCTGGGACCCAAAATACCATGGTTCTACCATCGAACCATTGTCGAACTATGGTAATTCAACCTGGGAGGCAAGTATGGTTCATACCATTTGTGGATAAACGCGTGGGTGGAAGGTAAAACTCTGATCCATTGAAAATGCGTGCCATACCTGAGCGCTTCTGTGATGGGGTTAGCCCATAAAGAGGCGCTATATCAAGTGCTATCTACCTTTACCTTTACCTTTTACCTTTACCTTCGTTGGTTTTACCGCGGTTTTTACGGCGAACAAAACGATAATGATGATTTTTTCAAACCCATGGTAGACCAAACATGGTCGAACCCTGGTATTTTGGGACCTAGGAAGTATCACTTAGCCAAATCGATAGCCTCTCTCATACACTGGCTATCTTTGCATTAGTGTTATATTTCCTTTTGTAGTTTATTTTATACGTAGGATACTGTATGCATCTGACATTCTGTTTCTGTATGACGTATATACACTGTACATGCACATAGTATCCATGCGGTCTGCTGCAGTTAATGACAGTGGGTAGCAAAATAAACGGCGTTTAAATTAGCCTACACCATCACATTGGCGTCGCTAAAAATACAGCACATAACATCACACATTACAAACATTTACTATACTAAATCAAATTACATAAGCAGGGGCAAACAGGTCAATATGTCCCATATGTCCTGCTATCAGGACACTAGCTTTTAGCTACTGATTAATAACATGCTTTGGAAAACATTGACGACGCAGCATAACATAGACTTAATAGTTAATACTCTGTTGCAGCAGCATACTTAGCTAGCTAAGCTTCATAAAAAAATTTTATGATAATGCCATGGCGAAACAACATACCAAGTGTAATATCCACATTTACCAAAACATAGCGTTAACTTCATATTTAACAGTTGGCTTCTAGGTAATGGTGGCCGTTCCATAAAGCACAGACGAGGCAATGCGCTATGCGCTCATGCAATAAACCGGCTTTAACCTGCGTTCGTAATTTCCTCGAGTTACTGCCGGCAACAGACGGCTTTGGCAGCCATTAAATTGCTCACCGGCCCAATTTTGCGTTTTAGTACGCTATTTCTACACATGTGAACGGACCGCTATGAAATTGTGAACGCATAGGCCTATGCCTCTACTGTCTGTGCTACGAAAGATATCCGTTAAAGGTCGTTTAAGATTACCAATTTCGGTACCAATCGAAAGCCTTTAAGTACTATGAGACTTCCTATTACTGAATTAACTATCGGGATGTTAGCTGAATTGCCGAAATTATCGCTTTTGACAGATGTGCATCTTTAACGCACTCATTTGGATTTGGAGTGAATATCTAAACACACGACTTGAAATTTGGCGCCAAAAACTTGCAGACATTGTGGGTCTAGCTTTAGCCAGTGATGGCTCCAAAACCTATCTGCTTTCGGCGAAAACCGTGAAATAACGCAAACTAACGGCCATAATGTCATTCAAGGTCACTCAAGGTCACCTATTTTGCAATACTATTTGAGCGCTCGTGTGTAACTTTCTATTATTATTAGCTGACAACCCGCCATAATGGTGAAAAATACTTTAGAAACACGCCGCATTTAGCACAGTCATAACAAAATGCACCCACCTCATACATCACAGTGAAACTTCAAAATCTAAAAGTTAAAGGTCATGGTCAACGAAATGCAAAGAATGTGCATAATATTTAAAACTAAAATGCAGCAAATGTCGAGTATCGTGTCAACCGTCATCATTTATCGTAATTTGACGTCTTCTAACAGACGGAGCCGTGTAGCAGGTGGGCAGCAGACTCTACATGTATACAAAGATTACGAGAAATGAAGAGGTATCGGCTGGTCTATAGAACGCGAAGAGATAGATTGATGTTTACGCCTCTGGAATTTATAGCGGTAACCGTAGAGGTGTCGTAATTCGATTGTGTGAATGGCGGCAGAAAAGGCTAGTGAAAAGTCAATGGAGATTAATGACAACTGAACTGACACGCAGTGTCGTAGACTGAACTATCAAGGATGCAGACGCAGCGTATACTACTGTCCAGCAGCATGTGCGTGCTGCAGGGATTGCGAAATTGCGCCAGCACGTCTCGGGTTTTCTTAATCCCTTGCAACATATGGCTCTCAAAAAACTGATTGGGTGGATCATGACGCACTGATATCCTCTTCTTACTTCGATTCAACTATGCTGTATAAGGTATTCGTCTTGCTCGTTGTCGAAGCTCTGCGGTAATAGATAATACGCCACAGTACAGCCGTTATGTCAGATAAATAAGCTCGTCCTTGACCAAGTAGGCCGCAGCCTGGTCAGCGTGTCTCGTCGCAGCCGCACGGAAGAAAAACGACTCGTAAATGGTTTCGTGCGGTAAATTGCCGCCTTCTGTTATGATGGCGCCGGTGCTGCTGGCGCACGGTCCAAGATAAGCTACTTAGACGAGGCGACAAAACGCCAATCGCGCTCCAGTCACAACCGATCGGTCGCTCAGGGCCCAATCACTACTATGCTTCTCTCGATCCCGTCCAGGAAACAGATAAAAGCCCCTCCCCATCTAGATAGATAGATAGATAAACTTATTTATATAGCGCCTATATACTCAAATGAGTCTCTAAGCGCTTGACAGAGATACGGCCCTGGGCAGAACCCTTAAACGATTCTGTCAGAAGGGGGTGGCAGTCAACTTGTCCCCAAGGCAAACCTAACTCTGACCCCAATCCTGCCCCCAACCTTACGTCCTAACCCTAAAACTAACCCTAAACTTAACCCTAACTCTTGGGAACGAGTTCACTTAACGCCTAGTTGAGTGCCACCCTATATAGAACGGGGGTTATGTCCGTCAGTTGCTGCCGGTCGCCGCGGTCGCGATCAGCGGTCTATGCGGTAAGCGAATGTGATAAGCTCGATTAACTGCTTCTTGGCGGGAACGCAGCGGCTCGGTCTGCGCCAGTGAGTTATAGAGATAGAGATGAGAATAACATGGTATGACCGAGGACAGCACTAGCCGTTATATATGGATCCATCAGCCAACCGCGACACTATACTACGGCTATTGGCTGCGCCTCGTGCAGGCTACAGTATAAGCGGTCTTCTCACTGCATGGTGGACTGGACGGGCCTGGTTGCTTTACGACGACAACGGAACCAACTCAAGCGAATGAAAATCACATCCCGGTCGATGTCCAGTGTCGCTTTTATGGCATCACCGGCTCGCGGCCTGGTTATTTACATCGCCAGTGATGTGTTGATTATTGCGCCTTCACGTAGGTCTTATGTTAGCTGCCAACTAACGAACAGAATGATTTAAAGCGCTCAAAGTTAACGAGAAGGTGGTCCGAATCACGAGTATACGACAAAACAGATTCGAACTCACAAAGTAAAACAACTGTTCGTCAGCGTGGGTTAAACTGCCACACGTCTCTATAATTGTTTTCATAATTTTCACAAACGCACATTTAGTATAAGCACTGTTCAAGGAAATACCCCAGGCTATTGGATATGCTATGAGCTAGCTCACGACGTAAAGCTATTTGATATGACATTTTGCGTCGCGTCTCGCCTCGTCGCATTGACTGGTTTACAGCTCACATTACAGCTTAAAGCGAAATCATAATTACTGTATCTACAAAGTCTGACTTCGAAGGCGCATTTCTGGACTCTTGCTACCCAGCCGCTTACGTGAGTCTGGAGTCGTATTGAGTGAGCATCAGCCACAGAGCACTTTGCCGTCCAAGAAGTGGCAGTTGATTGGCATCTGCTAATGGCATCTCGGTGCCTTGTACGACCATCTAGTGCCAACGCTAACCGACAATTGAATACTTCACAGTCGCAAGTGTAGTATGCAGATTGCAGACATACCACCGCTCACTCAGTCTTTCCACTGTAGACTGCAGCAGTAGCGCACACTATTCATTTCTGCCCAGCTGAGGACAGGAGGCAGAGTTAACCTTAGCATTCAGTGATGGCCTAAAATTTCTTGCGCAGTGCATCGAAGTTAACAAGAATCATCAGAGTGAACAGAGTGAACAGGCAGTCACACACTGATAAGAAATTTGCTACAGGACAATAATGACAAGTAGTGTAGACAGTGACAGCGCTAGAAAACCTAGGATTTTTATTTTTTTCAAATTCTAAAAGTTTTTTTTATGTTTTTAGGTTTTACTTTAAATTGACGTCGCCAGCGACGCTAAAAAGTATTCTACATGTTTTATCCATGTAAAATACTAAAACAATTCAAGTGACAGAAAAATTGCCAGTTGTCACAAATGATAGTGCAAATTTGGATATTACTTTTATTAACTTACATAATAAGTAACAAAATTTAAAATAAACCTAAAAACCTAAAATTGGACTAAAAACTTCAGTTTTTACAACCCACTTTTACAGTGCTGGACAGTGATGATGATGATGATGATGATGATGATGATAACAGCCAGAGTATCGGCATAACGATGATCTGTGGCTGATATATCCAGTCTTCGATCAGTGACTCGGGTTGCAGATTACTTTCATATACCGGGTAGTTTGCTATTTATTTTGTGGCCCAAAAGGACAGTCATTATATTATGAGTATACTTGTAGTTATTATTATCGGTTTTGAGTCAGACCAGTTTTGACGCACTCGGTGAAGATGCTAGAGGCTGCGAAGAAATGGACAGCGAATTGTGTGTTAATGTGTATGGGTGAGTGGTGGATAGTGATGGTATTCGGCAACGTTTACAGCTCGGTATATTGCGTGATTTAGACGTACTAAATCGTAAGCTCATCATCTTTCGTGTACAGTCTGTTTGCAGCTGCCGCACCCGACGGCAACGAAGTCGCTGTGGATGCCTTTGAGTTTCAGACCGAAGTCTTCTTTACGACAGAGCTAGGCGACTCTCGTAAAATCGACTTAATACTTGCGTTGGTAATGTACACTGTAGTAATTGAATTAGTGTCGATGTGCAGACTGCTCGTCGCCTGGAAGATCGTAGCTGCATGTACGGTATCCGTCGAATGCAGTTTCGTCATCTTAGGCCTATATAATGATATTAATTATTAGCAGACAAACAGAGTGGGTGCCGGAAAATGTGATCACGGAAAAAAATAAATCTATGTGTTGATAAACTTAGTAAAATCGATCTGCTAATTAATGCTTCTAAACGCAATGCGTTGAGATTTGGCCCTACGTGTAAGTCTTCTAAATCTTGTGTTCAAATCTGCATACAAGGTTCTTCAATTATGAAGGCTACTGTCACAACTGACAAGATTAAGTACCTTAGTGTCATATTGCGTTTCTCTGTGAAGTTTTCGGTTGAACTGTCTTTATGAACTGAAAAATACTGAACCTTTAATAGTACGTTTCATAAAAGTGGCAATTAAGAGACTAGCTGACAGTTAGTGTCAGCGTACTGCAAACCACATTCGATAGAAAATGTTTGGATTTGTCAGTTACACAAGTGCGTATATAGTCATTGCTAAAATTACTATCAATCGTTGCACGTGATAGTAACAAACAGATAAATTAGAATTAGGTTTTGGACAACTTATTGCGACATCACAGTCATAACGATACGTATATTGCGTAGTGTATACACGTGTCTATTTGTTTTCTTTGTTTCTTTTTCTTCATTTTGTGCAGCTACCACTATCGGTGAAATAAATACCATAGACGAACTGCATATAGGCGGATACGCAGTTGTCATGGGAACTGACGCAGCAGCTAGATGAGTCTATTGGATGCTAATCAGTACGACAATGCGGTGCTGATCTGCAGAAGCCGTATCAACAATACAACACTAAAAGACGGAAAGGGACAGAAAGAAAAAGCGGACAGCAGATGTTTCTCTTGTACGGCATGTTCGTAGGCTGTCTACTGGGATTTAGCATTCGTCCTCAATGCTTTTAGCGAGCGTCGCCGGCGGCGGAAGTCAATTGTTAGCACCAGTCATCAGCTGATCTTTCGTGGTGCTTAATTCAATTGCGGGTTCAATGCTCTCCTTCAAAATGTCAACACGCGCAAACCCTTTCAACAGGCAACAGCACAGACTACTAGGCCCCCTGAAATTAGGAAATGAACCACGGGCCGCCCTATGTTTAACACAAGTTGATATTGTGAATAACTTTAAATGCAAATGTTAACTTTATGTTCGCTTTCGCCTCCGAAAACTGGTCGGTATGATTCAAAGCATACTTACAAAAGCCAAAAACTATTTTTGGGGCTAAAGTAGTAACTCCAGATAAATTTCGGTACCGGAGTACTCTTTTTTAAATTGCAAAATGGGAAGTTAGGCAAAAGTTTTCACGTATTTTAGCACGTTCTGTCGTATAATAGGCTGTTTTCACTTTTTTGTTTGTTATTTTGTATTATATTGACATTTTTGCTGTATTTGTTATGCGTGCGTCGTCAATTTCTTTGCTATACCTATTGATAAATAAGAATTTACATAAAAGGTGTAAAATTGCTTTAGTAATATCCCAGAGTGCAAGATGTGAATACAGTCTAAGCTACATACACTGTATATAGGCTTCTATAAAACACGACAAGACCTATTGACGACAAAACTGGAAAACAACAATGTTTGTTCAGTAACGCACCAATGCGTTCCTAATACTGTACAGTAATGCATTAATGCGCAGAAAAAACGTCTGCTACAATGCAGAAACATCTGCTTTTAAAGTAGCCTATTATATACTCATCTGCCAATGCATCATTTGAAAAAAACAATCCGGCAATTATTAAAAACGATATATCATCACAAAAGTGTTTTTGTGCGAGATGATGTTAAATCGAGATGGAATGCACATGAAAGCATCCGTACTGTCGGAAGGATTTGATACTCGAAGGTCTAAGCTCTGTTTCATAGTCTGTAAGAGCTTTTAAAATTAGCCAGTAAAGTTGCTCAAAAATTGATGCAGTGCTAGTTTATTTAGTTGTAAATAGTGGGTTTTAAAAAGACCGTAGCTTTCAAGTTGAGATATGCTTGCCACATCCATGGCCATGGACATGTGCGCCATCTTGTAAGTAACGAATGCGAATGTAAACATCAACGTTGCGACAGCAACATTGACCACACAGAAAATGACGTAGTAGCGTAATAATCGACGATGTGCAATGATGTTTGCAGTTAGAATTCTGCCTACGAAGTCCCGCGAGACACTTTCCATTGAAAGACCGTCAAGTTTTAGTAGTCTAATATTTGTTTGACAAAACAAATGTACAAATGTCATTATGTGTAGCCTATGAGCGGCGATATGACTAGAATGCGGATATGTGCAGTGCTCAAGAAGCTCAGTCGACTTGTCCACAATGTGATGGCTGGGACAACTAACTACTGCAGAGTACTAGACATCATGAAATGTCATTCTGACGACAACGCCATATAATAAGTCGAATGACGCGATGTCAACGTCATTACTGGCACACGGGTCCAGCAGCTGACGATGATGACTGCGGAATCATACGCGGCATTACAGAATGCCGGACAGCTGATTCCTACTCAGTGACATCCCGACAAACATCAATCTAATAACTGCCACACCAGAAGCATCCCTCCCACTAGACGCACATGACTTCGAAACCAAATCACAAACTCGTGCCAGCTGCGCCATATTCAAGCAGTCTTAAGAGTATTAGTTACCGTTCATCACAATGCCGAGTCAATGCAATCTTTGACACGGAAATGTTGGCCCCATGGCGCCTTCGAAGCTTCGGTCTTGGTTTCTCAGAAGAAAATTAAAATCTGTAATAGACGTTTTCGGGTACTGCACCCAAATTTGCGATGCATGTCTTTAAAGTAGAGTACAAACTAGTAGTTGCTGATAACGCATAGGCCTATATGCAGTGAAGTTACTGTGCATTATTGTGTGCTACTTTGGTGATTTAAACCGTTCGAATTACCATATAACTCATTTCAAGTTTGTAATTGAGTTATTATTTATTATAAATCGATTATGCATAAAAATAATTTAATGAGGACTACAAAATGTTTAACAGCAGTAAAAGTTTGCTGGCACATTAGTCTATAACCACTTGGCAGTTAAGTAACAATACAGTAAATGACGCACGCAAAAGAAAAAGTGTTCTTGATCACTTTTAACCGTTTTTAGTTTTTGTACATGGCAACTGCAAATAAAATATTTTCAACGACTATGAAGTTTGTATGACCTTTGTCGTTGTTGCTTTTATGTAAAAAGTGTTACTTGTAATGGTGCTGTGGTGCAGAGTGCCAGTTAATGGCTCAACAGTCAACAGCGCAACGGCAAACGTCTCTAAATTTGTCCGAGGCAATTCAATTTGTGGAACCAAAAGCCTAGTACTCGCTGGAGGCAGATCGCTCATAGTGTCAACTGACAGACAGCAAACTAAATGAACCAGCAATGAATAGTATTGTAGTCACTGCAACAAAAGATCGGCGGCTGGCGTGGCGTCTATTCCCATGCGCAACGAGGGTACAGGTGTACAATGCTGCCAGCTAAGGTTCGTCTGTCAGAAGCTGACAAGTTACTGCTGAAGCGTTGTAAGCGCTGTTCACGATTTCGTGATAGTTACGCCGTAAAAATAACGCATTTTGTTTTATTAGACAAGTTTTAGCTCAGCTGGATACAGCTTTGCTGAGTTAATCATACAGGCTGTTCAAAGTGCGTCTCTGTGTATGTGCATCTGTTAACCAGGGTGTCGGAAATCATAACCGCTAGACACAGAGACTTGTAAGCTTGCACGCAGAGACCCACCGTCGAACTGATCACAAAGTCTAAATCAGGTCACCCCGACATACATAAGCCAGCTGAGCATCAGTGCCGTCAGGTGGCTTGTCTGAGAAGTGACAAAAACCCAGAGCTAAAGCTCATATCGTATTCGGGTCCAGCAGCTGACGATGACGCAGAGTAATACGATGTGACGCGTGACAACTCACGATCTTTATCGTTTTATCGCCGTCGCATCTCGCCGTCTTTCTGAATCCCGATGAGCAGCATACCGTATTAATGACTTGCCAGTTGCCACAACGACTAACGACAGCCTATGTATGACCTGTTTGACCTCTTGATACGTGTTTATTTTATCACGGACAAATAAACTCTAAACATAGTTGACGTAGCATGGAAAACTATGGTGCTCAGATTTGAAGTAAACATCACAGATTTTTAAGTTTCAAAATTATTTGTTAACTAATATTGGTGCAACAGACGAAGCTGCTTCAATTTGCTTAGTGCTTATTGCTTACTGTGAGTCAAATTTCCATATGTGTTTAGAAATCCAGTTTCTTGCTAAACTATGATAGCTATCGAGTGAACAAATAAAGTTTTGGTTCAGGTCGCGGCGGTCAGTAGCTGACTGTGACACGGGTGGCCAGAAAGCAACAAACAACTGAAATCGATCACAAAGACACGCACCGGTAGCTTGTGTGGCTGTCGAACATGACAGAAAAACAATACTGCGTCTTCTTGCTGTTCACGACTCGTCGGACAGCGACAAACGATATTAGCTCGGACACAATCAGTCAAAATTCAATCAAGACACGGCGAGAATTATAGGCAGAAATAAGACCTCACACAAGGGCAGCCACCATTCCTCAGAGCAGGTTTCGGGTTTTAGCACACACAAAACACGTAAATTCGAAATCAAACTGTCGGCTAGCGAGTCCGACGCGGTATATTCGGGCACGCGTGAAGATCGAGCGACCGCCTGTTCGTCAATTTCCACTCGCCGTATTTTTGCAACTTGTGCGAGTTTCGAGAGGACTGGATCTACTGGAATCCATCTACACGACAGTTTAAAAAATAAAAGCATGCAGATTGCAGAATTATGGTGGTCAAGTTGAAAGTAAACAATAAAGACGAGAATGCTATTATGTTTCGAAATAATAGGCTAATTTGTGACTATATGCCGGCACAAAGCCGGTCATCAGTCATCACTAAATTCACGAATTCACTCGCGAATTCCACCTACGCTTCAAACTCCGCTCTATTTCCCTACTCCGCCGGTCTATACGACTGCATTTCTGTTACCATCGTCGTCGTCAATCAATCAATCATTTATTTAAAATACAGATACAACACAGTAAAAATCAGTAGAGAGCGGAACTGTGTCAACTTGACAGAAAGGCTAAATAGCACTTGTAACTGCCCTAAAAGATAGGTAAATGAAAAGACACACTACACTAAAACAAAACATTAAAAACGACTCATGCTGCATTGAATTTTAGACGCGATATAAAAGCATTAACACTGCCGGCTGATACCACCTCTTCCGGTAATTTATTCCATAGTTGGACAACACTAAGAGAGAAAAAACTATAGACGAGCAGCAACTCTGGAATCCGGATAATAGTTTCATAGACCTCTAGTATTGCTTGACGACCACGTAAAAGACTCACTAGGAATAATGTTGGTGAATCATTTTAAAATTTCGAAACACATGATTAAGTCAGCCTTTAAACGTCTTAATTTGATTCTAGGCAAAGTACGGACAAACGTTTCTTGTATGTTAAACACTTCGTGTAACATTGTAATAAAAGCACGTTGCACAGACTCTACATGTTCGTCGTTGTCATACTGTAGGCCTATAGTTTTTGTTGCGTAGATATCTTGTTAAGATGACCGTCAGTAATCATTTCTGGGAACGTGTCTATTTGCCAGTAGCTGTTTGGCAAAATAAACATGTATAACGAATCATATCAGCGGATGCTGTGAAACGCAGTCTGACTGAGCGTAATTGGTAATCAGGAAGCACAGGCTGCGTGAGCTACCGGCGCTGCTATATCATGCGGTGCTGATGAAGTGATGCGACGCAGCTAGCCAGCACATTGCCGTGTACGGTGTAACGTGTGGCGACCTCGTGTAGCTGTGAAGTCGACTATATCAACGTGATTTGCTAAGCGAAGACTGTCCGACGAGACCTCCCAGCAAGGCCACCGGTCAGCTGAGAGCCGCGGTTCCTGGTCGGCCACGATAACTGGAATAATTAATATATGGTACAAGGTGCGAGTCGGCTAACAGGGCGCCAAGGACATCCATGGCGGACTAACAGACTTTACTGACTGCAATGACATACAGAATAAAAGACAGGCTCTGATGCAGATACATAGCGTATTCGAACCTCTAGGACAATGTATTATAATGCCACTGCAGCCTATATCATCTTACAATCTTTATTTTGATGGGATATCGTGAAAAGCGATAGTGATGGTTATTAAGTACCAAAAAATGCTATCCAAATGAAAAGCTTAATCGAGCTATACCGCGCCATGTCTATAGGGTGGGCAAAATTAAACAAGGCCACGCATTTCAGCTAATAAGTTCAGAAGTGCTGCTCAGATCTTTACTATTTTTGGCAGAAAACAAGGCCATTTAATTCTTAACATGGCACAATAATCTGCATACATTAATTATGTAAAAAAGCGGCGCCATCTGGTGAATGAAATGCATAGTAATAAATAACGATCGGCCATCGTCTTACGTTATGTTAATCAAAGCTCTAAAACGTTAATTTAACAACAATTACTGACATCATTGTGAGGTAGTTAATTACTACCATCAACGGTGTCAAAAATTTAAGTAAGTAAGAACGTTTGTTTATTTTTTGTACGGTTTAATAAGGGCAGAGTTTTCATGGTCATTTTCATTCGCTAGATGGCGCCGAGGCATTTTCTTAAATTAATAGCTAAAAATGACAGATTCTGACTAAAAACGAAATGACGTTGAAGTTTGCCAAAATCTGATCGGTATATCTAGAGTTACAAGCTATTGAAATAAGTGGCCCCGTTTAATTTGGCCCACCATGTAGATCTATTAAACGTCTGTTTAAAGTCAGTCAAGATTATTCCCAATTAGAGTTAGAAAGTGTTCAGGGCAGACAAAAAACACATTATATTTGCAGTGAGAGCTGGACAACTGTTTGTGGCTTGCAGACATTTCTAAAAATACAAAGCATCGCGCAGTTTTTCCGCAATGATAATGATGTCATTTCTCGTTGTTTTATCGCATGCAACCAGAACCAAAAATCTTAGTAAGGTACTTTTACGGTTTCGTCGTTGATCTTTGAATCACGTGGCTTCATACACCGACATTAGCTGTAACTTACTCGCTACGAACTGAGACGAGAAAGCGCCGCTGTTTGTCTTGCATTGTCCACTTTCAACGGTTTCTCGTAACTTTCTTTTTAGAATTTTTCTTCTACCCTACCCAAGCGGCCCACAAATCGCTGCCCACAACAGAGAACACTACTCTAAGCTTTCAAAATAAAGTTTGTGATAATTAAAAAAGAAATTATGAGTGAGTGCTAAGGAGCGTTGTTTTATCAATGTGTAAGAAAGTAAGTAAATAAGAAAATGTATATACGATGCCTAAAAACCAAGTCATCAACGAGTATATTGTATAACTATAGAAGCAGAGACTACATTTTGACCAAAGTGGGCAATTCTAGAGAACCCATGACCTATTTTCTTCCGGTATTCAGCTGTACAGACACGAATCCGTCGCTCAATCTTCCCCATCAATCGCTATCATCACGTTTCATACATCAGTACAATGCAAGATTTCTCATGTGAAAACGTTGACGACAGACTCATAACCAGCGCATAACCTGATAATGTAGTATCCTTTTTCTCTCAAAGCTCGGCGCAAACCTTTTGGGACAATATTCCCTTTGTTTACGAGGCAGAACGACACCACAGGACAAAGCCTTCTGCGACGGATAGAAAGTGTTTTTTGTTTGAGTATAAATATGCCGGTATCTGTTGACCCAAAACTGAGCCGGTCGTTCTCTATTGCCGGTCTGTGCGTGTGGCT
>Ga0126335_1001431_pt1 | contig 13288 bp, 11 predicted proteins | sample OlaspJWI45metaG_FD_108409 | JGI IMG/M metagenome (GOLD analysis project Ga0126335, IMG submission 108409) | Marine gutless worms symbiont microbial communities from Oahu, Hawaii - Olavius sp. 1 OAHU.JWI-45 metaG | ecosystem: Host-associated > Annelida > Digestive system > Unclassified | place... | reverse complement strand
TCTTCTTTCTTTGAACCATGACTGGTTCGCCTGTCAGCTGCAAAGAGCTGAGTTCTTGCGGAAGGGTTCCCATGAGGGGCCCCTCTTCCGAATGTTTCCTCTTTCACTCCAGTCCATCATCAGTAATGAGATGAGGCCATGGAGGTTGAGGGGTGCCTGGTTTAGATGCCTCTTACGACATCTGGCCAGGAGATGGAATGGGTCTATTCTAAGCCTCAGAACCCACACAGGGTTACGGTCAGGGTTAGTTTAAGAGTTAGGGATAGGATTAGTATCAGGCCGTTATGTATCATAAATTGCCTGCCTACGAAATTACATTCAAGCAGCAGTTTAGTGATCATATCAATTAGGCGATATTGCGATATCGATTGCGAATGTGACCATCTCATGATATCGTGCATGCACACGCGCTGCTGATGCAGTGCACGACAATAATCTAGATTTCGCTTTAGTTGACTAGATGGTCAGTCAGTGACGTGCACGGCCCCAACAGCTTGTAAACAACGCAATTACCCACATGTCTCTGCAGACGAGAATGGCGGACAGCGGCGGCGGGTTTTTTTGTAGGTTGTGATCACTAGGTCCAGTGTCTAGACCTACCTGCATGCTCCGCTCACTCTTTTTCCATTCCAGGGCGGACACAGACATGCTAATAATTCGAGTAATAGCAGTATTTAATCCTGTCAAGAGACTGTGGCTAAGCACTAACAGGTAGTTATGAAGTGTACATTATGATCTGCCACTTAGCCTCATCAGTCTGTGAGATGCATGCTAATTAAGCAGTTTGCAAAACAAGTTGACATGCCAGCAGTTTATTACATTACTAAACCCACGTTTTCTACATTGTCAGTGTCTGCAATGGCGTCCTGATATGAAATGCTGCAATATATCGATTAGCACTTTGAGCTACGATGTGAACACTACAGTAGTTCAACAGATAATTTGGGACTGCCATTCAGAGGATTTCATTGGATTGGAGTAGTTACTTCTGGATTCGAAATATCCGTTCTTAAAAGTGTTTTACAATGTTATAGGGGTACACTGTTAGTCTGTGTGTAATAACTGTATTTTTTGTTCATAGGTGATTTGCACTGATTGTTGATCTGAGCCATGGCAAACTTGCCCAGTGCACCACCCAGCTATGAACAATCTGCTGTTTATCCACCTGCAGCACCACAGGGTCAGTGAACTGTTGAGTTCTGAATATGTATTAGGGCTGTCAAATCAACACATTAATGAATGCATTAACACTTTAAAGTAGGGCTGATCACGATTAATTTTTTTAATAGTTAACTTTTTGAAAATTAACCAATAATTAATCACAGATATAATGCAAAGATAATGCTCTAATTGTAATTATCAAACGTATTGAAATTTTCAACGTTACATCACACAATGGACTACAGAGTTACGTACGTTGAAAGTTAGGGACACCAGTCCCGAAGGCAAACCGGCATGTTTATAGTATGTGGATCGAGTGAAGAACATCTTTTGTTTACTATGTAGCCGGCGGAGCTAAACAGTCAAGTAACTGTGAAGTAAGTAAGTAGCAGATCGATTAATCTTTAAAAATAATTTTAATCGTTAAAATTTTCTAATAGTTAACGATTAAATTAATTGTTAATATCCACAGCTCTACTTTAAAGAATTAATTGCAGTTAAAAAAAATTATCGCCGTTAAAAAATTATGCACCCACATAATAGTCCTGTATGTTTGCTGCAACAGGTATGACAAAAGTCTACACAAATACATTAAAAGTGCATTAACACGCGATTAAAAAAAATTAATGCACACGTTAATGCGAGATTTAAAAATTTAGCATCTTGACAGCTCTAATATGTATAAATTGTTCATTATTTATCATCTGCGGTCTTGGTGGCCATGGCATTGGCTAGCTTTATTCAGGCCTAGTCAATGTTGAAGTCCAGGGGGCAAATTCACAAATGATCATATGACATATCATACATTTTCGTCGTATGACGATTATATGACAATTTACTTATGATCATCTTACAGCAATAGCATCATAACTTATGTCATCTATAGGATGGTCGAATGACATACCTTAAAGATAAATCTTATGATATTGTTTGTGAATTTGGCTTCAGATTACAAGCATTATTCTCGTCAGCAGTACTCGTATACTTGTATATTTGTACAGCACCAGTGCTGAGGTGCAGAGTAATTTTGCAAAGGCTGCATTGAACCCTCTCACTCTCACTATTGGCGGAAATCGACCCTCATCTGATACAATGGTGCTTGGGTCCCCCCCTCCAGAGTCTCCACCCTGGTCTTGTCGGCTGATTTTGTACAGCCGACCTGTGTGAGAGATAAACTGACAGACTGACGGAGCCGGTATCGTTGACTGCAATAGCCTGCATGTTATGCATTTGATGAGGCCTAACAGTACCTGATTTGTTACTGTACATTTGTCACTAACTTACCTGAAATGGTTACCAAATTTAACAGTCACTTGAGTTAAAATGACTGCAGATTGTGGTGATTGCGTCTTTACGAGAAAGGCTTACAAAAATGGTGTTTGTGACATCAGTTGTGTAATAATAACTGTAATGCTGTTGATGTGTAACTGTTTTAGGTGCCTACGGTGTGCAAGCCCCATATGTGGCACCAGCTCAGCCAAATCCACCGTATCCAATGTACGCTACCCAGGCCATACCTGAGACAACTTACAAGCCACAGGCTCCGTACCCACCTCAACCTCAGCCTCAGCCGGCATACTACCAGGGGGCACCACCAGCAGCAGCTTCTTTCGGCAGCCCATACCAGGCAAGCCCCAGCGCCAGCCAATCATATGGCCAGAATGTGTACCACGACGATGAACAGGGCATTGTGGGTACCACTGCTGACTGGGTCGGCAGCTCATTCTCGGACAAGAAGATTCGTCACACATTCATCAAGAAGGTTCGTCGATGTTGTGTGTGTACAGTCTCTGTAGCTGGGTGATGTTTGCAAGATTTATTACTATTTAATACATCCTTAGACTTCAGTAAGGTTGGGAAGTTTGTACTGGTTCTATTTCTGGTTTGGTTTGTTTCTGTTTCCCCCCCAAAACTGCAGTTTTGGTCTGGTTTCAGTTTCGAGTTACTTACTTGTCAAAAACATATTCACGGCCATTCGTAACTCATTATTCAAAGAGATATCATTTTCGGTAAAATATTTACTCTCCTTAGTAATCGCCATCTGCAAGTCCAATGACTGATTACATGACCCTGGTCACAATTGGGGGAGGGGGTAAATTTTGTGTATGAATTCTGATATCTCTTCAGGTAAGGAAATTATGACAAATAGTTTTGCAGGGTAATTACCATGTCCAGGGTACGATATCTGCAAGTTTTCATTTTGGCTGGTTTTCACCGAAAAACAGTTTCAGTTTCTGTTTAAAAAACCATGCTGGCATGCCATCCCTGCAGTGGACTTTAGACCTTAGCTCGCTGTAACAAGAGGTCAGCAGAACTGATGTGAGGTTGGGGATTGCTGATGCGGTCTGTTTGTCCACCTGTCAAGTGCTACTTCCAGTTGCTTGTTGTTGTACAACCTTCATCAGATTTTGACCAAACTTGGTACTAGTGTTGGGCGATACAAATGCTTTGACACCACAGTGATAAGTATCGTGAAAAAGTATAACCATACGCAACAGTATTGTGTACTACAGCATGTGGTTTTAGGGCAGTTGAACACCCCCAGTTGTTGTTCTGACCCCTGGTCGAGCACTTTGATGATAACAGCCGTTCAGCATAAATAAGTAAATCAAATGTGTCAGTGGCAAATGGTACTAAACTGTACAAGTGAAAAATACAAGCAACAAGTCAAAGTATCGTCGTCAGTATCATGATACTCCATGGTATCATGATACCTAAAAGTATCGTCACAATTGCAATAGCGATATCGTCAAAAATTGGTATCGCGATGTCGCCCAACACTACTAGGCACAGTAATCTATCACCTAAGGCCAAGAAGTCGTGGAGCCATTTAAGGAATTTTGCATAAATTGTGCAAGTTACAGTTATCTTTAATTGGTGTCGCGGTATCAAAATTTGAAACCTCCCATTATACGAGCAGGTATTATTTAAATTTATTTTTGCCGACGTCTGTGTGTCTGTCTATCTGTCTGTCTTGTGTGTCTGTCTGCACAAAATCTCGAAAACTACTGATCAGAAATTGATTTAACTTGGTAGGAATATGTCCCACGGTGAACGCTAGAAGTGATTGGAAGTTGGTGACATTTGACCTTGACCTTTGACCTCAAAGTCAAATGTCACCAACAGACAGATCTACTATATATCTGCCATACATCAGCAAGCGACTGCTTGTTATACACAGAGTTGTGACATGAAAGGTATGTGACTGTGTACAGGTCTATCTGATTCTGATGTCTCAGCTGACTGTTACATTTGCAGTCGTCTGCTTCTTCATGTTCCAGTATGTTGTGTCATGTTATAATCAGTTTGTGAAGAAAACAGGACATGGACAGTTTTGTCGTTTTGCTGACCGAGTTAATTAAACCACACGAGTAGAGTTCAGTACTTCCTCAGAGCTCTATGTTGACCAACTGAGAGGGACTTCCTATTACTCCTAGTTCCTAGTAGTGTATGCGTATAACTTTACATTAATGCAATTTCAACGCACGTTTGTTCGTGATGTGTTTTGACAGTGAACCGACGCGTCGGTGGGTGACTCGTAACAACTGGTTCTACTGGTGTTCATAGTGAGTTTGTTTCGCGAATTTAGCATTTGTGTAAAACTGGTTTCTTTTTTACTATCTGCCAATAGCTAACATTTTTGTGCATTTCCTGCATTTTAGAGTTGTTTTATTTTTTATAAATTGCTTTTCAAAAGCCCAGTTCCATTTTGGAACCTTAGGCCTCCTCGATTACACATTGTAAGTTTCATTTTCTCTCTCGTGTATATTTGTTATTAGGCTGCATCAAATGCATGAGATGTGGCCTATTGCTACCGATGATCACAGTGTTTGTCAGTCTGTCTGTCATCCACCTTTGGACGGCTTCGCTGTGCAAAAATGGCTGAACAGACCAAGGTCCTGCTTGGAGTGAAGACTCTTGGGGCGCAAGGAATATTGTATCTCCCATACCAAGGGGAGGGGAGTTGAGGGAAAATTTAACCTATTGTACAACACAGGAACTCCTGGTTGGATCACAATCCTGCTAGCGTTGGAGATCCTTGGGGACTCAAATCATATTGCATTAGACAGAGGTCCTGATCCCCCATGGCAAGGGGAAGGGATACTCAGTGCGGCTATTGCCAAATTACTTTGGCCACTTGTTAATCGTTGTAGTGCGGTGTTTCTGGTGACATACATTACTCTGGTCTGCTGTGAGGGAGTGCGTCGTCGCTGGCCCGGCAACTTTATCTGCCTCGCTATCTTTGTGAGCACAAGCCTCTCTTTGCACTCTGCCTTGTACAGCTAACAGTAGCATAGTGAATTAATGTTGTAATAACAGTTAAGTCTTTATTCAGACGTGTGGCCCACTGGGCGGTGTTAATATCCATTTTGACAGCCCTCAGCTTGACACCAGCTTATGCTTTGAGACCATGGATGTGGGGCTAGTGCATCACGTGGTGTGTGTGTTTTCTTTCCAGCTATTAGGCCAGTACCAAATTATACTGATTGGTGACAGAGGCACATAGGTGTACTTGTTTAAGGTTGCTATGCAGCAGTATGCAGTTGAGACTTGAACCCACAGTTTACTGATCGGAGATCCGATACCACAGTTTTCTATATAGTGAACCGCCACGGTACCCGAAGCTAGCTAGTGTTGATGTCGTAGCTTAAAGCACTAATCGATATATTGCAGTGTTTTATATCGCGATATCGAACAATATATAGGCCTACATTTGTGCCGTGGTGGGCGTCAGTTGGTGCATATAGGCCTAGCTGCAAGTCGCCCAGCAGTAGAATGCAGTCTTTATCACTGTTGTAATAAACAGTTTTACAAGTCACTGAATCTATAGCAGGCTCGTAAAGTGTGTAGCAACATGCCCATATGAGTGATACAGACAAGGGTAATGAGGCAGGTGGCGGCAGTGATCAAAGCATGCCGCCAGCAGTGAGGAGGGAAGGGCAATCATGCTTACCACTGCAGTGCACTGTCATCTGTTGTCTGCATCATCCATCTTTCCCACACTACTACAGGATGCCACTGCAGACACTGACAGTCTGACAATGCAGAAACTAGAAAACGTGGGTTTAGTGATGTAATAAGCTGCTGGTATGTCAGTCTGTTTTGCCAACGGTTTAGTTTGCTCACATCTTGCAGACTGATGGGGCTAAGTAGCAGATCTTTACTCAAATTATCAGCATGTCGGTGTCCGCCTTGGAGTGGGCAGAGAGTGAGCAGTGCATGTAGGTAGGTCTAGATACTAAACCTTGGTGATCACACCCTCCCCGCCCGCCCGCCGCTGCCATCATGCCTGCGATTCTCGTCTGCAGAGATGCGTCGGTGGTCGTGTTGTTGGGGCCGCACCTGTCATTGATTGCCCATCTATTCACATAATCAAATGAAGTGGCGTCTAGATTACTGTCGCGCACTGTTTATCAACATCAGCGGCGTGCGTGCATACACGCGGTGGTGTGAGATATCGTGCAACATCTGTGCTCTGTGATATCGTGAGATGGTCACATCCGTGATCGATATCGCGATATTGCTTAATCGATTAGATCACTACCCAAAGCCTGGTGGTATAGAAGTGTTAAATTTAATCCAGATTTGTGAAGTACATTCAGCACAAGTCCTTGTCTGTAATGTATGCATAAGTAATTGGATTGGGTGTAGAATGTGTGATATGTGATGTTATGTTGCAGACATTGGCGTTCTCGTACATGGCTGCAACCATCACAAGGTATGTCTATGATTCATTACATTTTGAACTTGTTAATTAGACGTACATGCCAATAGAAATTGCACCTGTTTGTGGTGAACCCTTGCAGAAAATATTTTGTATTTTTCTGCCTGAAACTATATCAGCCTATTTGTATGAAAATTGCAACTAACACAACGCGGATATGTGAGAGACCGCTGTGTGTATGTGTAGCTACTACAAGACAGAGAGTGTGCTGATCGCTCTGGGAATCACTGCAGCTGTCTGCGTCTCCATTTCAATCTTTGCCGTTCAGACTAAGGTTTGTACGAGTGCTCAGTCTTGTTAGCTGAGGTTTCCAGGCAGTTAACTTCAGCTAATTGGTGAGTGTGTGATACTGCTGTGCAACACAGTTGCTTTGTCACCGCAAAGAGCAGAGCCAGCTTTATCCAGTGCATCTAGCAAAGGAATGGAGTGTTGGCATCGATTATTGTTTGGCCACAAGGAGGACACTACCACAGTCCAGTTTTTTATCAGCTGTGTTGCTGTGAAGCATGCGAGTTCAGCATTTGTGCTGCAGTGAGTTCAAGTTTGCGTGTGTAGTCTAGCAGTCATTGTCCAAACAAGCACCTGTCTACCTGGCCGATGACTGCAGGCACATGTCTACATGCTCTGCGGTCAGCCAATGTCATGTACTGTGCCACAGACACAAAACCACTACGATGACAGTTTTGCCACTGATGGCCCATGCACAACCTGCAACCGTGAAGACATTATTATTATTTGTGACTGAGAGCAGCATTCTGTGACTAAACGTTTGATATGTAGCACTTTAGAAGTCTTCTTACTTGTTGTTACTTGTTTGTGTGTTGTCACATACAGATTGATTTCACGATGTGCAACGGACTGATCTTTGCTGCATCGATGGCTCTCCTTTTCTTTGGATTTGCCTGCATGATCTTCTACTTGGTCTCTGGCCCCAGCAGGGTATGTAGTGTAGTTTTGCATCTGTAGGTAAAGTGAGTAAATGAGTAAAGAAGACAACTTGTATGGCACTGTAAGCAATGCAAGCTGCCTCGATAGTGCTTCGTGTCAAAAGTATCATGTTGCACAAGTGAAATTCTGAATGGGCGAGATTTCACATGTTTGGTAAAAGTTTTAAGAGACCGTCCTCACCTCGTGGTTGTGGAGTGTGTGTCTTTCATGTTCAAGGTTTTGGCCAAGTCACAGTCAAAGTCCACTTTAGGCCCAGAGTCTTCCACCACCTACGTAAGTCCTGGATGCATTGTTTTCCAGTGCAGATACTACAGTTCTTGATTCTGTCTGTCTCTCTGTTGCATTTCCCAACTGCACTGATGCTGACAAGTGCTGCTGATGCAGTATATGTTAACAGTAATTGCATGATTCTGGAAAATCTTTCGTCTGCGATGTTTTCTGGAGATCTCGAAATTCTTGCATGAATAGCGTGTACATTTTGTCTTTACCTGCTTTGTCTTGGTAAATAATGTTGAGGTTTTTTGTCACTACCAGTTTGTCGGCAGTCATCAGAGACTGTGAAGGTCCGTGCAACTCACTTCTAGAAAAGTTGCCAACCGTTGGCTTGAACAGTAGTCTACTGAGCTTGTTGTTGCTGTGTTGTTTAGATCCTGCAGTGTGTCTATGGAGGTGTTGCTGCACTCGTGTTCTCACTGGTAATATTTTGTGCATACTTGCAATACATTTGCCTTGTGTCAGCTCCGGCGTTGCGGCAGTAGGCCACTCTGTTTCCTGGTGGGATGTTGTAAAAGATGACTAAACTCAGCTTTTGTGGTGTTTGGCATGCATCTAACGTGTTAGATGCCGCTATTGCTAGTGCAATTCCATCTTCTAAATGCATCTGTCTGTCCATTGGTCACACCAGTGATCCACACCTTAAACAGTTCAAGCTGTCGAGATATGATTTACACAACACAATGTGTTGATGCTTGAGGATTGTTGTAGGTGCGAGTGGTGTTATGGTGCGTTCGTCTGAACTCAGTAATGAGACGTTTTGGTACCGAAGAATGAACAAGATACAAGTATAGTTTGGTGACAGAGCGTTAATTAAGAGCACGGGCCACTAATTTTTTAAATTTCTGTCGCTGCTCCCAAAGCCTGGAACAGTCTACCCACATACCTCAAGACTGCTACCTGTTCAACGGACGCTTTTGTACGTCGCTTGAAGACCTGGTTTTTCAAAAGGGCCTACGACTAACATTTAGACTACTATTATTACAATTATTTTATCAATGTTTTTATTATTATCATTATCATCTTCGTAATCATTATCGTTGTCATCATTGCTATCATCACCATTTGATGTTATGCACCATCGGTCTTTACATGTATTGTAGAAGGCGCAGTAGAAATGACTGTTTTACTATTTAATAAAAATCCAAATGGTTTGCATCAAGGCAACAGCTGAGCTCTTGCTTGGTACGTCTTGGCTAAGGCAAGTTTCTGTGCATCTGCAGAAGACACAACATTGCTCTTGTGTGTAACATGCAGCCTCACTTATACATACTCAGTGTCAACTCTGCCTGGAACAGTTTAGGATAGTTATATACTGTGACTTGTCACTAATAGTAGACTGTTGTGACATCATTGAGTGACCTATAGAAATTGTTCCCGAAGTGACTGTAATGTGTCGTGTGGGACGTTAAGTCTCTACTCATTCACTCACTTTGACTGCAAAAGTCGATGAGTTTTGAACAAGTTGGAAAGTGATCGTTGTGAAAATCTGTTTTTGTGTGCTCATCTAACTCTGACTGTTCTGCTGTTGTGCATTTCAGTTCCTGATCTTTGACACTCAAATGATCGTTGGTGGGCAGAAGCGTCGCTGCCAGCTGAGCCCGGAGGAGCACATCTTCGGAGCACTGCAGCTGTATCTGGACATCGTCTATATCTTCCTCATTGTGCTGAGTCTAGTGGGTGGCGGCAGACGCAGCTAGACTGGCCATGGTATACCTCATGAGCTCTATGTTAGCAAGAATTGTAAAAGGTAAAGGTAGAGTAGAGTTGATATAGCTCCGCTTTGTGAGGCAATCTACAGAAGCGCTTGGGTATGGCACGTATTATCAGTGTATTACACAGTTTTATCTCCAACTTACGCGTTTATCCACAAATGGAATTAAACTGTGTCCGAGGGGTGCACATACCTGCGCACGGTTGCTTTTTTGCTGTTGTGACTTTGATATTAACCCCATAACCTTGAAACTCAGCGGTGAAAATGAAGTTGCTAGGTTAAGGCATTTGAAACTCCTGATGGTCAATGCAAAAATATGAGAGTAGCTCTCAAGGTCAAATGTCACCAACTTTTAACCACTTCTATCATTCACTATGGGACATATTCATACTAAGTTACATCAGTTTCTGATCATTACTTTTCTAGATTTTATGCAGACAGACAGACGCCACAAAAAACAGTACTTGCTCGCAGCATAGCTGGCGTGCAGGTGTTGTACAAGTGCTTTTGCCTTCCCAGTTAAAGCCAATGGTGAGTAAACAGTCTGCTCAGGACTGCTAGATGATGGAAATCACAGTTGTTAGCTGTTTAAACCATCACACATCACTGGGCAGCTGGAGCATGGAACTCTGACTTCTTGAGCCACGAGCCCTCTCACCAACCTTTGATTCATGCGAGTTGTGCACACCGCTGACTTCCAGACAATAGGCACCACCCCAACCTTTGAGTCATGCTAGTTGTGCCCCCCGCTGACTTCCAGACAATAGCCCTCAGACAGATGACCGATCAGAATTTCCCTCTTTCCACAGTTTTACCTCCCACCCATACGTTTATCCAGAAAGTTTGGTTTTGCATGTGAACAGCAGCAAGATGGAGTAAACATGACATCCACAGCTGGATCATGAGTTGGTACAACTCTTCTAGTGGATAGATGTGTGTGGCAGACAAACAAATTTCATCCTCCGAGAAGTTGATCTTTTCAATCAATGTTGTGTTTCTCAGCTGTGTTTACCGGTAATTGCTTTGACATCATTTTGTCAGTTTGTCTCAGCGTGTATGATAATGAATTGTTCTAGTATTCAGTTGTTGTTACTATTCCTTTTTTACAGCTAGTTGCATGAAGGCCACATAATGTGGAAAGCAGCCTGGACATGAAGTCTCAACTGTTTGTAAGAGTCCAAAAAGTTATGACCCATTACTAGGCCAGAACCTGACTCCTGGAGACTTCTGACTCTTCATTCCTGGTGAAAAGTAGCTATCTTTTTGCACAGAAAGCTTTGCAGTGGTTAAGTTCCTTGTATGAATCCCAAGTTCATTTTTTGGTGTTCACTTGTCACTATTTTTATAAACTGCCTTCAGTTAGATGAAACATTGCTAAGGTGGGTTGAGAAAATTGTAAAATGTGTGCCAGTTTTACTCATTTGACATTCAGTTTGAAAAATAAGATTTTTAGCTCTCTGGAATGCAAATGAATGAAGCAAAGTATTGATTGTGGAGTTTCGTTGGGGGCGAAGTTGTCCTTCGTAGAACCAGGCTGCAGATGAGCCCATAAGATTGTGGAGTTTATTCGACTTGCAACTGGCTCGAATGTTTTCTTTTTGTCCATCACTTGTACAGTTACGTGTTATTTTGAGGTACAGTGTGAGCCAAAAGTTTATGTCTATTGCACTGTAACCTTTTGAACTATCACTATACATTCGAAGTTGTTTCTGTCGGTAATTATTAATTTGAAGTGGCTTTTGTGCTGTAAACTTTTGGCCCACTCTGTAGTTGTGTAAACAGAGCTGAATTGTAATGAGGTAGCATCTGTTCGTCGTACATTTTGCTAATGTCCGATGCGACATGGCCGATGCAGTGACAACCACAGCTGTAATGGTAATGGTTATTAAGAATTGTAACTATATTTTAAAATTTTGATAATTTCCTTCATATAATTTAAGTGTTGATTATTTTTAACGATAATTTCCATTAAAACAAAGCGTTACACATCTGCAGGCGAAACTGTTTTCAGTTAATCAGTTACTGAGACACGATTGGTGAGTTTTTTTTACATCCGGTCATTTAAAACTGAAGTATTGACAGTTTCTGAAGAAAGAATCCGAAGATATGCTTACAAGGGACAGGCAGTACACAGCTTTTGCTACTTTAGAGTATTTTCTTAGTGATGTGACCTGAATTTTCTAATTGTTAAATTTGTTCATGATTGGTTATGATAAGTGCCCATCCTTGGGATAACACTTTTCTGCTGTTTGTACTATTGTTTAGACTGTCGGTGTGTATGTGCATAGCACCGTTAGGTAGCCGTGTTGTGCGATTCTGGGGAAAGTAATTTCATTCTGTGTCTGTTCACAAGAATTGATTTTTCTTCTGCAATGAATGCATGACACGTGGACTATTGTGATGGATGATCCCGTAGCGTCAGCAGTCTGTCTTTATCACGTGGGCTGGTGTGCTGGTTACCCCTCAACCTCTGTGCATGGTCTCATCTGATTATTGATGAGGATCTGGAGTAAAGAGGGAACATTAACACAGCTGCTCTAGCTACTATAGTACAGTGCAGTACTCTTGTTGCGCGATACTCTAGGCAGCTTATTGAGTAGATTGAGTTTTTGTCACACTGGGACCCCTATGCTGTGATTAGCCTAGAGGCGGTTGCCTACAGTTCATATTGTAACACGGTGGAGTGGTTCTGGTGGGATTGAAGCTTATCTCAGTGGACAACTGGGTTCCATTGACACTGCTTGTTGGGTCATCAGACCTGTAAAAATCGTCCCCAAAATGACCTTAAAAGTGTCAGGTGGGATGTTATGCCTCTAGTCATTTACTTACTGTGCTGTTCTTACTCATTCGCCAGATGGCACCACATCGATGCAGCCTTTACAGCATTACTGTAGCCACCTATTTCGTAACTGATACATTACAGTTATGATATAACTTTGTAAACAGAAGATTGTCAAAGCTTATACAGTACTTTTTATTTTTTTAAAATAAAAGCTTCCTTGCCACGTAGTTATATGCAACTGCACTAGCCATTTTGGCGAGGCAGGCCTGTAGCTAATGCTGCCCACACTTCACCGGCCGGTGCAGTGAGAGATGAAAAATATCAATTTTCTGCTCCCTTACCCATGACCCCAAATTTTTGCACATAAAGCCATCCTTGGGGTGCCTTGGAGTTCTTGTGGAATGACTGGGTTTGGGAAATACGAGTAGTTTGAATAATGTGAACACTAGTCATTGTGTCATTTGCCCCTCAGCCTCCGTGGCCTCATCTGATTACTGTTGATGGTGTGGAGTAAAGAGGGAACGTTAACACAGCTGATCTAGTTACTATAATACTATGCAACACTCTTGTTGCACGATGTTCTAGGCAGCTTATAGGTCCAGCAGATTGAGTTTTTGTCACACTGGGACCCTTACGCTGTGATTAGCCTAGAGGCGGTTGCCTAGAGTTAGCCTAATTCATATTG
>Ga0126335_1001430_pt1 | contig 13296 bp, 1 predicted proteins | sample OlaspJWI45metaG_FD_108409 | JGI IMG/M metagenome (GOLD analysis project Ga0126335, IMG submission 108409) | Marine gutless worms symbiont microbial communities from Oahu, Hawaii - Olavius sp. 1 OAHU.JWI-45 metaG | ecosystem: Host-associated > Annelida > Digestive system > Unclassified | place... | reverse complement strand
TGCTGACTACATTCTCAGAGACAGTTTCTGTGTCATTATTATCAGATTCCTCTAATTGGAGATTCTGAGATGCATCATCACATGCACTCGCTGCATGACTGACACATTTTTTTGCTCCATTTCTGTCACTTGCAGCGAATACACCATACTTGTTTAACTCTGACTGGTCCAGTCTTTTCAGCAACACTATTGGCTGTCGCTTAATCAGCAGTTCTTTTGTACATGTCTCAGAAAATGCAGTTTCCGACATGTTAGCGTTTTCTTCAAAATGCTGAGCTGGGCTGGATGGAGATGCTGGGCTATTTGCACCTCCATTATCAAGCCTCATGCTGGGCACAGCTGGTGGTAAGATCTCTTGATACCATACTTTCACAGGCACACCAGTTGAAGTAAATCTGAAATTCCTGAGCAACTTCTGCACAAAACATCTATAAAATGGCAACGACTTGTCAACTTCAAATGTCTTTTCCTTTGACAAGTGTTTCGAAGCACCTGCCAAGCTGCCTGTTCTACAGAAATATGGCCTCCATCTATGCAGAAGTGGTATCCTCGTTCTGTAACGGCGTGCTTGTGCAAATACAAACTCACATGTGTCAGCAGTATAAGCTTCACTGTCATCATCATCATCGCCTGTCAAATCAATGATCTCTCTGTTCTGAGACAAGGAGTTTAACCTCCTGTGAAGCAGACGCTGATGAGTTACATGTGCTGACGCAATGTCCGACAGTTTTGCTTGTTTAATGCGCTGCAACAGAATACTCGCTGCTCTAACTGAGTATGTCACATTCTTTCGCAGCGATATATCTTGAAGCCGTAACGAAGAACCATCACGACTATATTGAAAAACAGAATAACTCTTTTGATTTCTGAACTGACTTTGCTTTGGGCTGGTTCTAACCACCGACGGAGCATGGGAAATTGAAGTAGAATAAATGGAACTGACATTCTGACAAGTAGTTACTACACATTCTTGATCATTATGCCAGGCAGTGCTGTGATGTTGGGAAGCCTGAGATGACTGACGCAAGAATTTCTGATGCCTTTTATATTGACTGCTCTCCAAATCATCACAACAATTATTGGTTTTTAAAGTTGGGTTACTTGTTTTTGGTTCTGACAAACTATGCTTCAGGGACGATGGTTTCACACACGATCTATGTTGAATCTGTGAAGAATACAGACGTACTGGTACATCATGTGTAACAGAACAGACAACTGAATTGCAGAACACTGAATTAGCAGAGGTGCATGTAATAACATCACCAGATGCTTGCTGAGTGGCTGCAACAGCACTATCAGACATGTGTCTGTGACTATTTATTTGTATAGGGCGACCGTGACTGTGAGTAACGATACGGTTGGCATGACTTGGTAACACATCACGATTTCTGCATGTTCTGAAATTACGATCTGTTGATGGCATAAAACTTCTACAGTGAGATACTCTAATTGCATCGCTGCCAACATAGGGCAGTCTCACATGAAGAGGCTTCGGCACAACTGGACGAAGAACTGAATGCAACTGATGATCGGTATTCAAATATCCAGTTACAGATGCTGGCTGCATTCTGTAACACTGGGTCTTAACAAGATTGCTTTTGACATTTGCAGAAACTGGTGTGGTCTGTTCATTGTCACTGGGTGAGGGTGACAAAAGTATCACATCATCACTGGAGTTGGAGGCTGCATCGGCATCATCAGACTCAATTACATCTGGCACCAGTTCTTGACCACTTGTCACACACTTACTTGCCTTTTGTGAGGGTGACAAAAGTATCACATCATCACTGGAGTTGGAGGCTGCATCGGCATCATCAGACTCAATTACATCTGGCACCAGTTCTTGACCACTTGTCACACACTTACTTGCCACACTGAATTCTGATGAAATTACAGGAGCTGAATGTGCAGCAGAAATAACCTCAGTTCTCTCACTGCTGTCTGTCTGCAACTGACAATTCCTAAACTGCATTCTGGTAGATGTAACAGAAGTGCCTGCAGTAGCAGCATTACTTAATGACAAGCTTGATTCAACTTCACTAACATTGCCACCAATAACTGCACTTGACCTGCCCAAACTTGTTTGTTTGCAAAAACTGGAATACTGAGATAACATTTTGTCACATCCAGTAACATCCGTTGCAATACAGAGCTGATCAGAAGTGTTTACGGATTCAGTAGCTGTGACTGGCTCTTCTCTAGACTGAGGCACTTCTGGCAAAGCTTGGCTTACAAATCTACAAGCAGCTGTTGAAATGGTATTGACATGTCTTGCCTGCACCTCATTCATGGGGAACATTATAGCACAAGACGAAGATGTTACCACAAACTCTGTCGGCATTGTTCTATTACTTACTAATGAAGGAATTTCAGCCAAGCTTTGGTAACTCGTTGATTGCGATTTACTAACACAAATATCCTCAGTGTGGAAATCTGTGATATCAAATAATCTGTCCAAGCTATTAACATCTAAACTTGGTTCTAATACATAAGGCTGTTTATTTGGAATATAATGACTGAAACTTGGCTGCTGTGTATTAGTGTCATCATCAAAAGATGGCTGAATACCAAATCTATTGATGTCTTCACATCTGTGCTCGGTAGATGAAACAACAGTATTCTGCACCAGCTCATCAATGGAGTAGTTGCGTGGCACTGCAAAACTGTCACAATTTCCACTGTTTATAATCTCCTTGTGCTGAAAGGATTGCCAATATGCAGGAAACTGACGATCCTGCACCTGTGGAGGATTGGTCATCATACAGTTGCCACTACTTACAAAGCCAACATCAGAAGGCTGTTGATTCCAACCAGCAGTGCAACCAAAGAGATATTCACGGCCAGGTTGTGGAAAGCTAGAATACACAGGATCATGCTTTACTAAATTTCCTAGCATATCATAACAACCACTTACATTGTGTTCCGGAGGTATCGTAAAGTATGTCTCACCATTACACATGTTAGCCCATGGACCACTCTGAAACCTGTTAGGCACTGCTGCGTGGTTTGCATATTGTACATGGAAGCCATTCTCTCCAGAGGAACCTGGATATGGCACATTTCTGCCTGAAATAGGGTAGTAATTCAAATCAACATTCTGCGATGCCACACTGCCCAAGTTAGGCAGATAACTGTGAAAGCTATGCTGGTGTTCTTGTGGTAATCGGAAATTATGAATTCTTTCACCATATGAACCAGGAAAGACAGGATCAAAATTAAAGTCCGAAAATGACTGGTGAAATGTCATTGGATCTGAAATCAGTTTCACTTCAATGTTGCAACTGGCACATTACTGGAAGAGTCTTCTCACTTCTCACCAAAATTTTTCACTGCATTCCTTCATGCTAACCCCCCACCAGCATCATCGCGTGTTCCAAAACATGATCTGCACAAACGCACACTCTAATCAGTCTAATGCATATTTTTTGTAAATACAACATAGCATGCACCATCAAGTACTATGCAATAGATGTTTTCATGACAGTATAACTGCTTTAAACCAAAATAAGTTTGCAAACATGGTAAAAAATATGCTTCTGATAGCTAACCAGACTGCTTGTTTGTTATTTAGGCATCAGAAGTAGTACCCAGCCTCTAATACATACAGCTGCAGCAATATCCAAAGGTTTACAAAAACTTTACATGTACTTGTACATTGTACAAATTAACTGTCTAGACCTTAGCAGCAAAGTCATAGGCCTAATCCTATTCCACATACATAAGGCTCGGATATGAGATAAGCTGGCTTCTATAATTTCTATTGCAGCACGTCAAAATCGCCAGTTTTTGTCTCTTCTGCAGCACGTGCCAACAGCATTAACTGATGGTACATTTTGACACCGACACAACACACTGACATTTTTACTGAGCACGAGTGTAACTAATTTTTCAATTCGCCATTCTTTTAACTGCTCAATTAATCACCACTGACATCATCGTCACTGTGTATTTGTGGATCACTGCCTGTGCACTCTGTTATCCATATTATCAGCTGCAGCAGCTACAGCACCACTAGCAGAATGTGTCACAATGTCGCTGGCGTGCCATATTGTATTTTCACGCAACAAAAATTGAAAAGGTGTCGCATTTTACCCTTTACAATAGAGAATCCAGACTTACAACTAGTGTAAAACAGCCATTAGCCAAGGCCACGCCCATCAACAGAAAACGTCAACAAAGAAAACGAAACACTAAATAAGACATAACCAAAAATACATCAAAATTAACACACAGGCGTAAGACATGCAGAAAGACAGCGCCGCTGTGATAAAAAAAGCATAGATTTACTTGGTTTTTCATAAATTAACATTAAAATCAACGAAATAACCGGAAGTTTACAAGCACTGAAAATATTACTAAATACCGAACGGGACTCAGAAATCGCGAAAAGGTAGGCTTCCGAGTTTTGAGCCATGGTTCCATGACCAGCTGACCACACTGGCCAATTTGGCCACTAAGGCTTATTCTCGTTTGAGGATTTCTGGGAAATTCGAAAAATCCTGAGAATTTTCTGACATTTTAAACAACTTTATCCAATCATGCAGTTGCTAATGCTATGCCTACCTAGTATGATGCCTGCAGAGGGTGATTAGAGGTGGCGCCTGAAATAAATTTTCCCTTCGAAAGTTCGAACCTGCGAGATGTTCATGTCAATTCTTATTTTGCCTGTTGTTCCGGTATATGAGCCTCATAGTCATAAGGAGTGGACTGTTCTTTGAGGCCAGTGCTTTCCACAACTTGCGATCGACTGATTAAGAAGCCAATTAAACTGTGTCTGGGGGGAACATAGACCTGCGCGCTGCCGCTGCTTAGCAACCGTGACCTTGAGATTAACCCCGTGACCTTGAATCTCGAATGTGACCTATATATTCTAAAGATGTACATTCACACTGAAAATGAAGCTGCTGGCTTTAGGGCATTCAAAACTTAGAGCTTGAATTGGAAGAATACGAAAATGTCTCAAAGTCAAAGGTCGATGTCAAAATGTCAAAAGTTACGAATTACTTCGAGCGTTATCGTAACAGATATTTCGATCAAGCCCCAGCAGTTTCCGACCGGTAGTTTTTGAGTTGCTCGCTACAGCTTTTGCGCTGCCGTGACCTTGACCTTAAACCCATGACCTTGAAACTGAACCGTGACCTAGATGTGCTGAAAATGTATTACCATATAAAAGATAAAGTTTGCTAGGTAAAGCCATTCGAAAGGTATACCCTGAGCTGGAAAAATACGAAAATAGCTCTCAAGGTCAAAGGTCATGATCAAATGTCACCAACTTCCAACCACTTCTACCGTTCACTATGGGGCCTATTTACTATCAAGTAACATCAATTCCTGATCAGTAGTTTTCCAGATTTTGTGTGGACAAACAGATACACAAACGCCGGCAAAAACAATACCTGCTCGCAGCACTCGCGATAAAGCTGTGTAATGAGGCGAAATATTAAAATGGCCTTCACCGCAAGACGGCGCAGATCAAGTTTAAGCCATGGTCAGCTCTGACTGTTGCCGACGTCGTTGACACAGAAGAACTGGCAAACCTAAATTAGAGGTTTTACTAGCGTACTTGGTGACAAAAGCACATGCGTGGACAACTTACACATGGCTCATTCCATTCGTGGATAAGCGCGTGGATAGGGCCTAGCAGGTAAAACTGTGTGATCCTTTGACAACTCGTGCCACATGTGAGTGCTTCTGTGATGAGGTTCCCTCATAAGAGGCAAGTGTTCATTGCTCATATACGTTACCATTTCAATGTCGTGACGTGAAAGTGGATCGTTTGGGTGTCGAACCCGCGACATCGTGAAGGCGGTTTGATGCCATAAAATAACCATCACATCACCGTCACTACAACCTATTAGTCATCATGCACCGGTATGCATACGATATTACTGCGCTTTGTTTGTAGCCTATAGAGATTGTAGAGATTAACTGCACCCATGAGCATTAAAGGCTAGGTCCAGGTAAAGTTTCAGCGGAACTTAGGTAATACTCGAAGATCGAATCAATTCTTGCGAGGATCATCATCGCCCGAACTAATTCTCTTGTGACAACTATCCATCGCGTCGAAACATGAAGTGAGTCGCACAACACAATGGTGAAATCTGGCGGCGGTTTATCCGCATCTCGGGAGGCTGCAGGTCTGGATACTAGCTGATCTCCGTGTGATGTCTTTCAGCTGCTGCAGCAGTTGATTTCAGTCAACATTGCTCATTCGGATAGTTGCTAGTTTTCGTCGTTTTTTTCTAATCAAACGTTTCAATCAACCAATCAACATCACCCGCGTAGCGGCGGGATATGCGTTCGGTCGCGTCTCTCTGTCTGTGTGTCTGTCCTGTGCGAGGTTTAACGTTTGACAGCCTGGCCCATAGAACCTTTATTTTTAATCTGCGCATCGCCACATCGAATGCATCAGATGCAGACTGTTGCGACAGATGATCGCGGCGTCTGTTAGTCTGTCTGTATGCACTCGGGCGGGATGTGCAAAAATAGCTAAACGGATCGCCGTTCGCTTTATTCTGTCCAGCAGCTTATCAGTCTTCGTATATCAGCATGTCCTATGGGAAACGTTCCAGGACCACGACCATTCCGGATTAAGTTTGAGCAATACGTTATACCACGGACGATCGTCAGAGAATAAAGTGCGTTAAAACCCAATTTGCATTTACGCGACACGGCACGACTTGTCGATGCAACTTAGCGACAAGTCCGTAACAAGCCCGTAACAGATCGTGATTACAATTATAGCGAACGTTATGTTAAAGTGGCGGATGGCTAACTAAATTGAACGGATTGGTCGACGCGTGGGTTGGCCTCGCGAAAATCGGCCATGTCATTTCGAGTCGTGTTTAATTTACATTGCAACGTCGTAATAAGACACAGCAGACCATCTCGACATACAAGTTAAAACTAAACCGAAAACGACGACAAGTCAATTCGAAGTTCGAACAAGTCTTTTCCAAGTCCGTAACGCCCCTGGGAATTCGTTGTGGTCTAAATTGGGCATAAACGAAGAAGAGAAGGCGCTATATGAATCGGTTTCTGATGGCGCGACCACAACGATGAACTATGGACTGGGATCACTCGAGAGCCTGGTGCTGGACCACTCGACTTCACAAAATGACTGACCGATATTCAAAAGCATGATTATAGTACGACGTAATTTTCAGTCGAATATCTGTCTGTCTGTTCGGGCTGTGACTTATGAATGCTATTGACTTCATTTTTGGTTTGCGTGTCTTCAAATACTAGGTCAACTTTGAGTGTCAAGGTTATGGGTTTAAGGTCAAGGTCACAGAAGCAATAAAATTGAAAACCCCGGAAAAACATATAAACAGAAGAACATATGAGAAAACTATACAATGTTTGAATGAAAATACGATTCGAATCGATTGTTCTACTCGATTGTCTATTTGTATATGAATGTTACGAGCCACCATCGCGCAACCGCTATTGTGGCTCGACATTGATAGCGGGACGTCCGTTGACGCCGTGCCATACGGCACTCCCTCAGTCAACAGTCAAATAGGAACTTTTGTAATCCATAGATTTAACTCTGCGCAGCTCTAAATGTCAAATCTCTCGGCCTCGATATCTCGTCTATTCTCGTTCGGTGTGCGATATTTCCCGCGAGACCACTCAAGTCTTAGCCGACGCCAGACCGCCTCCAATTAGGTCCAGTTCAACTGTCTGTCTCTGCTGTCTCTGATTCCTCGTCTTATCTGTCGACCTTGCTCGTTGTTGTGTATTACATGTTGTCTCGACAAGCCTTCCATTCACGCCTCCCACACAACACGGCTGTCATCAACTATGGGCCACCCACGTGCACGAAACCAGGTCAATCACTAGGTCATCGGTCAACTCATCACGAGAAATCGACAATGCAAGATGTCACTTCCCTTATTACGAAAACGCCGAATAATCTACATAGAAATAAACAGCTTGTGTTTTACATCAGCTGAGCTACAATAAATATTATCACCCGCAGCGGCGTTGTCCATGGTCATTTCTTCAGCTGTGTCGGTCTGCCTGTCTGTCTATGTGTGTAGTGTGATTCTGTGCCTACCGTCCGGGATCTAACTTTGATAGCCTTAAAACTTCATTTTTGGTATACGTATACTATCTTGGTCAAGGTCAAATTGAGTACCAAGGTCATGGAATCAGGTTCAAGGTCACAGCAGCAGAAAAAACTTTCTGGTGGTCTACATTTGACCGAAAAGCATTCTCGTTCAATATCTTTTCGTATTTTTATTATAATTTACTGTTTTACCTGTCTCTATCTACACTTGATTACCTTTTGACGCCTAATACTGACTAAGAAAAAGTAGTTCTCTCGGAATTCGCTGGCAACGCTAATGATGTTAGGTCTTAATCGTTTGGCCCTATTCAATACTCTAATTTGCCGATGAAATTCATGACTTACTGTTATATGTGACGACGATTATAAATAACTCCCGCTGTATAATGCTAACTGACCGCTGAACGAGCGGGTCAGTGTGATATAAACTTTGTGAGAACAATTTCACCGTTCGCTAAGCACGGTATGCTGACAATGTCTTTATATCGCTTTCAATGATACACAGCTACATTGTAAACCTTAATGCATACGATATGCACAACGGCTGTAATTGTATCAGTAAGTATTGCTGATGGTATCAGACTTTCGACAAAATTGTGTAATTGTATGGTTAGCTGTAAAAAAAGAATGAGATGAAAATTCGCTCAAAATTGTACAAAAGCAAACTCTGTCAAGACATAAATAAGCATAATTGATAAAACTGGTTCATCACGTATAGTTCAAACTGTCGAACGCCAAAGCTTGATTGAATAATGGAGCCGTTTCCACCTATGTTGTGCTGCGCGTTGCGTGGCGTTGTGAGCGATAGTTTTCGGTCAAAACACAACGCGCATCACAGCGTATATGCCTACCGCTAAGCCAAAGTGCTTCATTTGTCGTTAAACAGTGAAACCCAGTGTTCACTTTTGTTGTGAAACGTTGTGGCTTCTGAGATAAGACCTAAGTCTGCTGCGAAAAAAATTGTATTACATTAGATTTGTTCTATTCTGATTGCAATTTTCGTTGTGTTTGAAACCAAGTGAGCGGCAAACAAACGTTTTAATTGTTTATTAGTTAACTACCAAGAAAAAGTTCGACGTTATGACGGCAACAATTCGTCGTTTTGTGTAGAATTATTACTTAAAATTTGAAGTTTAGTTAAAATTTGGGAATGTTTTTGTTACGGCTTTAGAGTTGTGTAATTTTAGCCAACTTCGCCCGCAAGCTATATTGTCACTTCTACGCGGTCGCTCTGTCTGATAATGTTAACTCTGCATTCTCGTCAGGATCAACCAAATAAACGTACTTAGTATTTCGACAATTCGACGAATCGAAAAGATCGATTGAAATCGATACATCAGCACCTCACTGCAGAACGACGGCGACATGGCTAGAGCAGCACGCCTGCTATTGGCTGATCAACATGCGCGTTTGTTACTCAGTGGGCGACCGATAGAGTGTGGGGCGCATAGTGATCACAGAGTAACAGACAGTAGAACTACATACGGCCGAAGTTATCGGTAGTTATTTGCGCCTCAACAGACGATACGTTATCGCCATTCGGGGTTAAATCCAGCTGTCAGACGACATTTTGCCGTCGAGTATAAAGACAAGATCGCAAAGAGTTGCGGTGATATACGAGGCTAAAGTTGGCTAACACAGTATGAGAGATTAATCAACTTCTTGACGATCAGAGCGTCTAAACTCCGCTGATTATTGGCGCTGCAGGACTCACCGCCAACTCGTCAAGCTTTCTATTTATCAACTGAGCGTTTCGCTTCGCTGCTGCATTACAAGCAGTTGTGAGAGAGAAAAGGGAGATTACAGACTTAAGTCAAGGTAATATTGCCAACTACAATTGTGTACTTTATCTCTTTATATTGCACTTGCATTTTACTGTATATTGTTAGGGGCAACTGCAAACTATTAGTGCACATATTAATGCCTGGTTGTCCAGTTACACTGCATATGTGTGACTGTTTTTACTTTTTGTTTTATGACAGATAAATGCTGCTGATGACGAATTACCTCTTCATTGCGTTTGCGAGTTTTGTTGGCCAATGACGTAATAACAGATAACTACTGAAAACTAATACCGGCATTAAATAAAATTTTCACAATTGCATGGTAAAAATATTAAATACAAAAATTAAAAGATACGCAAAAGCATAGTCATAATTTATTAAGAAATAAATACTACAACTGCAGTGAAAAAGTGAAAATAGTCAAACGGCGTATCGTATAGACTAAGCATTGCAATTGACACCGTATATGCATTGTATGGTTCGTATAGCGTGAAGTAGCTTCAATGCATCGGCAATATTGTACCTCTGCCCAAACTGCCTCAGGCATGTAATCTCATCTAGAGGCACCTGTCGATCACAAGTTCTGTAGACTGCGTGGCGATATTATTCTGTTAAGTTCAGCTCTATTGTGTTTCATATTCAACTTGTGCCTTTATGTCAAGATTGGCGTCACTCTGCGGGTCAAAAATGCTCTCTTTAGACTACATGGAGACATGATAGAAGTTTTCAAAACTTGGAAGCTGTAATATAACTAAACTTTAATAATTTAGTACAACTCGAGGACTGTGCTAATGATATTTAGTCAATTTGTGCAATTATATTGCGAAATTTGGGGTAGCCGAATGTGTAATCATGCTCGTCTTGATAAATATTGGTCTGTTCTTTTTACTTTTAACGCCGACTTTATTGGAACTGTAAGTCTACCAATTTGTATGTGAAAATGATAAGATGTGCCCGCCAGAACACATTGGATTGGATTGGATTTTAGACTCTTTTGTTTCCTGGGTCCGAATGAACACCGTAAACTCTACAAGTTCGCTTAGAGCTCAAGCGTCAGCGAAATATGAATTTCTTGCATTTTAGCTGTCAGGTGTTGTAATTTGGTTAAATCAATTTTGAACTGGAAACTGCTGACCGAATGCGACGCAAATGTGACAGACCAGTTTAGACCCAGTAAATATGAGGGGATGGTTGAGTACCCGTCACATTTGTCCTAAATGACGTCTATACATTTCATCTAATTGCCGCTATTACGGACCACCCAGTGCTGGCCTAGCCTAAATAATTAGTGATGGGTTGTGCTGATTGAATTCGGTGCATTTATCATTAAGCGGTTTACTCGCGGTCATTCGAGTGCGATTTGCATTGGCGTCGCCAAGCGAACGATAGGCAGGCAGCGATATTCAGCTGACGGCGATTTACAATGCATATGTTACGAACGGCGGGCGCTAGCTACTGTCGACGTGTTACTGTATACAGTACATCAATATGGGTGCTCGTTTGCATCACAATGGCAGTGCTTTATGGTGGCAAGGTTGCCACTATCACCAAACTAATTTACCCATTGGAGATGAAGCGGGAGCGTTGTAGCAAGATACTGGTCCCTCTACGGCATATAGCCGAATATTGGGCCCAGAGATCGAGAGCTTTATGTAGAGAAGTCGCAAGTCGGCGTGGACAAATTACTATGAGACCTTCACATTCCTCGAACACTCGAAACACGATGTTCTCTCTTCGTTGAGACTTTCTGTGTTTTAGGCTTAATCGAATGCATGAGATACGGCCATTGCGGTCGATGATCCTGTAGCGTTGGCGTCTGTCAGTTAGTCTCTATATCTGTCTGTCACGCGGGCGACTATTCGCCAGATGGTGCCGCGATGCGGCCGTTACTACATTACTGTAGTAGCCTGTTATATGTTTATATGTTTTACTTTTATACACTTCCACACGTAAGCCACACACTTCAGCTGACGAAGTCGTCTAATGAATCTGGACCACAACTAAGCCTAGATTCATCATGATTTACAGTGTATAAGCCTATAAGAAAAGGATACCAAAATGTCAGGCGAAATAAAACCTGGTAACGTATATCTCTACTAAATTCAAGAGTCATTTCTGACTGTTATTTACGGAAATAATAAAAACGTGCACGTGTATCGCTTTACATAAGTGCACGTCTACAAATAATATTTCTACATAGCTTCCAGTACAGAAGCGCTGGTGAGCTTGCCGCGGTTGCGATGGAGTATCTCGGTAAAATGTCACGTCACGTCTGCGTGTGAAAAACACGCGTCTAAGCTATACGAACGGTGTGAGCTCGGCCTCATCAGTCACTCGCTACCATGGCATGTAAATTATAAAGCTCGATTTCCAGCATTACGCAACGCAACGCTAGGTCTGCAACTGCATCTTGGGTGTTGCGTTAACGTTGCATTGCGTTTCAAGTAATTCTTCATTTATTTATATTAAAAAGACATTTTGCGTGAAATAACGTCCCAAACAGAGGCTTTACCTCTAGGCCTTGATTGCTGTAGTTCGGCGAGACATTCCTGCCCCAGAGCTGGGCCCCTAAACCGTCACTAGCCCAGCCTTCAAATTTTGCTGGCACCGTAACCTTGCAAGGCCTTGAATATCTATAGTTACTCAGAATGTTGTTTTCAGCTTAGCTAATTGCATTTTACGCACTTATACAGTCAGCTCTAGGCTTCAGAAATTGCCTATTTTTTGGTTAAGTGAAATATTATACTAACGGCACTATAGCGCGCAGTAATTATCGAAAAAACGCACGATTCCGATTTCTCGAATTACATGGCGGCATTTTATGCGTCCGAAAGCAATCTTCTTCAACTCGAGCGAACAGCAATCGCGGCGTGATCCGCCGATCACCAGCAGCGTTAAACGCCTAAATGCCGATTATTAAGACTGGAATAAATTCTCAGCATGCATTTGTTGGATTGAATGTGGTTGTGCATATTTATTTCATATGTATGTAGTTTAGGTTAGGTTTTATTACGTTTTATCGATAGTGTGTAGTTTTGTGTTTATTTTCTGTCTGTCTGTCTGTCTGTTCGTCTGTCTCTTTTGTACCAAGTGTACGATTTATATAATAATAATATACCGGGAAAGTTTCAGTGAACATTGCAGAATGTATGTAGCCTAAGTAAGATTGCTTCTAAAACGCTTGCATATTTTAAGTTACATATCGAACTGTCAGAGCGCCGCGCTCTCAGTGCCCGAATAAAAATGTCTCAAGCTGTCGTTTAATGAATGTAATAGCATTCGGTGCAGTGGGCGACTCTCAGTGCTAATCTCACTCTGCTTCGCATTCACAAATCATCTACAGTGCAATTGCCTCGTGTCGTTATTGCTATACTGGTTACGGATTTTTATTTTTCGGCACTCTATGGCGACTAAAAGGAGCTAGTAATAAAGCATAGC
>Ga0126335_1001428_pt1 | contig 13302 bp, 5 predicted proteins | sample OlaspJWI45metaG_FD_108409 | JGI IMG/M metagenome (GOLD analysis project Ga0126335, IMG submission 108409) | Marine gutless worms symbiont microbial communities from Oahu, Hawaii - Olavius sp. 1 OAHU.JWI-45 metaG | ecosystem: Host-associated > Annelida > Digestive system > Unclassified | place... | reverse complement strand
CTATGCTGTGAGCGGGTATTGTTTTTGGTGGCATCTGTGCGTCTGTCTGTGTCCACACAAAGATCTCGAAAACTACTGGCCAGAAATCGATCTAATTTGGTGGCAGTATGTCCCATGGTGAACGCTAGAAGTGATTGGAAGTTGGTGACCTTTGACCTTGAGAGCTATTTTCGTATTTTATCATTTACCGTATATATTTCATACACCGTTAGGAGTTTTGGATGTCTTAACATAGCAACTTCATTTTTGGTATGAAGGTACATTTTCAGAATATCTAGGTAATCTTCGAGTTACCAGGTCATGGGGTTAATATCAAGTTCACAACAGTGATAAAGCAACCGCACGCAGGTATGTGCTCCCTATGGACACAGTTTAATTATTACTTAAATGCTTAGCAAGCTGCCCATGGGTAGTGATGCTCAGCTGGCTTAAGTAAATCAGGATGAGGTAATTTATGGTTTGTGATCAGTTCCCCAGTAGGTTTCTGCATCTAAGATTACAAGTCTGTGTCTATTGGTTATGATTTTTGACACCCTGGTTAACAAACACACAGAGTCGAGAGTTGAACAGCTTGCATGAATAGTTCAGCAAGGCTGTAGCCTACTGAGGTAAAGTGGCCACAGAATATATCAGTTTGCTGAATGATAAAGTTTATAGACTGCAAAGTTAAGACAGGACTTAGCTGTCCAGGCCACTTAATTTGAGATCCTGATTTTGCTGAACATGTCGCCTGCTTGAAAGAAAACAGCTTTGTTCATAGGGCTAAACAGTGAACCTTCCTGAAATGAAAGCTGTTTCACTTACTGCAACTATAGACAGTGACTGGTTGTTGCTACTACTACTACTACTACTACTACTACTACTACTACTACTACTACTACTATTACTGCTACATTAAATCTGCATTTCTGAGGGCATCTGCTGAGTCAGTAATGTTTATTTTGGATTTAAAGTTTGATAATGCAATTTGCCGATGTATATGCTGTTGACTAGGTTGCTACGGCAGCTGCGTAAGAATCGTGATGATGAAAAAGAACTTATGAAGAGAGTACCGGGCTGGGTGACCGGCACGCTGTGGGGTGAGCCGACCAGTCCAAGAACTCGTGGCCAGTTTCCTGTAATTCATCCAGAGGCATACTTTGTACACAATGACCCGATGGTCTGGTACGAGCATATGACTGTGCACAAAAATCACTAAACGTCACTGCATTCGCTGATCTTTTTTGAACTCTACCGACAGCGTGATACGGCTTAATTCTTGTCAGCAATCTAGCGTATCTATGTTGCGGTTCGTGTGGTTGTATTGTACAGTTGTATAAAGCTAGAAATTGGTGCAAGTAGTAAGCAGGATGGGTGTATGATACACGAACTTTATGACACTTCTTTAGTTAACAAATAGTGAAATATATCATTGTGCCCATGTATTTGCAGTATTTTACTTGTAAGATTAGAAGCTCGAAGATTAGAGGTAGCACAGTTCTTGTACCAGAAACTTTGTCAGTGCAGATTGTATCTGTGCAGTGCATTGAACAGGACTTCAATAAAGTTAATATTGTTGTTTGAATTGTTAATTTTTGTTTTTGTTATAACGTGTATTTTTCAGTGTCCCCTTTTGCTTTTGTTCCACATTCAGTATGTTCTTGTGGCTATGAGTCCTCTGTAGACTCGGGGCTTGTAAGAATAGGCTGGCTCCATTTTTGGGCTGCATGTTTTAAAAGGTGACTTGCGGACTTCACCAGGATTTCGTGGTTTTCTGCTCGTCTCAGCTTTGGCACGTTTGTATTTGTAGGCTGCATGAGATGCAGACTATTGTTACCGATGTTTGCAGTATCTGTCTGTCACGTGGCTCAACTCGGCTTCACTGTGCAAAAACGGCTGAACAGATTAAGATGCTGTTTGAGGTGAACACTCTCGAGGGCCCAAGGAAGTTAGATGGGGGTCCTAATGCCCCACAGCGAGGGGGAGGGGGAATTGATGCAGCCTTCGCCAAATTACTTTGGTCTCTTGTTGTGTTTCAGGTGAATCTGTTAATTTGTTTCTTCGTTTTTTATTTGTCACTGGTCAGTATGAGTCCAGTGCAGCACAGTCGATTGCCTTTTATCTAAAATGACCTAGCTTGTGCTGAGTAGTACACGAGACCCAGCTTACTTGTACTAAATTCTTGTGGCCGTGAACAGCAGCAGCCTGTACTACAAAAGCCTGTGGCTAGTGGTTAAGGCTGTCAATTTGATGTTTTCAGACTTTAATCTATGCAAACTGTTTATTAACCATAGTAGGCCTACATACATACTACCGCGGGACATTTGCTTTGTTTGTGTACATTTAGAAATGGCAAGCCAATAAATATATGAAGTGTAATCTTTTAGAGTCCAGCAAAATGATGAAACTAAAAACTAACTTGGACAAAAATATACACCTGGCCCAAGTTTAATGTAGCCCAACAAATCGCACAGTGTTTAATTAAATTACTAAAATGATTGGCAATATTTTGTGGACAGTTTGCCATCTTTTTAGTTTATTGAGATATCTTTGTGTTACACGAAACTATAGGCCTAAGTATAGAAGAAAGCCGATCAGTTTTGCGTATGTTCATTCAGCATAAGAAAAACCATAAATGAGCCCGCATTACTCAACAGAACGTCAAGATCCACATAGGATAGCAATAGAACAACACACTGTAACAGCTCGCATTACTCAACAGAACGTCAAGATCCACATAGGATAGCAATAGAACAACACACTGTAACAGAACATTTTCATCTTCCCTCCCGTATACAACACACTGCTACACAGTCCTCTTTTGTTTAAGATTGGCCCAGCCATAGTAATAAAAGCTGGATATACATGTAAACTATACGTAGCTTAGGTATTCGAAATCTTTAACTCTATTCAGGTTCAGTCGGTCTGGCCAGATTAACTGTGAAAGTTATCAACATTAGCACAACCGGCTGCAGCTGACGGAACGTCGTTGTCGTTTAAGTAAGTAATTTTAGCTGCGGACTTAGGCGTACTTACTTGGGAGTTTTCCGGTCGACAGAAGAGGGTACTTAACATATTTAGGCCAGTAACGTCAAGTTACTAAGTATAGCTCGCTGTGCGCTATTGCTGCTAACCTCTGGCGATTAAAATGAACTCAAGTAAGTAGCACAAAGCAGTGTGTTTCTTCGTTAATATTTCCTTTCAGACAGAATTTATGGGAAATGAAACAGTTCGGGCATCATCCTCACACCATCCGCTATGTTTGTGCCAATTTCCGCATTTGTAGGCCTACTGTTGTTGGTTTCTGAGGTAGCGCGTGGAGAATAATTTGCTCATTTTAGGTTTATTTTTTGCAAATTTTGCAACAGTTAAAAAACTTTTCCAGAATTATAAGTGCATGCATCATCCTCGTACTAGACGCCACCTTTGTGCCAAATTTGAAGTTCTCAGGCCTTCTCGGTCCTGAGATATCGTGTGGAGAAAAAAACAGACACCCAGCTTATTTCGCCATCCGTGAACTTCAGTGCGAAGCACTGAGGAATGCTGTCTAGACAATTCCAGTTTGAGAGGAAGTGTTACAGGTTACAGTGCAAATTTGACTATTTTTTATCATTTTTATTAAATTACATAAAAGTAACAAAAACTAAAATTGGACTTTTGAGGTTTTTATTTTAAAAATAATTTTTAAACCTAAAAACCTAGGGTTTAAAAACCTTTAAAAAGCTAGGTTTTTACAACTTCTTTCTGCAGCCCTGTAAGGAACACAGACACGCGATGCAACTGAATAGCCTACCACGCCGAAACGCGGATATGGTACGTATAAGAGAGCCCAACCAACACAGGCATTATCTAAGTTTTGCAAAATTTCAGTGATCATAACTGGGCTCAGCTATGACACGTCATGTCACGTCGCCTACAAGACGGTTTTGACGCATTGACGGCACTGCAGACCACAGCAAGTCCTTGGCTTCGAATCTAATGCTTCTAATGTTGCATGGCTGGTATATTGCTTGCTATAGGCCTATACAAAGGCCTATAGACATGCAGTTCAGTTCAGCTCAATATTTTAACATGCAAGCGTCATGTCATTCTGTTACGCCACTGTAGCACGTCGCACCTGCAGGCCAAGATATGATACACATGCTATTATTAGACGTTGACGACGTCATTTGCGTACAAGTACCACTGTACAGGACACAAGACTCGCTGTTGCTGAGACTGAGACAATTATAGCTTAGTGTTACTGGTGCTGCAGGATGCGAAAACTGCGTCAACAAAAGGGCTCACTTCGTCTTCGATCCAGATGTCCAGTCGGATAATCTTTTCGATGTTTCTGCTAAATCTGCTGCTGAAGTCAATAAACAAAACAATACAGGTTATCGACTTCATACAGTTAAATGTGCATAACATATACACAAACACACAATTTACTTTCTCATCGTCCTAATTGGTCACCTCTCCATCATCCAGCAGTTCACTGAGCTCAGGCGAGTCTCAAAATCGCAGGATTATGTATTACGAGTTAATTTACAACTAGGACTAATGGATTAGAGCTATTTTGGGCTGTTTTGGCAGGACCTGTGGCGTGCAAATTAATTTTTATTGCACACCTGCCACATCAGTGGCCGTGACTTTCCAAAAAGCATACACGTAGGCATATCGTGTGTAGGCCTGCTGTGTGCACTGTGTGCAGACGATCACTAGATCTGTTCGACATCTGACAACTCGACGGTCGACTATTTGGCGTCGCTGTCTTCGCTGATGACGGCTACTTACGTCCTCGTACTTCTGACCATTGTTGCATGCGTCCTCACGTATTGTTACTATAGGAGACTTACCAGTGCTGTCGCAGCATTGGTCAACTAATGCTGCCCGTCATTGGCGACGACGACGCATTTCTTAACATACCGTCACTGTCCGAATCTTAGTTGTTGTTGTTGTAAGAGCTACAGTCTCTTCTCTACAGTTTCGTTTAGTTGTGGCAGTCACAGGGGCGTCGTTAATGGGTGCTGGGCCGGGGGTCTGTGGACTCCCCAATCGTTGTGAAGTGACGTCTTTTGCTCTGCTGGGAAGTTCAAAATAACTCTGCAGGGTGTAAAATTCAAGTAGATATCATGTTCCAAAAAACGCTCACCTTTTTTATTTCAGTGTAATTTTTTACACAAACATTGACCGATTTTCGTAATATTTGGCACACAGTATACTGAGGTAAGTTGCAACACAGCAGTTACTGATTTGCCAACTTCACCTGCATACTGTTGCTACACTACCTTGGGAAAGTTTGAATGGCATAATAATGACTTTATTAACAAATGTTAAAAATTGCAATTGCACATACTGAAAAATATCCAGTTTTCCACACAATTATTGTCTAATAGAGCTCAAATATTACAATAACCTTCTTTTTATCCGCACAGTCTTAATTGGAGATCATAAGCCTGAACCTGTAAACTTAGGAGTTTCACGCTGCAGTAACTCAATCGTCTGATCCATACATCAGTGTGCTGGCACACTGCATTGCTGAAAGATGTCAGCGTCACAGTAGTGGCACACATGGACGAATTGTTATGTTGCAAATTACTTCAGTATACTGTGTGTCAAATATTATTGAAAGCAGTTAACATTTGTAGAAACTACAGTGAAATAAAAAAGGTGAGCGTTTTTTTGGAACACAGTATTTAGCTGGGCATACTGGACTCCTAAGGATTGACTGAAATGACGTCACTGGGCAAGGAACTTCGGGGGAGGGGGGTTAAAACCAAAGCGAGAGAGAGACAGACGTAAACTTCACAAGACTGGAATGTGGAAGTGGTAAACGAGTGGTTTGAAGTGTAGCAAGTTTGCATGACGACTGGTCGGTCGTTAGGCCTAATGACCGCAAATGATCGTTGTTGACATGGCATGACAGCGGTGATGACAGTCCTGATGACACGTATCCAATCATTACTGCAAACTGCACTAGCTGCAATGTGTCGTAGGCCTACTGCATCGTTAACAATCGCTACACTCTTCGCGCTGACAGGAGTGTTAATTCCTGTCTGCGGATGAGTGACTATTATCATTTCAAATGACTTGAAATGAGCCAATTAACATGGTGACATTTTCTGTGCGATATGAGCCCACGTATTTAAACGTTATTTTCTCGAATAATTAGCAGGCTAGTATGTGTGGGCAGGGGTGGGCTACACATACGTTTCGACAATGCCAGTAGGCCCTACTGAAAACTGTCAGCTGAATGGTATAGGGGATCTACAGTGATGTTAACAGTTAACGGCAGTTCAGCTTCGCAGCAGCCTTTTAAGATGTCCAGTCTCATTAGCGTAACACGGTCTTAATGCAGTAATAGGCCTATGTTTTTATAGGCCTAAGCATGATTAAATGTTTTAACACAATTGAAAACAAATTAAATGCATTATATTATATTCGCACTAATTAGCTTAAAATCGATCATCATCTGCACGAATAATTGCGTTTTTTAGTATTGTAAGCCTTCATACTTGTTTTGAATATGCAGAGGCCCACTGCTAGACTTTAGCCTTAGAGTTTTTCCAAGATCATGCAAAGTAGTCTGCCTGCCTGTCTGTATTCTAACAAGCGTACGAATCAATATTTTAGTCTTAAATATATATATGTCTGTTGACAGGTGTGATAAACGTATATGTTCGAATGTCTCCTGAGCTGAATAAGACCTTCTTACAACATTCAGCTGACATGTCATATGCGGGACATGCAGGCATTGGCATATACCGTGTTGGGTTGTGTTGTGGTAGGCTTCGAATGCGCAACGTGCATCGTGCGGCTTTTTGCGACCCATGAATAGGCCATGACACCGCGGGGTTTGCCGTTTGGTTTATGAAACGTTGATGACGAGTGCGTTAGCGCAAGCCCATTATAGGGCGGGGGGGGCGAAGCCTCCCTGAAGCAAAAAGCTTTCAGCTTTTGTGTGTCAGATGCGACAGGGAAATTAGCCTCATTGTCTTCTTTTTGGCATTCCACACATTTGTAAGCTTGAAAGCGCTCAGAGTCCAAAATATTTACGGGTACGCTCTAGTATCAGCGTTCCCGCTAGTGTCATACATGTTTATGGGATCGGCGTTCCAGCACAAAAATATTCAGGGGAACGGCGTTTTTATCACACATTCGCGTTATCACGAGTTCCCACTCCACTACACCCCTGACTGCGCTGAATATTAAAAGACTGTTATAGGCTATGCGCGATCGAGCCACGTGCTAATACATGGTCCACACAAAGTCGCGCACAGAAATTATTTCCCTTCCTTTTTTATTATTTAGAAATGTATACGCCTATTGACCAGAGTGACATTTTATTGAAAACACCACAGACATTGGCACATATTACCTCAAAATAATAACAGACGTTAAGATCACTTTATGATGCTGTTACCTGCATGGAAATAGAATTGTAAGACCACAAGTATAGGCCTATAGCAAAATGCAACTTTTATAGACACAGGTGGTCGACAAGTAGGCCTACGTTCTCTGCCATATATTACAGGAAATAAATTCCGCATAGTTATGCTGCGTTTGACAGCTTGTATTAGGAGTGCACGTCATCACGTTTCATATAACGGTTGATACATAAAAAAACATCAAGTATTTCATTGTGTTTGCACCTTTAGGCGTTGTTTTATTTTGAATACACTTACGTACGTGTAGGTCTATTTAAATCGGCGGCCGCAGTTACACGCCCGGCCGCCACATACGCTTAACAGCATTGTCAGCAGTGCAGTGGGTTGGTGAATTCAGCAGTTCAGCAGTAGTGAATGGGGCGTTGGACAGTAGCCGCACGCTTGAGGTCAGTCGGACGGAGGGTCGTAAAGCCATCAAGCAACCCGACGACGACGCGCTAATGAGACGCCAACGAGTCGTCGTGACGTTCTGTCATCACGTCTAAATGACGTCTCTAACGAGCCATCTCAACGGGAATCTGATTCACTTAGCCCCGCCCCACACCACCCACATTATTGCCCAAGGCCCTTTGCCTTGTAAGTTTATTTCTTATTACGCTCGTACAGTATTGTCCGCCGATACACTGATGTCGACTTACAGTGTACAGATCCGTTTGACGAACTTATAGCTTCATGTGTGGTCGCTTATGCTCTTGCGCTTCTGACATTGAATATAGCTTTGTCACACGAACGTTATTCTACGAAAATCTAAAGTGAGTTGGCTGAGCGTTGACAACTTGAAGTTGCGAAAGTATCTGACAACGATCAAATCTTGCGTAAAGCTGTCGTCAGTGCGCCAGCACCGTTATTTCATCACACGTTATTGAGTTATCAGCATTGGAGGCACGAGGCGGAGTAGCCTATATCTCGGGGACGCGAAGTGATGACGATGGACAGTCTGTCAACCTGGACCTCGTCTGTCCAACTACATCGGCGTCAAGTCTATTGTCGTCCGTGTGGCCGAAAATCGCACTGGTTCTCTTTACAGACGCCGCCGCCGACCTCCGACGTCGCATGGCCTGACCTAGATCCCACAGAAGACGACGCTCGATGTCAGGTACCGGTATTTAAATTACACTTGAACGACCTGCAGCAGCTGAAACTTATGAGTAAATTATCACAATTACGCTGGTTAGATTACACCTGCGTATGAGTTATATTTGACAGTGGCCAGAATTGGTAAAATTGACATGCTAATGTGCTTCTTTGTATTAGGCTACTATAGCTGTTGCATGTCCGCACACTGCTGATAAATTTTCTGGTCTACATTTTACTTTACGTTTTAAAAGCGGTCCATAAAAATCGCGCACGGACTGAGAGCTCTACGCTAGGCACACCGGCACACCGGCCGAATCAGATACACAAATACGTTTGTAAGGTTAGGGTTAATGTTAGGGTTATGAGCTAGGGCCGATGTGACCGGTGTGCCGGTGCGCTGTTTATACTATGGTATACGTGATACCACAGGCTTACGAAGTAAGTGGGTTGCATGAGCCTGTGGTATCACGCTCATTCGCTCAAGAAGCAGGTAGGCAGGCGACTGGGTTGACGGTGTCCTGTCTCATACGCCGCTGAAAAATTGTTTTCTTGATGCCAGTGGGTAAGAGATAGATTAGTGAGAGAGACGTGTACAGCGCCAGCCAATGAGTGACGAGCTGACGCAGTGCAACGACAGATATTTGCCGCTACAAAATGCACACAAATACATATAAAAATAGACAGAAAGACTGACAATACGGGTTGCTTAGCAGAGCTCCAGCCAAGATTTTTTTGTCTGTGTGTGGCTGACGAACAGCACCTGCAGATCCAGTTCGAGCTGGGTCACGTGGCGATACTGCGACCACACGTGACGTCAGACGGACACACGCACGACTGGGAGGTCTACGTCAGACCGTCAGAGGGCGCCACGGGTGTCTTTGACGGATTACATTTCATTGAACGAGTTGAGTTCCACCTTCATGAAACCTATGATCGACGGACTGTTGGTATGTGTTCATTGTGCAGTGTTGTGTTCTGACATAATTAAGAAATGTAGATTTCATACAACGTTACTGGTATGTACAGGGTGTTTCAATAAAAAAGCATCCACGTACATTTTCTTGTATATCTCTTGGAAAAATAAACAAATTCGTACAAAAATTCCAGTCAATGTAGCTGAATAAATTCTAATTTTAGTTATCTAAAAATTATTGAATTTGCGAATAAGTATTTTTGATATCTGTGACGTAATTCTGACGTTATGGCAGCTGATCATCGACTGCGCGATTGCGCATGGGACTCAGATCGTGTTTACAGAGAAATACGGACATTCGAGCTACTAACGTTACCAAACACACATAAAACATATAGTAGTACGCAAGTCAACAGATGATAAGTATGAATAAAAACACCAACAAAATAATAAAATCGAATAAATACACAGTAACTTCTTTGAAATCGACATTAGTAGCCTTATAGCTCAATTAAGTCAATGCTGTCAATGGTTCTTTTGAAGAAAGACAGTGTTGTAAAATCAACAGCCAGGACTGGTAGCTTATTCCAAACATTAATAACTCTTATCAGTGAAAAAAACAAGCTCTGGCCCTACAGGAGTTATAGCGCTTGTATAATTTGTATGGATGCCCCTTAGTGGTAGTAACACGCAACCCAAAAAATGCATCGGGATCAACTCTGACGATGACAAATAAGATTTTATATCACTATATTAAGTCTTATTGCAATCTACGAGTTTCAAGTTTCTTAAGGTTTAACAGTTTCAATCTCTCATCATATGAATAGTGCCTAAAACCTTGTAGCGTTTTAGTAAAACGTCTTTGAACTTGCTCGATTGAGTCAATATCACGCCTGAGACTCGGAGAATATAGCGTTTAGCATTTCATTTAAAACTTTTGTGTGGTTTTAATCAGCGTGTCCTGTGAACTTTCGTTCTGATCCATTTACAATTTACCGAGATATGATGCAAAATCAGCGTGGGTGTTTTTATTGAAACACATTGTATATACATTAGGCCTAAAGCGCCACTATGTGCATACAGGTTTAGCTCGTAGTTTAATGTTTTTAAACTTTTATATTTTAAGTTGTTGTAATTTTATCCTCCTAACTAGTTATTGTTTCGGTAAATGATTAAAATTACGTAAAACGCATAAATAACAGAAAGCTGGAGTTCACTGTGTTGACTGTCAAGGTAGGACAGTAGCTATGGGCTTAACATCAATACATCAACGATAATTCGGTCTGTTTGGCAGCTTGGGCGTGGAACCCTAGTCACAACTACGGGTTCATGGCTTGGGCAACCGTAAACTCAGTTCACTGTATTTGATAGGCTACACGGCCTACACTAGCATGAAAGGGTTAAAGGTAATTTGCGTCATTCGTTTGTAATTTAACGCATTCAACGCCTATAAAAGCCGCCATTCCCTCCTGTGAACCACCGATGTAGCCAGATATATCGTCTCATTGAACTGTGATTTCATTGCCTTGCATCAGTCTGCACTGGTTGTAAAACCACGGGCGGTGTCCGGTGTCGCAAGACTGCAGTGCAGTCTGCTGGTTCATGCTTTTATGATTAGGCTACATGCAGCTGCTGTAGTAGACCTACGATGGATCGGCTTTCCCCTCCACGCTTGGATCATGCTTGAATTGGGCTTTGAATACACGAACAACGATTTTACAACGCAAGGACTTGCAATAAATATTGTTGTTGGTTTACAGGTTTAAACAATTTTTACGTCTGTTGACTAATCTGGCTTCAGCCTATTTTCTACCGCAGTACCGCACGTTTTACCTCGTCATAATGTAATTCGTCATTCTTTGGTCAATTGCGCCGCAATTGAGAAGTTCTCTGAAATAGTTGAAATTCGAAAATATTCTGTGATGCATTTTGTTGTTCTCGATTTATGCTAACGACGACGTGTCTTTGAATTTGCAAATTATTTTCGATAGCTTTTTTTGGTTTACGTCAAACTTGTTATTGTCAAAAAGTGTGTAAGACTAATATAAATTTTGCGTTTAGAATACAGTATGCGAAATGAATTTAAATAGTATTTCTACATTTTAACTCCGTATTTTAGTTTTATGTCAGTAGACCATTTTGCATTAAACTGTACAATTTACATTTGTCTCGTATGCAACACGTAGTGCTGAACGAGTCGCCGTTCCACGTCGTGGAGAGTGGTTACGGAGGATTTCTACTTCCGGTGGACATCTACCTACGCTCCTCGTGTGAGCCGAGACGACTGCGCTTCCTCTACGACCTCCAGCTGGACTCGTCGTGTTCTGTCGCTTGTGTTCGCTACGAGAAACTTGTCTTCTGGAATCCCGCTGAACCTTTGCGTTCAGCTCTCAGACAGTCCGGAGCTGTGAGTGGCCGTCTGTTGCTTTCTAAGCTAATTATTACCACTTGCATGGCGATTTACCGGGTGTGATAATGCATGCACTCGCATCTGTCGGTCTCACTGTTTGTCAGTCTATACTATGCGGCCTCTGACGTTTGAAGGTCTTAAGGTCAATCAAGAAAATGAAAATAGCGGCCATATATAGGAAAATATGTGCACAGCCGCGTTCGACTGAAAGACGTACTCTATGTACTCTCGCGCACTGCATCCGGTGGCATGTCTTGTGTTTGTCATGCGATCACTTTCGAAGTCCTTGAGCTAGAAAGTGCATTTTGGTGTGAGGGTACCTCTTCATAACCAAATTATTGAGTTCGTATATCAAGGTCATCGTGTCAAGGTCAAGGTCAGGCAGTGCTAAATGTACGCGGATGGCCTGCGATTGCATTCGACTGAAAGGCAATGATGCGATGAATGAATGCTTGTGAACAGGTGTCATACGTGAGTCGTTGGCGTGGCGGTCTACCTCCGTCTGCCATTCACTCGTCATCACTCTCAGCGCCGCCCGGCACTACCAGTGTGGCCTATTCGTCCGGCTACTGTAGCAACTGTTCCGAGGACCTGCACGACACCAAGACGCCACTCAGACTGTTGGAATTACAGCGACGTCAGCGCACCTGTCGCTCTGATAACGTCGCGCGTATGACGTCACTTAACATCATGCTGACGCCTAGTAGCAGCGGCGGCGGGGATCAACAGGTGCCAGTTAAACACGAACTGAACTCGTCCATGCAGGTAGCTTAATACATTACATTTCATCCACACGCACGGCACTGACACACGTCGGAATTTATACGGTGTATCAGCTGTTCAATGCATGCATGGCTGCATAGGCCGGTAGTACCATTACACGTCATTCACTAAACTTGCACCACGGCTGTTCCGGCTGGCGCTGGCTGCAAATGTATACAGAGATTTGACGGGCGGACAACGGACGTACGGACACACTAATTAACGCACTGTCTTGCTGACATAGTGACGTACCAGTAAAAGTATACCGTCTCCAAAAACCCGACACCTTGCATCTTTTGGCATAACTTTGCCTAAACAGCTCGGCAATGCATAGTTTTTGGCAGAGAATATCACGAAGCTGTTGCCTATTAGTCATGCCTAGAAAGTTTGGTATTGGTCGAGAACCACCTGCATGCTTGTTATAGCAACCATAGCATCATTGCAGAACAGAGCGCTCTGGTCTACCGCGTAAGTTCGACAATGGAGTTTATTAATAGTCGTTTACATTTCAGTTGCCGTGGACACTTCTTGCATTATGTGACTGCTGGAGTTATCAACTGTGTTATCTACCAACAACCACCGTTTAATGTCCTTTGTTCCGGGACAACCCGGGTAGGCCGGTACCAGAAGAAACACTCTGCCTTCTGCCTTAGCATATAGGCTGTGCTGCGTTCAGGCTGGGTTTCCCCATCTCCTGTCTTCTGGATTTTTATGGAGCAGGGGAAGATAAT
>Ga0126335_1001427_pt1 | contig 13308 bp, 6 predicted proteins | sample OlaspJWI45metaG_FD_108409 | JGI IMG/M metagenome (GOLD analysis project Ga0126335, IMG submission 108409) | Marine gutless worms symbiont microbial communities from Oahu, Hawaii - Olavius sp. 1 OAHU.JWI-45 metaG | ecosystem: Host-associated > Annelida > Digestive system > Unclassified | place... | reverse complement strand
CACCTCACTTGCCACGGATATAATACACAGTTTTTATTATGTCTATGCCTCTTGGGGTGATGAAATTAATTGTTGCTGTTTTAGATGTGTCATTTAACAGTGGCCATTACACAGTTATTATAAGCTAAAATGACATTTTTTGTATATTAATAACTGCAGTTTTTCTACCGCGTTAATCTACATGTTCGCATTAGTACATGATTTTGTTAGAACTTAAACAGGAAGGTTAAAATTTAACGGAAAAGTAAAAAGGCTTTTAGTTTGGTGACATAACTTGTTAACAAAGGTTGAAATCTATGCGTTTGTCAAATGTCGAAGTGATCGGTCAATCTATGGCTGAAATATAAGCTTAACTACTCCGGTTCTTGAAAACAAAGGGGTTTCAAAATCTAAAAGTAGGTCACGTCATTCCGCCCTTTAACCCCGTTTTACCTAATTTGCATATTTTCCGTTAGGGCCCCTTGCCCTCTCCATGCACACAAAAATTGAACTTATATCCCATAATCCTCCGAAATACACCCTTCTGATGCCAAAAAAATTACAAATTTTCTCTAAACAGGGGGAGTGGGCGTCGACATACCTTTGTGACGCCGTCGTAGGTGGGTTTATGGGTTGGATAAGGTTTGACTGTAGTCATTGGCTGTAGTCGAGCATGCCACGCCTACTAGGCTTGGGCTGATGTTGCTGTATATTATGCGAAAACGAGGTTAGACGAGAGACATTCTATTGGCTAGAATAGTAACATACACACTGTCGCTTTTACGAACACTACCCCGTTGGCGCGGGGCTGAGGTGTCTAATTGGGGGCCCAAACACGCCAGCCCCTGGAAATCATTTTCTGTGTCCGCCCCATGATCACTGCGACGACTGTGTTGAACATGTGACGCACAGGTTGCGTCGTGGAAGCGCTGGAGACAGCATAGAGCCTGATATATTTGTGAGAAGGCGACAGCTCGATGGTGAACAGTCGTGCATGGAGATAACTCCCACCCACCAGCTACCACAAGTGCGTTCTACTTGTGTGTTCACCGTCGTCTGTGACACGAACTTCCGCACCTTCCACGCCACGTCGTCCTGCCTCCAGCTAAAATGTAGACATTCGAAATCCTCCGAAGTATTTGCGTTACAGGTCAGCACCGCAAACTTTCTCTCTTTATCTTCTAGGCAGCATATAGGTCCAGCAGATTGGAATTTTGTCACACTGGGACCCTCACGCTGTTATTAGCCTAGATGCGGTTGCCTACAGTTCATATTGTAACAGGGTGGAGTGCTTCTGGTGGGATTGAAGCCTATCTCAGCGACCAACTGGCTTCCTTCGGTGTTTTACACTGTCGGTTGGATCACCTGACCAGTAAAATATGTCCCGAAATGGCCTATAAATCGTCGAGTGAGACGTTAAGCCTCTACTTATTACACATCATTATTTTATCTATAATATAACAAGGTATCGTCCGTTGTGGGACGTGAAGATAGCTGGCCCAACGGAAACACCCAAACTGGGGGAACCATACTTCCGATCGCGAATCCGATAGCGGATTCTGAATCGGGAAGCCCGGTTTCCTATTCGAGTTCCTGGTAGCCATACGTCCATCTCGCTTAGTTTCGGAGATAGTCGCCTGTGACAGACTGACAGACGGACTGACGGACGGACAACGCAGACCACTACTATAGCTGGTTCCCGCATTATGGCGAGACAGCTAATAATTATGTAAGTGCCATCGTCTTTCGTTATGTTGATCAAAGCTCTAGAAGTAAAAAACGTCATTTTGAGGCAGTTAATTACTACAGTCACTAGTATCAATTATTTAAGTAAGTAAGAACGTTCATTTAGATTTGTACGGTATAATAAAGGCATATAATTTTTCATGGCCATGTTCATTCGCTAGATGGCGCCGCGGCATTTTCTTTTAATAGTTTAAAATGACATAACAAAATAATGTTGAAGTTTGCCAAGAGTGGTTTAGATCTGATCAGTACATCTAGAGTTGCAAGCTATTGAAATCAGTGGCCCTCATTTGCATGTTTTTGTTGCTCATATGTTTTCACTCAATTGTGTCTGTATTTTTACTGTTTCATATCACATATTCATCTACTCAGCTACACGGCTGCAAGAGTGATAATCTATCCTGTATCTTATTTGTTCATTCTTTTACTTACTTACTTACTTACTTACAGCATAGATGCTGTTTGCGGGCGTTTCAGTGTTGTGCGGCAGTCATCATAAGATGAACGGCTACGTGCTCGGCGGCTTGTGTGGTGCCGGCATAACGGGCAACCTGCTGACTGTCGTAGTGCTGCAGCGAGACAACGATCACAAGAACCCGGCCAACTGGCTGCTACATCTGACTGGATCACTGCGGCAGGTCTTACACTTGGACTCCAAAGTCTTCGTCTCAGGGTCTCAGGGTTACGCGTAGAACATCATCGAGTGAAAATTCAAGATAGTGAACCTGCTGCCTGCGTCATAACATCAAGGTCGAGGTTGCAGAGTTAATGCGGTCAAAGTTCGAGGTCAGAATGTCATGTAAACAAGGAAAGACGGTCAAGGTCACAATGTCAAGGTCAACTGGCTGCTACAGGCCCAAGCCATATGCGACTCGTTGTACCTTCTGACGCGACTTCTGGCGCGCCAGTTCCAGTTTCTGGCGTGCCAGCAGCTCGGGTGGTTGTCGAGTTCTACCAGTGACCATCTGGCGATTGTGGCGCCGTACATGGCGGCCAGCGCGTCTCTGACACACATGATCAGCGTCTGGACGACTGTCATCATCACCGTTGAGAACCGGCTTCCTTCAGTGCTTTGACACTGTTGCTGGGGTACTATCCCCGAAGTGACTTAGATGATGTGTCCAGTGGGACATCGTAAGCCTCTACCGGTGACGTAAATACGACTTTTTCTTCAAGACCAAGACTTTATTGAATGCCTCAGTAACCAGAGCAGTACACCGTGATGTCGTTAATATATCCTTAGGCCACCGGGTGTGTAACAAGAATATTTATTACTTAACCAGATAACGGTATGTTATCATTCTATAAGCAGAAACATTTCAAACAAACATGTTAACTGTGCCAGAAATGCAGAATCGATTGATGCAAATGTCTTGATATTTCTACGACTTTTTGTCTCAAGACCAAGAAGGAGACAACGACTTTGTCCTCGTGGACGACGTACCTGGCCTCTACTCATTCACTCATTGCTGTTGTCATGAAAGTGATTTGAGGACAAACAGAAAGACTTGAAGACTGTCCTCGAGAATCCCCGAGAACGAGGACTTACCCGAGCGAAACAGCAGTCATCATCACTGTTGATCGGTACATCGCCGTCTGTCTGCCCAGTGAGGTCCAACTGAGAACCGTCAGGCGAGTTAGGCTCGCAGTCGCCTACGTCACGCTCTTAGCCCTCGCCTGTTGTCTGCCGCTGTTCTTTGACTGGAAGACGGACAGCGCTCTGAAGCCCACTCAGTGTGACGACAATGATGACATGATCATATCCAGTGCTCTACCGGTAAGCGGGTCGTGGTGGCTGGTAGCTCACCAGATAGTCTGCGACTGTGCCATTCGCACGCTGATACCGTTCGTCATGCTGCTGGTGCTGAGCGGTCGCATGGTGGCGCGTCTGCGTGGAATCATCACGCGCCAGTTCCGGTCACCGCACAACCGCCGGCGGCACCCGCAGAAGATCGGCGCCAAGGCGTGCTGGCGGCGAAACATGATGGCCACGCTGCTTGCCGTCGTCGGACTGTTCTGTGCCTGTCAACGTCCACGCAAGATCAACGTCGGGGGTCACGGTCACAACATCGACGTCACAAAACCACACGGCCAAGGTCACGATATCAAATCATGGTTTCAAGCTAGAAAGCCAAGGTCAGAGTTTGTCGTCTGAAGTTAAAGTCAACATCTAGGTACCACATAGTCTAAGGTCAATTCAGGCAGTTGCGGGGTCAAAGCTCGGACTGTTCTGTATCTGTCAGCTTCCAAGGCTTGTAGTACGCACAAGCATTCTGCTGCTTCAGCTAATTCCGGAAGTCCGGCTAAGCAAACAGACAGTTCAAGAAGCCACTGACATCGCCAGTGCCCTGCTAGTTATCAACGCCGCGGCCAACTTCTTCGTCTACTGCGTCGTCGGAGCGAGCTTCCGCCGTAGTCTGCTGCGCATGTGCTCGAGGCGGCTCCAGACCAGCAACACGTCTCTGACGACCGACAGACGAGACGAATTTCTACAACTCACCAGGAATCCCAAGACGTCGAAAGTAGCCGACCAGACGTACGTTGACCAGCGTGAATGCAAGAGTGATGTATTAAGTAAGTAAGTAAGTAAGTCGCTGCGTTTGTAAGAGGCGCCTGAAGCGCGAGATGGTGTCCGTCTGTGTCGAAAATAGTTCCAGATACTTCCAGACATTTTTATCCTGTATACGACAAACTCAATCACCCGGGCATACGTCTACTCTCAGGACTGTCGGCTGACCACGCAGAACACACAACCCCAACCAACAGTTTGCTGACAGTTTACCTCAGTTCGCTTGTGCGTAGTCACATGATGTTCAAAAATGCGAACAGAGACACGGGCGAGCTTCAGTAAGTAACGCATGTACAACACCCGCTGACGCATGCCTCAACTGGAGCAAGAGGAGCATTATAGCCCAGTTGTTCTGCACGTTTAGGGCCTGTGACGAAAATGAAGCGCGTTAAAACGCGTTGAGAAGTGCCTTCACGTCATAAGCTAGGTTTTCTGCTCTATATACGTCTTGAAAGCGAAGAATGACAAAAACTACCCGGTCGGTTCGTAGCCTACAGAGTGGCGTGGCCCAAAATGTGAGAACCCAGCATATTTACCAAGGTAGTGCAGCAACATATGTTTAAGGTGTGTTGGAAAATATTATATGCTATTTGTTGTCAGTTTCAAACTCTTCCCAGCGGTGAAAGAATTTTTGTAATATATCAAGATTTGACCGATTTAGAGCCAAAACATACTGGGTTGTCACTTTCTGGACCACTCTGGGCTTCTAGTTCACTAACACCGGCGTATGGGCCTAATGATAGCCTACAACACTGACATGATACACCGCCTGGTCCATATGTCCAATGCCAGTCACTTATAAACGATTGAAAGTGGATTGGATTCTCCTATTCTACCGGTTAGCTTGTCAACTCTTTGCCGACATAGGACGCAGGCTATTATTTTATGTTTACTGTGAATAGGGTTGCCGCGGGTACCCGAATACGCGTCGAGTACCCGAGTAATAAACTACCCGGGTAATTTTTTACTACCCCCCGACGGATACCCGGGTAATAGAATATTTAATTTAACACAAATTGAAACTTAAAAGTAAAAACATCAAACAAAACAACAGAATTATTCATAATTGTAAAACTAATGCAGGTTAATAAACTAAATTAAATATTTAATATTAATTAAAAAAATAAATAACCCATTAGGAAACCTAAACTCCGGTCGCAGACCGTGATCAAAGCTCATTAGAAGCGCCTCATTGCAGCGCATAGTCGATGCGGCTATCACTAAATTACTTTGGCGTCTTGTTTCTCGTTGCTTCTGTATGGCGATTTGTGTTTGTTTCTACGACAACGTTGAACTGAGCCGAATGCGTTGTAATTCGACAAAACAGTCGCCAGATGGCGACACGGAAATGTCTTGAACTGTTATGTACGCTGTTTGTAGACTATTAGATAAGTTACACACCTCTAGTAATATATTATATACCTGTAACATGTTTATTAAAATGTGAGCACAGATCTAATCTTTAGGCACATGTTACAGCGTATTTGTTATTTATCTACCTAAAACACTGGAATAAAGTATTTTTACCATTATAACAATTGTCTGATAGAACGGGTCACTCAGTACTTTGTGACAGTCAGACTTTCGTTACGGTCAAAATCTACACACTAGTAAGCACGTCCAAGCACATACAATACAAATAGTACGCACGCACGCGCGCGATCTTACTATGGCCGCAGCCGGCCAGGCGTACGGCCTGACACCGGTATTAAATATTTTACCGGGGTACCTGACGGGTATCCGGGTACCCGCGGCAGGCCTGACAGTAACGAAGTACTGAGTGACCCGTAACGAAAGTCTGTCACGAAGTACTGTTATGGTGTCGCGGATTTATATACATACAATGTTTAGTCGCCGTATATTTTACCACTTTTAATGAAGCTATTATACGTGACATATAACTCACGTGATGTTCAAATAAATTTAATTGGATTTTCGTGAAATGGTCGGCATCGGTCGACATGTATAAAAAGTTTCCGTTGTTGCCCTCTGGTGAATGACAGTGTAACGAACGGCGGCAGGTAGGAAAAACGGTATCCCCCTCTCTCTAGGCTGTTTTAATACTAGGCCTATAGTTATCCTGTATTTTTTCTTTGTCTATCTTTTCAGCCATCAATTAAATAAATCTTAAATTTAATGGAATTGCTAGCATTCGCGACGTCTGCTATCAGCAATGCCAACTAGTTTTCGGTGCTCAGGGCCTGTTTTGCTGGCAAATCATTCCCTCAAAATTAAGCCAAATGCGGACAGGTTTGAATTTTTCCGTCAGATGCGGTTAATGTACCAACTGTTTCTGGTTTTAAACGTAGACAAGTTCTGATTATGGTACTGTTTGAAATGTTGTCGTAAATCATTTACGGTACATCCTACATGCTAGCTGATGCCTTTGTTTCCCGTAACACACATCACTACTTGCTTCAGTGATATTTGTTGATTTATGTGTTACAGATAAAGTTTGCGTCTGAGAGTTGACTGTCATCCGTGATGTGTATTAACCCATTTGAGAATTGTGACTGTCTAGTGTCGGTGGGTCGGAGAAAGTCGTCTGTATCTCGGTACATATCGGAGACCGCCAACAGAGCGAAGCACACGGGCGTCAGAGCAACCACCAGCAGGCAAAATCATCAAGCAGCGACGACGACGACACAGACTGCAGACAGACAGATCCAAGCAAGTCATTCGTCGCTTCCGCTTCAGTCGAGACAACGGTTCCGTCCGTCGACACCATCTAAAAGGCGCCGAGAACTAGAAACCGGCCAGTAATGCACGCATAGTTCATTATAACGAAATAGCTTTCATCCAGAGTCCAGGTTCGAGGGTACAAAAATCTTGTATACCGTATGCTATTGATATGCCGTGGAATCTTTGAGCAAGACAGTACCGTAGCCAGCCGAATAGAGGATCGGGGGTTGTTCAATCGACACCGTGGATTTGGGGTGGTATAACCATACCCTCGGGGCAGCAGATCCTCAGGAATGAGATATGAACACGTTTATTCACCAGAACGGTAGACTAACAGACAGAGATAACATTTACAACATTGTGTTTTGTCACACTGGAACCAACTAGAGGCGGTTGCTTTCTGTTCACACATTGTAACATGGCGGAGAGGTCCTGGTGGGATTGAAGTCTGATCTCGAAGGCTATCTGGCTTTCTTCAGTGCTAACTGGGTCAGACTGCGTATGAAACCGTCCACGAAATGACCTATAATGTGTCGAGTGGAGTAGGCCTACCAAGTCTCGACTCGCTCGCTTCCACGTAAACATGTTGCTATGTCGTACAGACCGAGCGTCACGAACCTCATAAACCCGCACCACGTCGAGTGTCTGGACAATTCGTCTGAACTAAGATGTATTCGGCCGTTTACTGTAAGTCGCTGACAGGCCATAAAAACTAACATTCGGCATTCGTACGACGTCTCCTGCTGCAACACAATAGGCCTATATCTCTGCCAACTGTAAAGCCCATGACAGACGACCCAAGTTCTCCGTCCAAGAAACGCGTACGAGAAACTCGCACGAGAAACTTGGACGGAATAGAGCTGTGACCAACTCGGAACATGACATACGAACGGAGTTTTTCGTGCGAGTTTCTCGTACGAGTTTCTTGGACAGAGAACTTGGGTCGTCTGTCATGGGCTTAAGTAAATATCAGAAGCTGTAGTCTACAGTTCGCTGATTCATAAAATGAGTAATGAGTAGAGGCTTAACGTCCCACTCGACACTTTATAGGTCATTTCGGGGACGATTTTTACAGGTCAGATGACCCAACTGACAACATCAAAGCACCGCGGGAAGCCAGTTGATCACTAAGATAGGCTTCAGTCCCACCATAACCACTCCACTGTGTTACAATATGAACTGTAGGCAACCGCCTGTAGGCTAAACACAGCGTAAGGGTCCCAGTGTGATAAAAACCCAATATGCTTGACTTATAAGCTGCCTAGAACATCGTGCAACAAAAGTATTGCACTGTAGCCTACTATAGTAGGCCTAACTAGAGCAGCTGTGTTAATGTTCCCTCTTTTACTCCAGTCTATCATCATCAATCAGATGATGCCGCGGAGGTTGAGGAATCGTCAAACTAAAACTGAACCAGTATAGTGAAACAGTACAAACTATAGGCCATATACATGTAGATGATATAACGCTGTACATATCATGTACATAAGTTGTACAAATGAACTGGACATTATATGTCATGCCCATACTTGAATGACCCCGAGTGAGAACGCACAATCAACATTATGTTCACTTGACAATCACAATGACCGGTGACGTAGACTTTTTCACGTCAGTTACAGGGGAAGAATCGACATTTTATGAGCATTATTCTGAGAGCAGGGTACAGTGCAGTATGCTACACTATAACTATCTGCAAGCAATAGCAACAACAAACAGTTAACCAAACTGAATGAAAGAAATTGCTTCATCGGGCACATATTTGAAAACACTTATCCATCAGGGGCGCAACGGAAGGTGGGGAGTAGTGGACAAACGGCGGATTTTCGAGCGGAAGTAGAATTCGTGACGTTATCGTCACATCATCCAAAAATTTTTATTTAGTGATGGGCAAAATTGTAAAATATATATATAGGCCTATATATATTTTAGTTCCGGATCGGAAGTGGATTTTATAACCTAGGGTTCGACCGTAAGTAGATTTCGTGACGTCATGGGAAGGTGGGGGTCCCCTCATACCTCCCTTCCAGCTCCCTGCCGTCCTCCACGTCTGTCCAGTGACGTTGTCCCAGAGCATAAATTCTTGGCCTCGAGGACAAAAAACATAGTCTTGGTCTTAGACTTGGTCTTGAAGAAAAAGTCTTACAACTCTCAAGACTTTTGCATCAATGATCAGTTGATTGTTGTCTGTCAGTCTACTCGCATTTCTAGTACAGTTAACTGGAACTTCGCATGCACTGAGTGACTGAGTAGGACTGGACGAATCTGAGCGCAGGCAAGCACCATGCTCCAGCAAGTACTGTGATTTACTTATTATTCCACAACAATATAGTAAGTAAAATTGGCGATATTAAATAGGGCTACTTAATACAGTCTTTGACTCGGTCTTGAACAAGACATCTTATTCATATCACTGCTTCTGTCCCCTGAGTTGTTCAGTCCAGCTGCAGGAGACCTAGGGTAGCGTTGCAAGCTCTTCGAGCGAGGTCCGTGGAGCCCGGAGGAGACTCGGCTAAAAACGCACTTTACGCATCATCTTGTTCTAAAACGCATCGGTAGCAGTAATTTCGCTTTTATTTACGAAACATCTGCATGTACGCACAGGCGGTCCAAAAGTGGCGGAAACACATAAATATCGCCGCTGTCTGCAAATGTGGGGGTCATGTCTTTCCTGTCCGGTCCCCCGCGAGTTGCACCGCTGTAGCTCAACCCCAGTTCCCGCGGTATTACCGTGTAACTAATAGCTACCAGTTACCGAGGTAATACCGGGTTTTGGAAATTTTTCCCATCACTGCGGTAGGCCTACTTATCGGAGGTAACCGCAGTAATCCAGCCGTACCTGGGTAATTAACTACCCGGCTAATTTTTACTACCTACAGGTACCCGATAAGCTACCCGGTCGGGTACCCGGGTACCGAATTACCCGATAACGGCAGCCCTATCGAGCGGTAACATTGATCGTTAAACGGTGTCTTTCTGTGTCGAGTGATTGTGCAAGTGCAGCCAGGGCCGGATTTACGGTGGGGTCCAGGGGAGTCCGCGCCCCAGGACACCCACCGCCAAAATCCGACCCTGAGTGTGTAATGTGTATTATAAAGATCGTTTTGGTGTTGTGTGTGGTCTGGCTGTCACTGCCACACTGACCCTGTAGCATTCGTCACATATTAACATACATTATTTTAACTTTAATTTTAATGTTGGTTGAATATTTGAATGTCGAATTCGTAAAGATAATTATTGTGAGACGCAGTGGACTTGCTATGCCTTGTATATGTTCAATTTCTAATTTTAAGTTTTTTTTTATCCGAAGCTTCTTTTCCTTCCAATAATTGCATTAGTTTCCATTGCATGTTGTAAGCCCTTCGGTGCCTGCCTGCGTTGCACATAATGCGATTTCTGTGGATATACCCCGGTGTTGCACATGCTAACATTACACGATTGACCCCTGCTCTACACGTCTCCCGCCTCGGAGAGTGAAACACGTGGCGCCAGCTGGCGAATAACAGTGAATTAGTTGTTTTATTTCGTTTACCTATTACCTTGGTGCAAGTTTTTTGATAGTGTACTGCGGCCTTGACCTTTGACCCGGCCGGTGATCGGAAAACGAGTTGTGTGTGAAGCGGAGATGGAACCAATCGATATGTTCCCGAGTCCCGACCCGACCCGACCGATAACTTGTCTGTTCGAGTCGACCGGTCGGTCAACTGGCGATAATTAGCTGCGCTCATGCTGCGAGCAGGTATTGTTTTTGGTGGCGTCTGTCTGTGCGTCTGTCTGTCCGCACAAAATCTCAAACTTCTCATCGGACATCGATGCAGCTTAGTTGTAATATGCCACATGGTTACCGCCATAAGTGGTTCGGAGATGTTGACATTTGACCTTGACCTTTGACCTTGAGAGCTATTTTTGTACTTTTTCAATTCAGGCTATATATTTTGAACGGCTTGACCTAGCGACTTCATTTTCAGTTTGGGGATACGTCCTCATAATATCTAGGTCACGGTTCAGTTTCAAGGTCATGGATCCAAGTTGAAGGTCACGGCATCGAATTTCGTTTTTTTTCATTTCAAGCTCTAAGTTTTGAATGTCTTAAGCTAGCAGCTTTATTTTCAGTGTGAAGGCACATCTTAAGAATATCTAGGTCACCTTGGAATTTCAAGGTCACGGGGTTGATTTCAAGGTCACGGCCGCAAAACAGCGGTAGCGCGCAGGTTTGTGCTCCCCTCGGATGTAGCTTAATTGCCAACCGCAGACTGACGAACAACTGTCGAATGCAGGTTGACCGGCAAAGTCCACAAAATTTAGATCAGATACACACAAACACGAAAAACGGCAGTATACATCAAAACAGTTTGGATTATGTTCATAAACGTCAAACAAGTCTTCATAAATTAATACTAACGGAGAACTACTGTCCATTGCAGCCGAGATTCTTCAACTAGAACACTGTGTCCTGAAGCTGAAATATTCCTAATTAGCACCGGTCAAAAGGCTCTCTCCCGACTCGACCGGCAACTGGCGCCAGCTGAGTCGACCGCTGCCATCTCTGGTGTGAAATGTCAGCGAGCAAAATCGTTTCGGAAATTTGTACTGAAATAGAGAAAAACTCTGTCAGGCGACTACGTATTTCTAAGTACGAGGCGGGGGACACGGTGTGACGTCAGTAAGGACCTACTGTATACCGTGTCATGTTGTTTGTTCTGAACAGTTTCGTGTGCGTCGCACAAACCGCGTGATTGGAGCAGTAATTAAGTTTGTTTTGTCATCGTGAAACTTATATTGTGGAGTGCATTGTGACAAATGGCGAAAACGTTATTTTTCAACAACGCCAGTGTACAGCACGGTCTTTGTTTACAGCAAAAACACGCTAATAGCCTACAGCAAACACGAACAAACTAGTGTAGTTCCGTTTTCAACGCGGCTTTAACGTAATTACATTATGGACTTTTAACCAATCGTACAGTGGCGTAGACATTGGCCCACATAGTGTGTAGGGTGTGTACACACCCCTGTCAGAAAGATACGCGATATTCGCAGATTTTTGTTAGCTCAGAATGCACCAAAATCGTTTGTCGCTGGGCTCCGCCCGGACCCACTGGGGCGCTCCCCCCTAGCGGCATTTGACGGTCCTACTTCTAAGAGAAGGGATGGGAAGGAAAGGGGAAGGGAGACGCTACACATCCCCTATGAAAAATTCCTAGCTACGCCACTGTAATTAAGTTACATTACGGACTTCTAACCAAATTCGATTTCAATTACTTCGTTAAGATATCACAGCTGCGGGCGAAGTCAAGAGGATAAGAATGAAATGCATCTCTCGCCGGCCACACAGACATCAGCACCTGAGTTCCATTCACTTAACATCATGACAGACGCAGAACGCAATCTACTAATTGCACTTTAGGCACTGCGGGTGACATTACTCAGATAGAGCCGGGTTTAGCTGGTGACAGGCGGTGCGTCACTTAGCCAAGTTACTAGCCAAAAACTCAGAGACCAAACTCATGCATTCACTAAAATACATATCTTTAGGATGGAAGGATTTGGTGGAAAGCACTGTATTGGTGGGAGGCATGCCTGGGGCCAGGGACCCCTGCCCCAACCCTAAATCCGGCCCTGTATTCAAAGGTGATAACTTTTGGGGGGAAAATGAGAAAAAAAGGGCTTACGGTCTCATGATAAGACGATAAACAACATGCACACAGGAGCGACATACCTGCACAAGGCGCTGAGCATTTCCGTATACACTGAACCAGGCAGACCTTTGATATGAGTCGTTCCTGAAACACGAGACCGGTTAAGCTCGAATGGTATAAAATGACAGTAATACAGCCAGCAGGCTTAGTGAAATTTTCATTCAGCAGCACAATATAATCAGTAGGTACAGGTTAAAGTGAAATGCTGGAGTTAAAACTTTATAAATCAACTGTGATGTCTCAAAAAGTTTTCTTTTACATGCATACGTACATACATACATGAGAAATTTTTTTAAGTAAAATCCTCAAGGACCACTAAAATGCACTTTAAAGGAATATCACAATCAAAGTAGTTAAATTAACATAAACATCAAACTAGCAAAATACATTGAGAAAGTAAAGAAATATAGCCTACATCACTACTTATTTTCAGCTGTTGAAATCTTCCATAATTTTAAACGAATTTCTCTTCAATAATTATTGCAACGGCATCTCATCATAGGGCTAGCAGACGATCTCCGTTTATGGATCAATATACCGTTCGATAATTTCATTTATAAGCGACTCCAGAATAACATTTATCGAGTTCTGCCGGTTACTGAAACACATTAGTTTAAATGAAGATCACGTCACCTT